>RRZT010162649.1_pt1 | contig 23342 bp, 20 predicted proteins | sample 2165551 | NCBI WGS metagenome assembly RRZT01 (sample SAMN10456910, study PRJNA506462) | wastewater metagenome | biome: wastewater; feature: sludge; material: wastewater sludge; isolation source: wastewater sludge with Escherichia coli K12::gfp cells carrying plasmid... | place: USA: Moscow, Idaho... | reverse complement strand
GTGCTGGGTGATGCCGCCATGCTCGGTCTCGATGACCTGGGTGTGACGGATGGCATCCAGCAGCTTCGTCTTACCGTGATCGACGTGACCCATGACGGTCACAACTGGCGGACGCGGCTGCATGTCCTTCTCGTCCTCAGCAGCCACTTCGGCCTCAAGATCGATATCGAACTGCTCAAGGATCTCGCGATCCTCGTCCTCAGCAGACATAACCTGCACGTCGTAGCCGAGCTCGGCACCGAGGAGCTTGAAGGTATCGGCATCCAAAGACTGGTTGACGGTAGCCATCTCACCCATACGGAAGAGCACGGTGATCAGTGCAGCAGGATTAGCGCCAATGCGCTCAGCGAAGTCAGCGAGCGAAGCTCCCTGACGCACACGAACCACGGTGGAGCCGTCGCCATGAGGTACCTCGACGCCCTGCACCATGGGTGAGCTCTGGCTCTCCCATTCTTCACGCTTCGTACGCTTCGACTTACGACCGCGGGAGGGACGACCACCCTGACGACCGAAAGCACCAGCGGTGGAACCACCGCGGGACTTACCACCGGAACGGGTGAAGCCACCACCAGCCGGACGGCTGCCGGGGGTACCGCCGCCACCGGGACGGCCTTGACCGCCACCAGCACCACGGCCACGACCGCCACCACCGGGACGAGCGGACGAATCCGTACGCTGATCCATGTGACTCGGCATCATGTTCGGGCTAGGACGAGGACCTGTCGGGCGAGGACGGGCGCCACCGGTGTTACCACCGGGGCGAGGTCCACCCTGCGGACGAGGACCGCCGCCACCCTGGCCACCGCCAGGACGAGGCATACCCTGCGTGTTCGAGAATGGGTTGTTACCCGGACGCGGAGCACCAGGCTTCGCGCCGCCACCGGGGCGGGGCATACCCTGCGAGGTAGCGAACGGGTTGTTGCCCGGACGTGGGCCGCCACCCTGGCGGGAACCGCCGCCACGGCGATCGCCACGCTGGCCCTGACGGCCACCGCGATCGCCACGATCTCCGCGCTGACCACGATCATCCTGACGAGCAGGACGAGCCATCTTCGGAGTGGGGATACCCGGACGCGGGCCCGGCTTCACAGCCGAATCACTTGCGGGCTTCGAAGCCTGCGCGGCTGCCTCGGAGGCAGGGGCACTCGGCTTGGTCTCAGAAGCCGCCGGAGCGGCCTTTGGTGCCGGCTTGGGGCCGGGCTTCACAGCGGACTGCGCCGGGGTGACCGATGCCGGAGCATCAGAGAACGCTGGAGCAGCCGACGTCGATGCGGGTACCGGCGCGGCGGGAACCGCCTTCGGTGTCGGTGCTGCGGGCGCTGGCGCAGCGGCCTTCGGCGTGGGAGCCGCAGGCTTGGCAGCTGCCGGTGTAGCGGCAGGCTTCGCAGCCGCAGGCTTTGCGGCGGCCTGGGCAGCAGGCCTCTTCTTATTATTGGACAGCTCGGGATGAGCGTCCATGTATTCGCGTGCCTTGCGCACGACGGGAGCCTCGATCGTAGACGAGGCAGACTTAACGAACTCGCCGGAATCCTTGAGCACTTCGAGCAGCTTTTTGCTCGTAATGCCCAGCTCCTTGGCTAGTTCATGGACACGTAGTTTGGCCACAGTTCTCCTTGTTACAGGGTCTGCGCACCACGCGTCAGACCCTTATTGCTGGCAGCTCATCGCTGGGTACTCATTGGGTGCCCATCGGGTTCCTACCCGCTTCCTTTTACTCGGGTCAGTTCGGAGCTTTCGCCCCCGAACTCAGATAACGTTCCAACCACTGGCTGAACGGCGCACTATCGAGCCCCTGTTTGCGCAGGGCACGCTCGAAGGCACGGGATCGGACAGCGCGGTTGAGGCAAGCAGAATCACGGTGAATCCATGCTCCCCTACCCTGCAGGCGCGCCTTCTCATCCACTTCCACAGCGGACGTACCGGCAACTACCCGCACGAGATTGTCGCGAGCGTCCCTTTGACGGCATCCCACACATGTGCGCGGGTTGATAGTCACAAAGATTCTCCTTAGTCAGAGACGCCCTAAATATCTTAGCTTGTCAGAGCACAAAACACCGCCTGAGGAGCGCAAAGTCACTCTCCGCAGCGTCCTCAGGAGGTCGGCATATCAGATGCGCGCGATAAGCCCGTCACCCTGCACCGATTAGTTCGTCACGCTGAAATCAGACGTCCTCTGATGCCTTACGAATATCGATGGACCAACCGGTGAGCTTGGCAGCAAGCCGCACATTCTGCGCTTCCTTACCAATGGCCAGCGAGGTCTGATCATCGGGGACGATAGCTCGTGCCTGGCGCTGATCTTTGTTAAGGACATCCACGCGAATCACCTGTGCCGGTGAGAGTGCCGCGGCAACGAAAGCGGCAGGGTCGTCGTCGTAATCAACGATATCGATCTTCTCGCCATTCAATTCAGTGGTGATGGCGCGCACGCGCTGGCCGTTATGGCCGATGCACGCACCCTTGGCATTAACGTCCGAATCTGCCGTCCACACGGCCACCTTGGAGCGGTGCCCGGCTTCGCGTGCGAGAGCCACGATTTCCACGACGCCGTCGGCAATCTCCGGAACTTCCTGCTCGAAGAGTCGACGTACGAAGTCGGGGTGGGTGCGAGACAGGCGCACGGTGGCTCCACGGTTACCGACGGCGACTTCCAAAACCAACGCCCGAATGTGGTCACCATGACGGAAACGCTCGGTGGGAACTTGTTCTTCGCCACGAAGGATAGCCTCATGCTCGCCAACATCGACGAGGAGATCGCGTGACTCCCCGTTCCGCCCAGCGTTCTGCTGCACCACACCGGAGACAACCTGGCCCTGCTTCCCCTTGAAGGATCCAAGGATACGGTCAGCTTCGGCATCACGTAGGCGCTGCGCAATGATCGACTTGGCGGTTGCGGTGGCAATGCGTCCGAAATCTCCGGGGGTGTCATCGAACTCGTCGATTTTCTTGCCCTCTTCGTCCACCTCGGGAGCCCACACGGTCACCTTGCCGGTGCTCCGATCCATCTCCACGCGAGCACCCCGGATGGCACCGGGCACACGCTGGTAAGCGTGCAGCAGGGCGTCCTCAATCGCCTCGACAAGGACCTCGACACTGATTCCAAGTTCGCTCTCGACAATGCGGAGCTCATTCATCTGAATATCCATGGCGTTCTCCTAGCCCTCATTCTCCGAGGCCGCATTGTCCTCTTCTTTGACAAGTTCCACCTGCACTCGCGCGCTGGCGATATCAGCTAGCTTAATCCTCCGAGAGCCCTCTGGCACACGCGCATTGACAATATCACCGTCGAGGGACTCAATTCGGGCCGTGACGGCCTCGCCACTGCTCAGACGTAGTGCCACGAGACGGCCGATTGCGCGGCTGTAGTGGCGTGCTTCGGTGAGCTTACGTTCCGCCCCAGGAGTGGAAACCTCCAGCGTGTATGCACCTTCGACGAGGTCGACGTCGTCAAGACGCTTAGAGATCGCCCGCGAGACATCCGTCAGAGAGTCCGAATCGACTCCACCGGGGCCCTCCGGCAGGTCGACGACGACCTTCACCACGGTACGTGTCCCGCCCCGTCCGATCTTCACAGATTCGAGGTAGAGACCTGACTCGGCGATAATCGACTGGAGTTCATTGGTGATTTGCTCGGCTACCTTGGCGTTCCTGGCACGCTGCGCGGCGTTCGCCTCAGCCTGCCGTGGGTTGCGCGAACCCTTCTGTCGGTCATTTCGCCCCTTGGGGCCCTTGCTTTTTGAGGACTGTGCCATGTTTCTAGGGTACCTGGAGACTCACGAATCTCTCCATACGAGGCAGTACAAGGTTGCTGAAAACACTCTCAGGTGCGTTGAAAACGCTTTCAGAGCTTGTCAGCGAATCCAGACGCCACTGCTGTTAAACACGTAGGTCCTGCCTCCGATGACCTGGGTCCCGGTTGCCATCGCGCCGCTGGACTTGAGGTAATACCACGTGCTTCCCAACTGCAACCAGCCGGTGTGCATGGCGCCACTCGAATTCATGTAGTACCAAGTGCCACCAACCTGCTTCCATCCGGTTGCCATCGCACCCGATGGGTCCAGGTAATACCATTTGCCGGAAAGCTGCTTCCATCCGGAGGCCATGTCGCCACCGGGGTTCATGTAGTACCAGGTGCCCGAAATCTGCTTCCATCCGGTGACCATGTCGCCAGCTGGGTTCATGTAGTACCACCTGCCATCAATGTTCCACCATCCGGTGAGCATGACTCCAGGCTGCATGAAGTTACCGAACTCGTCCCAATAGAATTCGGTGTTAAAGAAGTACCAGCGGCCGCCGATCTTCTCCCATCCGATGGCGACGATGTTTCCTGGGTTCCAGTAGTACCAATCGCCGTACTCCTTGACCCACTGCGCCTTCGAACTACTGGTCTGCGGCTCGTAGTCATAGCAAAGGTTGCTGACTTCCGCTTGATTTGTAATCCACACGAACCGCCCAGACACCGCGGTCACGCACACGCTGACACCCGGAGTCAAATCCACCTCTGAGAGACCCTCGTCATAGCCGAGCTCAATACCGTTGAAATAGACAACGTACTCCCAGTCAACCAAGCCTTCGGCAGGGTCGAGGATCAGAATGTTTCCGTTTCGCGTCGGCTTGGAAACGGTAACCTCATTCATCTGAGGACCAATGCTCTGTATCTGCGAGTCGCTGCTCAGTGACTGCGAATCATCAGAGAAGGTCATCAGGGGAGTATCTAATTGCGAAATCGTCTCTTCGAGAGAACGATCCGTCGAAATCATCGGATGATCTGGAGTAACGGCTTCATCGCCCGTCGTGGCCAGTGCCGCGGCGCTCGGGATCAGCATGCTCACCGCTGCACTTGCGGCGAATAGAACCTGAGCAATCTTCTTGCCGGACATCGTTCCTCCTTTGGATCAATCCACGCTGTCTCGCCTAGTTTCTTAGATCATTCCGCCACTTTAACGCCATTTTGTATGTGACTTAATCAACAGGCCATAGTAGTCAAGCCACATGCATCATTGAGAGGTCGACGACGTGCCGAAGGTCCCGGCGTGGCAAGATTGGCTTCATGCATGAGCGCGATGTAAACGACGAAGGGGCATCTGCCAACCTTCATGAGGGGAATGAGGCTGCCTCCAACAAGCTTGGAGATACAAGCCCCGCTGAGGGACCCGCGGATAATAATCTGACGGAAAGTCTGGCGGATACCACTACAGTCGCCGATGCAGCTGCGGGCGCAGTGGCAAACAGCAAGGCGCCCAATGGAACTCCGCCGGTCATTGAGGCTCCAAAGAAAGGTGGCTCCGCCTGGAAGTTTACCGGTGGAGTATTTCTTGGTCTCATTCTTTTTGTCGGCATCATGATCGCTATAGGTGCTCGCTGGGAGAACGCTGATCTCTCTCCTCAGGCGCCGTCGGAGCTGGAGCTAACGCGTCAGAATCTCGCGGAACAGGCCGCTCGTATCGATGCCTCAGCTTCAAAGCTTCGTGAGAGCAAGGACGATGCCACCGTTGAGTTGGTTGCCCTCTCCGCCGAGCGCTACCTCGACCTACTCGGTGGAGTGTGGGTCCCGTGGCCCTCTGGAGCCCCCAGCGGATATACCAATCCTCCCGTTGCCACAGCCGCACCCACTGACGTCACCTCCGCTGTCCTCGCCGAAGAACTCACGGCATTCTCGCAAGATCTACTCAACGCGGCCGACAACGTTCCCGACACAACTCGCTCCGAGTTACTTTCCGCCGCGCTAGGTTCGCAATTCCTGGCCATGAATTTGGCAGGGAGCACAGCGCCAACCTGTGGCGACGTTGATATTCCAGCGGCGGGCATCGCCCTGGCGGGCACAACACCCGGTAAATCCGCCTCTGCCGATCTGACTCCATCACGGTCATCTCATGCGGGGACAACCCGCACAACTTCGGCATCAACTAGTACTCCAGCAACATCCACAGGTCACTCGGCAACGACAGATCAGACTGCCGCCACACCAACATCGGCGGATAGCTCCGTCCTGCGCACTATCGACAGCGCGCGACAGTGGCTAGAGACCGATACCGCCGCCTTAGCGGACGGATCCCGCGATGCACAGGTTGCCCGCATCGAGAAATTTTCTGCATTAGAGGAGAGCATCCTGCGTGCCGGAGCTCCTGACACCCGCGACGCCTACGCCCCCTACCCTGAGCTCGCAGAGGGCGAGACCTACACCTCTCAGGCATTACGTGTCACGACCGCAGAAATTCTCGAGACCGCTACTACGGCAAACAAGAGCGACCGCGAGAATCTCATGGCTCTCGCCTGCTCCCTTCACCTGACCGCCGCTGAGCGCGCCAGTGCGCTCCCCTTCCCCGGATCGGAATAAAAGAGCGAGGGGGCTGAACCGGATTTCGGTTCAGCCCCCTCTGTGCTCATGCCACGCCAGCTTCATCGGCTGATGAAGCTCACGAGCGCCACACTACAACGTCATGAACTCCTGGAAGCGAGCCACTGCTTCCTCCACCGGGACCTCCTCGGAGGTTCCCCCACGGCGGTTACGCAGTTCCACCTTGCCATCCTTGAGACCGCGGCCCACAACGATGCCGAACGGCACACCGAGCAGTTCATAGTCCGCAAACTTAACGCCAGCGGAAACCTTACGACGATCATCGAAGAGCACCTTGATGCCAGCCTTCTCCAACTCTTCGCCTAGCTTCTCCGCCGTCTCGAACAGTTCCTCGCCCTTGCCGGTAGCAAGAATCTGCACGGTGGCGGGTGCCAGGGCAACAGGCCATACGAGGCCCTTCTCATCACAGTTGTACTCGGCTAGAGCAGCCAATACGCGGGTGACGCCAATGCCATAAGAACCCATCGTGACGACCTGGCTCTTGCCGTTCTGATCAAGCACGGTGAGATCCAACGCCTTGGCATACTTGCGACCCAACTGGAAAATGTGGCCGATTTCGATACCGCGGGCAATCTCCAAGGGGCCTGATCCGTCGGGAGCCTCGTCACCCGCACGCACCTCTGCGGCCTCGATGAAACCGTCCGCTTCGAAGTCGCGGCCGTACACCAAGTTGAAGACGTGCTGGTTGAGGTGGTTTGCGCCGGTAATCCAGCGCGAGCCACGCGCAACGTGGGGGTCCAGGTAGTAGCGCAGCACGGCGTCGTCGTCCTCACTACGACGTGCCGACTGCGGGCCAATTACCTGAGGGCCAATGTAACCGGGAACAAGCTCCGGGAAATCTTTCAGGTCCTCGGGGCCAGCCATCTCAACTTCTGCTGGCGCTAGCGACGCCTCAACACGCTTCATATCCACGTCACGGTCACCGGGCAGGCCGATGATGGCAAGCTCGCGAGTGCCGTCCGGCTGAATAGCAACGACGACGACGTTCTTCAGCGTGTCACTTGCCTGCCACGGCTGACCCTCACGCGGACGCAAATCGTTGCAGACCTGAACGAGCGAATCGATGGTGGTGGCATCCGGGGTGTCAACGATCTCGGGAGCCGGAGCGTCCGAGGCATCCTGCTCAGGCTGAGCGGGAGTAGTGACCGCCTCGGTATTTGCGGTGTAACCACCGGGCGAGCGAACAAAGGTGTCCTCACCAATAGCGCAGGGGAAGAGGAACTCCTCCGAGCGTGAACCGCCCATGGCACCGGACATCGCCGAGCAAATGGCGTAGGGAAGCCCGAGACGGGTGAAGATCTTCTCATAGGCATCGCGCATCGTCTGGTACGAAACGTCGAGGCCGACGTCGTCGATATCGAAAGAGTAGGCGTCCTTCATGACGAACTCGCGGCCGCGAATCACACCGGCGCGCGGGCGAGCCTCGTCACGGTACTTCGTCTGGATCTGATACAGCGTAGTGGGCAGATCCTTGTACGAGGAGTACAGATCCTTGACCAGCAGGGTAAACATCTCCTCGTGGGTGGGGGCCAAGAGGTAGTCGGCGTCCTTGCGATCCTTGAGTTTGAAGAGCGTGGGGCCATACTCGCTCCAGCGACCGGTGGCCTCGTAAGGCTCACGCGGCAGCAGCGCAGGGAAAAGCACCTCTTGGGCGCCCGAAGCGTTCATTTCCTCGCGGACAACCTGCTCCACCTTGCGCAGAACCTCCAGGCCAAGAGGCAGCCAGGTGTAGATTCCCGGCGCCACGCGGCGGATGTAACCACCTCGGACGAGAAGCTTATGGCTGGCAACCTCAGCGTCGGCGGGATCCTCACGCAGGGTACGGACAAAAAGTGTAGACATCTTGAGCACGAGACAAGTGTACTCAAGATGCCCAATATGCCTACCACTCATGCGCATTCGTGAACTGATCTTGTGCACGGTGCGCAGATTCGGACGACGGCGTCACAAGAGAACGGTGGCCCACTCTCCGACGACTCGGAAGCCCACACGCTGGTACACCTGCACAGCCGCGTAGTTGAAATCGTTGACGTACAACGAGATGAGAGGGCTGAATGTGGCATGTACCTGCCGCACGACGGCGGCCATTCCCGCACTAGCGATACCGCGCCCACGCATGTCCGGGGCCACCCAGACTCCCTGAATCTGGGCTACGCCACCCGCGAGCGCCCCGATATCCGCTTTAAAGATGACGCGTTGGCCGGTACCATCCAGCCCCGGTCCAAGCTTGATGTACGTCATGCCCGCCTGGATGAGGCCATTAGCCCGGTGGGTGTACGAGTTTCCGTACAGCATCGGGTCATAGCCGACTTCCTCCATAAACATGGCAATGGAGGCGGGAAGCACAAGAGAAAGTTCTTCGGGACGGGCAGGCCGAACCCCCGGGTCTGGAGCGATGAGCGGCGGCGTCTCAATCGTCATAGAGTACTGGCGCGGCCGCACCTCACGCGCGGGACCCCAGTCGGATTCCACACGCTCCCATAACCCCAGAATCTGGTCGGACGGCCCCACAAGGGATGAGCAAATGCATCCACGTGCCAGCAACGAATCGGCCAGCAGATCAAGGCCTTCCTCGTCAAAACCCAAAGGGATGAGGTTTCCCGAATCCCAGGCCAACGCGGTAATTTCATCTACGCGTGAATCGAAAAGCCCCACGGCGTGAGAAGCTCCCATACCCATGCGGTCAATGTTTCCGCGCGCGAGAACTGCATCCACGGGATGCTTATCCAAGAACTCAATGGCCTTGGCCTTATCGATTCCGTAGAGGCGCCGCAGCGTCGTTGGTGTTTTACTCAGCCAACGCATAATATTCTGCTCCGTACATTCGTACGCAGGTGTCTGACCGTCCCGCGCTCGAGACGCTTAGAACGCGACGACATCCACTCCAGAACCGTCCTCGCTGTCCTCACCCATCTCCTCTGCCATCTTATTGGCGTAACGGAGAAGAGTCTCGACAATCTCACTTTCGGGGACGGTTTCTACAACCTTGCCGTGCACGAAGATTTGGCCCTTACCGTTTCCTGATGCACAGCCCAAATCAGCCTCGCGAGCCTCACCGGGACCGTTAACAACACAGCCCATCACGGCAACACGCAGCGGAGCGGTGATGTCCTTCAGTCCTTCCTCGACCCTTTCGGCGAGATCCCAGACGTCCACCTGGGCGCGGCCACAGGAGGGGCAGGACACAATCTCCATCTTGCGCGGGCGCAGCCCCATGAACTCAAGCAGCTTCGAGCCAACCTTGACCTCCTCAACCGGAGACGCCGAAAGAGACACTCGAATCGTATCGCCAATACCTTCGGCCAGCAGTGCACCAAAAGCAGCGGCGGACTTGATCGTTCCCTGGAAGGCGGGACCCGCTTCGGTCACACCAAGATGCAACGGCCAGTCCCCTTGCTCGGCAAGCATGCGGTACGCCTGCACCATCGTCACAACGTTGTGGTGCTTGACGGAGATCTTGAAATCATGGAAGCCATGTTCTTCAAACAGCCCCGCCTCCCACACGGCAGACTCCACAAGCGCCTCGGGGGTGGCGGATCCATACTTCTTGAGCAGGCGCGGATCGAGCGATCCGGCGTTGACGCCAATACGCAGCGATACCCCATAATCAGAGGCCGCCTGGCAGATGGCCCCCACCTGATCATCAAACTTCCGGATGTTGCCGGGGTTGACACGCACAGCACCGCAGCCCGCCTTGATGGCGGCAAACACGTACTTCGGCTGGAAATGAATATCAGCAATCACCGGGATACGCGATTGTTTCGCGATAATCGGCAGTGCCTCGGCATCCTTATCCGTCGGGCATGCCACGCGCACGATGTCACAGCCAGCGGCAGTCAGCTCCGCGATCTGCTGGAGGGTAGACCCGATGTCGTGGGTCTTCGTCGTCGTCATCGACTGCACGCTGATCGGTGCATCGCCACCAACAGCCACGTCGCCCACCATAATCTGGCGGGTCTTCTTGCGCGTCGCTAGGACCGGCTCTTCGGAACGTATGGAAGGCATACCAAGTGCAATACTCACGCGCTCAAGTATTGCACTTCGCGAGCATGGTGGGGAGTGCACTCGCTGTGAAGTAAAACTAGAAGATCGGGTTAACGATATCCGCAACCACGAGAAGCACAGTCATACCAATAAAAGCGAGCGCCACCACGTAGCTTAAGGGCATGAGCCGGGCGGTATCCACGGGGCCGGGATCGGGCTTTCCAGCTACCGCGGCCACCTTCTTCCTCCCCCACTCGTACAACGCGGCGACGATATGCCCTCCATCAAGTGGCAACAACGGAATGAGGTTGAAGATAAAGAGGCTGATGTTGAGTGAGGCGATGAGAAGTAACAAATCGCCCAGACGCGCCATCACTCCGTATTCGGGTATTTCAGATCCGGTGATATTTCCGGCAAGGTCAGCCACTCCCACAATGCCCACCACACCGTCATCCGACCGCTGCTCACCGGTCACGAGACTCGACGCGGTATGCCACAGATTGACGGGCAGCTTCGTAATGATCTGCGCGGTCCCTACACTCGCTTGCCATAGCTGGCCCGGGACCTCAGTAACCGGGCGACGCACAAGGTCGTAAGCTGGGCCAATGCCGACGTAAGGGCGGTCTTCAACGACTGGCTGGCCGTCGTCGTCCAAAACCGGACGCCCGTCAGAACCCACAACCGGACGTGGTGTAAGGACCGGGGTGATAGTGAGGTTGACCTGCGCGCCATCACGTTCCACGTCCACGAGCGTAGGTGATGTTCCACCGGCAGCGATTGTTTGTTGGATATCGTTCCAGCTTGTCATCGTGTGGCCGCCCCAGGTGAGGATGACATCTCCGGGAACGAGTCCCGCAACGAAGGCCGGAGCCTGCGGATCACTCTGTTCGCAAACATCAACGGTGCTAACGCAGCGGGTGACGGTAGCGATCCGGGTCGACGCCGTCGTCACCCCAATTCCCGAGTAGACAATCGCGAGCAACACAGCGGCAATGAGCAAGTTCATGAGGGGGCCACCGGCCATGACGATAAGTCGCTTACCCGGCGTCAAACGCCAGAAGGCCTGATCTTCTTCTCCCGGATCCAGCTCTTGCGCTGAAGCTCGCCGTGTCTCCTCCGCAACAGTGAGTTGACCCCGTCGATTAACCTGAACCCTCTCGGGCCGACCAGGCGCCACCATTCCAGCAATGCGCACGAACCCGCCCAACGGGATCGCTTTGATGCCGTACTCGGTGCCCCCGACAACCTTCGACCACAGAGTGGGGCCAAACCCAATGAAATACTGGGATACCTTAGCCCCGAACTTCTTCGCGGGGACAAGATGGCCAATCTCGTGCAATCCTACGGATACGAGGATCCCAACGATCAAGAATACGATTCCCGGAATCGACTTCACTGCTCGCCATCTCCTTACTCGGTTCCGTTTAGCGGAGGCGCGCTGACATCACCTCGTGCGCCCGGGTGCGAGCCCACTTCTCGGTGCCCAGCACCGTCTCCAGATCCAGTGTGCCCGCCGGAGCTGTGAATTCTCCCAGAACAGATTCCACCACGTCCGTAATGGCAAGGTAAGGAAGCTCGCCGGAAAGGAAGGCGGCCACGCACTCCTCATTGACGGCATTAAGGACCGCCGGGTGCAGGGGCGACGACGCCACCGACTCCCGCGCAAGCTGCACCGCCGGGAACGTCTCGTGATCGAGCGGCTCGAAATGCCAGGCCACAGGCGAATCCCACACGTTCGGCGCGGTGATGTTATCCAGGCGCTCGGGCCAGGACAGACCAAGCGCAATGGGCAGGCGCATATCCGGCGGCGATGCCTGAGCAATGGTTGCACCGTCAATAAACTCGACCATCGAGTGGATAATGGACTGGGGATGCACCACTGGCACGATATCCTGCGGATCAACATCGAAAAGATAGGCGGCCTCAATGAGTTCCAGGCCCTTATTCATGAGCGTGGAGGAATTGATCGTCACCACAGGACCCATATCCCACGTGGGGTGATTAAGCGCTTGGGCGGCGGTCACTCCCGCGAGGTCGGCACGCTTCTTGCCCCGGAACGGGCCACCCGAGGCGGTGAGAATGATACGGCGTACCTCGCTGTGCCCGTCTAGGTTCTCGCTCGTGAGCCCACGATGATGAATACCCGAGCGAAGTGCCTGAGCAATCGCCGAGTGCTCCGAATCAACCGGCACAATCTGACCCGGCCGCGTCATCGCTTCCTTGATGAGTCCGCCACCCACCACGAGGGATTCCTTGTTGGCGAGGGCGAGCGTGGCACCTGAACGCAGCGCCGTAAGAGTAGGTTGCAGACCTACCGATCCGGTGATTCCATTGAGAACAACGACGCTGTCCGAGCTGTGAGTACTTGTACTCATGGGCGAGGACGAGGAAGTTGCCTGCCCCCGAAGGGGACCACCGACGCTGTCCGAGCTGTGAGGGCTCGTGCTCACGAGGGAGGACGAGGAAGTTGCCTGCCCCCGAAGGGGCCCACCGACGCTCTCTGGGTTGTTAGTGGAAAGACTCGCCCAGCCCCCGGCAAGCTCACTCATGGCATCGGGACCGGACAAAATCTGGAAGAGCTGACCCGGAGCTCGCTCTGCCAGCAGCGCGGCTAAAGGTACCGCGGCGTCCGGGTTGGCAACGGCAAGAACCGGCACGTTAAAGGAGATCGCCTGATCTGCAAGAAGTTCGAGGTTGGCTCCCCCGGCTCCCAGACCGACCACACGGTACGAGTCACGATGGCGGGAAATGACATCCAACGCCTGGGTACCGATTGATCCGGTGGAACCGAGAATAATAACTGCCCGCTCACGCGGTGCGAACTCCTGCATGGGTAACTCCTCGGCTTGCGGCTATTCGACGGCGACGAGGACAGTAATAGCCCGCTCCAGGTAGACGTCCACGACCGCCTCATCGTACGCCTTTGCACCCTTGGCTTGGCCAAAAACGGCGTTGCGTAGCTCGGCCGAGGAAAGCGGCGCCTTGCCATCAAAGTAGGCGGTCAACTTTTCCATGAGGGTGTCGACGTCTTCTTTGCGGTACCCCCACGACACCGCATGTGAAAATCGTTCCCCCACCGGCCGAAGCAAGCGCGGGTAGAGGCTCTTTGCCTCGTCGTAGACGGCGTTCAGCCAGCCACTTTCACCCTGCTCAGCGATAGTCTGCGAACGTCTGCGCTGAATGAAGGCGGCTTCCAGCCGGTCCATGGCGGCGTCCACAACATCCGGACGGTACCCCCGGCGAATACGAGCAAAACCCGCATTACGCACCGTTGTCTCGTCAAAATCGAAGGGCTCGTTGTCAGAGTAGGCCTGCTTGGCTCGCGCCAGGAAGTCATCTACCTCCGCTGGCACATACCCCCACGACAGGGCGCCAACGCGCTCAAAGGTCTGCACTCGACATCTTCCCTTCGTTGGCCTCTCCGGACACCGCGGCAATCACACGCTCGGCAGCCGCAGCAGCCTTCTGAGCACGTGCGGATGAGCCTGCCACCTCAGCCGCAAGCTGGCCGCATGCTCCATCAATATCGGAACCGCGTGTATCTCGGATGGTAGTTGGAATTCCCGCTGCCTCCAGGGTAGCAACGAACGTCTGCTGTACATGGGGCAGGCTCGCCGTCCAGATCGATCCGGGAGTGGGATTGAGGGGAATGGGGTTGACGTGCACCCATCCACGCCCGCGGCTATTGAGTTCATCCGCGAGGAGCTGCGCACGCCACTGATGGTCGTTCATATCCTTGATGAGGGCGTACTCGATAGAAACGCGGCGTCCGGTCTTGACGAAGTAGCGACGCGCCGAATCCAACAGCTGCCCCACCTTGAAGCGTGCGTTGAGCGGGATCAGCGGATCGCGCAGGTCATCGTCCGGAGCGTGGAGGGAGACAGCGAGGGTGACGGGCAGGCCTTCGTCGGCCAGCTTGTCAATGAGTGGCACCATACCCACGGTCGAGACGGTGACGTTACGTGCAGAAAGGCCCAGTCCCGACGGAGCGGGTTCGATAATACGGTGCAGTGCCGCCTGTACTTGACGCCAGTTAGCAAGCGGTTCGCCCATACCCATGAACACGATATTGGTGACGCGCGTGGGACCGCCTGCCAAATCTCCCGATTCGGCTGCCACCATTCCCAGGCGCACCTGCTCCACAATCTCCGCGCACGAGAGATTGCGGGTGAGCCCGCCCTGTCCCGTGGCGCAAAATGGGCAGGCCATGCCACACCCCGCCTGCGACGAAATACATAGGGTGGCGCGGCCGGGATAGCGCATGAGGACCGTTTCCACCATGGCCCCGTCGAACATCCGCCACAGCGACTTGATCGTCTGGCCCTTGTCCGCCTTGAGGTCACGTACCTTGGTCAGTAGCGGCGGCAGGAACTTCGTCACCATGTCCTCACGGACCTTCGCCGGGAGGTCACTCATTGCCTCCGGGTCCACCTCGTGGCGCTCGAAATAGTGGCGAGAGAGCTGATCTGCGCGGAATGCCGGGAATCCGGCTTCCTTCATTGCCTTCTTACGCCCCTCCTGATCCAGATCGGCCAGGTGTGTAGGCGGCTTGCCCTTGCTGGCGGGCTTCATGGTGAAGATGGGCATGGGGCCCGACTCCACCGCAGGCATCACCTGGGGCTGAGTTGGCTGGACGCGCGCATCCACCTTAGCGGCGGTCTGAGTGACAGAGGACGTGGAAGAAGGCTGAGAAATCATAGCTTCGCTATTCTCCCATGCGCCGCCCCATTATGGGATGTGGCGGTACTTACCACGCGCGCGGGCTACGTCGCCAGCTATGGCCTACACCGCCAGCGGCGATGCCATAATGATGTAACAGAACGGTGCCCACATAAGAATCGAATCAATACGATCAAGCATCCCACCGTGGCCGGGGAAGATGGATCCCATGTCCTTAACCCCGAGATCTCGCTTTAGTAGCGACTCGGAGAGATCACCGATCGTTGAGCACAGCACAGCCGCCACAGCAACGAGAAGCGCCACGTACCACGGCAATCCCATACCGAGAGTCACGATGAGCAAGGCGACGACGACGGCCGCCACCATCGATCCAGCGAAACCCTCCCAGGATTTCTTGGGAGAAATACTTGGGCTCATGGGATGCTTGCCCCACATGACGCCAAAAGCCCAGCCGCCGGTATCGTTAGCAACGGGCATCATGACAAGCAGGGCAATCATCCAGGATGCCTGGGGCATCGCGGCCAACGCCACAGCGAAACATCCCAGCAGAGATATCCAGGCGAGGGCAAAAATCGCCGCCATCGCGTCGCGCGGGGCACGGTCAATCCCATCCAGAATGCGCCACACAAAAACAGCCGCGCCTGTCAGCAGGAAGGCCACCAATCCCGCCGCGAGGCCTCCCGTCCACGTGGCTACCACCATGGTGACGGTACCGATCCACAATGGGGTAAGCGGAATGCGTATCTCGCGCGCCAAGAAAGCTCCCGCAGCCTCCCATAGCCCCACGCACAAGGCGATGGCGACAAGGCCAATAAAGATTTCCATCTTGATGGCCACCGAGGCGGCAACCAAAGCCAGCAATCCCAACGCTGTGGGAATAGCCGCCTTAAGGTTGCGCCCCGCCTTGGAGGTGGAAGCCACCGGGGGCTTGGGAGGATGCGGTGCGAGGCGGTCACGAAGTGACCGCCGAGAATGTTCCGGCATTAGACCTCGAGGAGATCCTTCTCCTTGGCTTCAAGGAGCTTATCGATCTGGTCCACGAAACGCTTGGTCAGCTGATCCAGCTCGGCCTCGGCACGCTTGACTTCGTCCTCGCCTGCCTCGCCATCCTTCTTGATCTTGTCCAGGGCGTCCTTCGTCTTACGACGAATTGAACGCACTGAGATCTTGCCGTCCTCAGCCTTCGTCCGAGCCATCTTCACGTAGTCGCGGCGACGCTCCTCGGTCAACGCAGGAAGGTTGCAACGCAACACGGCGCCGTCGTCGGATGGATTAATGCCGAGGTTAGCCTCGCGGATCGCCTTGTCGATGGCGGACATCGAGGAACGATCAAACGGACTAATGATGACGGTGCGAGCCTCGGGAATCGAGATCGACGCCAACTGCTGCAGCGGGGTGGGTGCACCGTAGTAGTCCACCAAAATCGGGTTGAACATACCCACGCTGGCACGGCCAGAGCGGATGTTCGAAAAGTCGTTACGGGCCACTTCAATGGCCTTTTCCATCTTCTCCTCTGCCTCGAGGAGCTCTTCTTCGATCATTGCCATTCCTTACTTACTGCTTGTCTGCCGTGACAAGCGTACCGATCTTTTCGCCGCGAAGCGCACGAGTCACGTTACCGGGTTCTCCCATACCAAACACCCGCATAGGCAGCGCGTTGTCCTGGCACAGAGCAAAAGCCGCCGCATCCATCACACGCAGACCGCGAGCAAGAGCATCCTGGTACGTGAGGAGATCAAGCTTCACGGCCGTGGGATCCAGCTTGGGATCCGCGGTGTAAATACCATCCACACCATTCTTGCCCGCAAGGAGTTCATCACAGTGCAGCTCCAGCCCACGCTGGGCGGACACCGTGTCCGTAGAGAAGTAGGGCATACCCGCGCCAGCACCGAAGATCACCACACGCCCCTTCTGGAGATGACGAATCGCACGCAACGGGATGTAGGGCTCCGCCACCTGCGTCATTGTGATCGCACTCTGGACGCGCGCGGGCACACCAGCCTGCTCAATAAAGTCTTGCAAAGCAATCGCGTTCATCACCGTGCCGAGCATTCCCATGTAGTCCGCCCGGGCACGATCCATACCGCTGCGCTGCAACTCTGCACCGCGGAAGAAGTTACCGCCACCGACAACGATGGCCACCTGAACTCCGTCGCGGACGGCATCCGCGATTTCTCCGGCGACGCGGGTAAGAACAGCGGCGTCAAGACCAACTGCTCCTCCACCAAACATTTCTCCTGAGAGCTTGAGAAGCACTCGTCGCGTATTGTCGTGGTTGTAATCGCCTTGTACTGCAGTCACGGGCAGGTCCTTCCGAGGGGATGAAGTCGAGGCGGGGCCTGGATATGCGTCACAAAGAAGCGCACTTTTGCCCTTTGCAAGAATACCAGCGCGCAGCCTTTTGTGAGACCTCTCCTGTTGTGCATGAGACCTTACAGGCTGTGACACTGTCGCATTATCGCCAGATCTCCATGACTCGTTCGTCATCCAAGCACGGCATATACGGAAGCGGATTGATGTCATTTTCTAGGACATAGTCGGTAAGCAGGTCCGTTACCGTATTCCACAGCTCATCAGGATCCCACGGCTTAGCCACATAATGATCCAAGTGGGCTTTGTTCACCGCGCGGATAGCATCTGTGAGATCCGTGGCCCCGGTAACAAGCACCTTCTTCGTGGAATCAAAACGCTCATCTTCGGCAAGGGTGACCAGATATTCAACACCTGACTCCCCTCCCACCTGGCACTCGCACAGGACGAGGGCCAGTTCGTCGTCGTCCTCAAGAAGCTGCTCGACAAGAGCTGCCGCTCCCGCGAAGCTGCCCGTGGACTCGATGCGAAGACGATCAGCAAACGGCGTGAGGTCACGTTGAAAAACTCGCAGGGTCTCGGGATTATCCTCAACCACCAGTACAGTCAAGGTCATTGAGACTCCTTCGTTACGACAATGTGAGACAACTGGGATAATCATGCCAGCAAATCTGGCGCAATCTCTCAATCTGAGGTTTACAGGATTCCCAGGAAATCCCAGAAGGGCGGCATGACGAAGGCCAGCATGGTCACACCAACGACCCCAATAACAAGGCCGACCTTGACCATGTCTTCCGTGGTGACAGAACCGGTCGAGTAAGCGATCGCGTTGGGAGGAGTCGAGATGGGAAGCAGGACACCAAGGGAGCACGCCATAGCAACGACGAGGGCAATTTCCGTGGTTCCCGAACTCAAACCTGTGGAGATACCGATGGCCATCGGGACGAGAAGGTTCGCGGCGGCAGAGTTGGAAAGAAAAACGCCAAGCGTGGCCGTAAGCGCCGCAAGGACGAGGAAGATAATCGACTCCGGAATCGCCGCCCAATCAATGGATCCGATCAGCCAACGGTCCAGACCTGTCATCCCCACACCGGACCCAAGAGCGATACCACCCGCCACCAACCAGAGGATCGGCCAGTCCAGCTTGCGTACGTCCTCCCCGTTCATCACTCCAAGGAAAAAAAGGGCGACGACGGGCAGGAAACCCACCGTGTTGGACGAGACACCATGCAGCGGTTCCGTCATCCATAGCCCGATCGTCGTGATAGCAATAACGTAGAAGGCGATGGCGCGCTTCGAGCGATTGAAGCGGGCGGAGGTGTCAATCTTCAGGGTGGTGTCCGCCGGAATGAAGGAGTAGGCAATAAAAAGCCATACCGCTACCATCATGACAATAACGAGCGGCACCGCGGCCAGCATCCACTGCACGAAGGTAATGTGAATGCCCTGATTCTGCAGGGCAGCGAGCGCAATGGCATTAGGTGGCGAGCTCACCGGCGTGCTAATGCCGGAGACGTTCGCAGCCGCGGGAATCGACAGGGCGATTCCCGCGCGCGCCTTGCCCTGAGGCAGCGCCTTCATCACCGGCATGACCATGGCGAACATCGCGGCGGTGGTCGCGGTATTGGACATGAACATACCCAGGACTGCCGTGATCAACATGATCCCCAGAAGGGTAAGCCGCGCATTCTTGAGGAAAGGGCGAAGAAGCAAGGCACACAGCGCCCGGTCCACTTTGAACTTAGCCGCACAGTCCGCCAGGAGGAATCCTCCCATAAAAAGAATAATGACCGGACTGGAAAGCGAGTTAAAGAAGGTGGCAGCGGTGGGAGCGTTCTCAGCAACGGGCACAATGGCCTGATCGGAGAGGAAGAGCACCTGCGCAAAAATCACGCCCACGGCAGTGGCGTAGAGCGGCACCGCCTCGGTAGCCCACAACAGGATTGCCGCTATGAAAATACCGAGCATCCGTTCCCCGGAGGTATCGAGCCCCGGAATGTCGGTCGTGAGGCACAACAACAGCCCGATGGCTGCACCAATAAGACCAACAAGCTGCAGGTTGCTAAAACGACGTGGCTTTTTGCCTTGACTCGACTTCTTGCGTTGCAGGCGGGTGCGGAACTCCGCCTCGCCCGCGCGAAAACCGCCTTGAGATCTCCGACGTGCACGAGCCTTCGCCCGCGGGCCAGACACTGTAGCGGGTATCGTTGCGGGGCGCGGGCACTCCTCTGTTATAGCGGGAGATGATCCGTTCGGTAAGGCCTGATTGGACGCACCGTTATCGGGATGGGGGCGCACGGGGTCGGAGTGTCTGGGCTGCTTCGGGGGCTGCATAAAGCAAAAGTCCTCTTGCTTGTGACGTTCAGGCCTTCCGTTATTATATCGCCTCACAGCACACTGCTACCCGGAGGTAAGTCCTAGGAATCCTCTATACCGCCTGCGTCAGAAATGCTCCAGAGCCACCCGCCAACGACGCTGCATATTCTCCGCCCACCTCGGTTCAACCGCGCACGCAAAAGATATACAGCCACCCACGTAGTTAATCATCGTGTGTGAGTCAATAAATCCACGATGCTCGGCATGCCCCCGAACCCCGTTCTTCTCCACACCGCGCACATGCACCTCGATCTGACGCCGGAACTCCGGGAGCAGACGGACGCCGTCGTCGGTCACTAGTAGCCCAACGGCAACCTTACGGGCCCCCGGCGGGACAATACGCGTCTTTTTCGTATGGATCTGGAAACCGGAGAGGGTTGCGATCGCTGTGACCTGGCTGATGAGGTTGCGGGAGCGCGTGCGGTCCCAGTTCTCCCCGGTGGGTCCGGAGACGGAGAAGATGAGATCGTCAGAATACCGGGTGTAGATGAGGCCGCGTTTCCTCGCAACGCCCGCAAGAATGGTATCCATCCGCGTGGCGACGGCGTTAGCAAGGGCGCCGCTAGTGGGCCCACCCTGGGGAAGAACACCGACGCTGCGGCTCACGTAAGACGGAACGGAACGATAACGGTAACCCGGGGCACGGGTGGACGAAGAACGGACCACGCGGGTACACAGCCGCGCCAATTCCAAGGAAAAGAGCGCCGGATAGCCGAGCCGACGGAACACTCCGTACACCTGCTGCTCGGTGATGGTTCCGAAGAAGTCATGAACATCCATCTTGACGAACCAGCGGGCGCCGACGTGTTCGCGGGCACAATCGGTGATGGAGCGCTCTCCCTGGTACGCGAAGCTAGCCGGATGGTTGTCCACAGCTGTCAGAACATTGTGAAGGATCCAGCGCTGGGCCGTCATAAGGAAAGGTTCCGGCGCGGAAATGGGGCGCGTGGTGCCGTCACGTTTCGTCCGCACTAGGGAGATGTACGGATCAGTTTTTCGTTCGACGACGGCGCGAAGGTACCAGTACGGGACGCCAGTTTCGTGGGCAAGCTGGCCGAGGGTGGTGACAGTGCTGGACATGGCAAGCCTTCCTGCCAGTGAGAACGTACCCGGGAGAAAGTACGCACCAGAGGGAATCCGGCGGCTAACTTTGATCTCGACGTCGAGGAGAGTTACCGGAACGGAGGCGGTCGGGATCCCAGCGAAGCTGTCAGGGATACCGGCCGTCCACCCATTGCGGAGGCTCATCCGCCGGACACGGTCAGCCGTGTCCCGAAGCCCGAAGGCTCCCGAGCCAGACAAGCTGGCGCAGTACGCTTAACCACCGGATTCTCTACTGGTCCTCCCAGCCTATCGCGTGGCGATAGATTTGGGGAGGGTGGGTGGTGCGTTTCTGGACAGTAGGCGGTGCGTTTTGGCGCAATTGCAAAGACATGCACCGCACGTGGGAAGATGGAGTCATGCGAGCCATCATGACTGTCACCGGTTTGGACCACACCGGCATCATTGCGGCGATTGCCACCGGCCTAGCCGAGCGGGGCGCCAACATCACCAACGTCTCCCAGACTCTCATGGGTGAGTACTTCACCATGATCCTGCAGGTGGATTTCGAGGAAAGCGACATCACGCTGCCCGAACTCCAGGCGGCAATGGCTGAGGTTGGCCGAGAGGTGGGTATGGAAGTGCGCATGCAGTCCGAGGCCATCTTCAACGCCATGCACAAGCTCTAGGAGCGTCAGGTATGGCTATGGACACCGCTGAGAACATCCTCGAAACCATCCAGATGATCTCCGAGGATCGTTTGGATATCCGCACCGTCACCATGGGCATCTCGTTGCTCGACTGCGCCGATTCTGACGGCGACCGCGCCCGCGAACGCTGCTACGAGCGGATCGTGGGGCAAGCCGCACGGCTCGTCGAAGTGTGCGAGGGGATTGAAGCCGAGCTGGGAATCCCTATCATCAACAAGCGGATCTCCGTTTCTCCCATTGCCATGGTGGCAGCTTCGTCCCGGGAGTCGGACTTGCAACCCTGGGCCGCAATGCTTGATGCTGCGGGCAAGACTGTCGGAGTTGACTTCATCGGTGGTTTCTCCGCGCTCGTGGAGAAAGGCGCCACGCGGGCGGATCAGGCGTTGATGGACTCGATTCCGGAGGCGCTGGCCACAACTGACATCGTGTGTTCGTCGGTGAACATCGGTTCCTCACGGGCTGGTATCAATATGGACGCTGTGGCCCGGATGGGTCACGTGGTGCGGGAGGCCGCACACTGCTCGGCGGGAGGGCTGGGCGCCGCCAAACTGGTGGTGTTCGCGAACTCGGTAGGTGACAACCCCTTCATGGCAGGTGCTTTCCATGGACCGGAAATGCCCGACTGTGTGGTATCCGTGGGAGTCTCCGGTCCCGGCGTTATCCGCCGAGCCATTGATGGGGCTGCCGGCGCACCGTTTGATGTTCTTGCGGAGACCATTAAGAAGGCGGCATTCAAAGTAACCCGCATGGGCGAACTTGTCGGGCGACTGGCTGCGGAGCGACTCGGGGTGAGTTTTGGGATCGTCGATCTCTCGTTGGCTCCGACCGCGGAAGTAGGCGATTCGGTGGCCCGCGCTCTAGAAGCAATGGGATTGGAGCGCGTGGGCGCTCATGGGACGACGGCGGCCCTGGCATTACTGAACGACGCGGTGAAGAAGGGCGGGCTGATGGCCTGTTCACGCGTGGGCGGGTTATCCGGATCCTTCATTCCGGTATCCGAGGACGAAGGGATGATTGAGGCCGCGGCGATGGGGGCGATTTCGCTCTCCAAGCTAGAAGCCATGACGGCGATCTGCTCGGTGGGGCTCGACATGGTGGCAATTCCCGGAGACACCCCGGCTTCGGCCATTGCCGGAATGATCGCGGACGAGGCAGCCATCGGCGTGATGAACCACAAGACCACCGCGGTGCGCGTCATCCCCGCTCCCGGAACCGTGGAAGGTGACATGGTCGAATTCGGTGGGTTGCTCGGCAAGGCTCCCGTCATGGCGGTCAGCCCGTACTCATCAGATGTGTTCTTTGCCCGCGGCGGCATCATCCCCGCCCCGGTGCACGGGTTCAAGAACTAAAAGAGATGCGCTGCAGATCCAGTCGTGCCGTCGTCGTTAATTCTTGGTCCACTCACAGATAACGACGACGGCGCCCGCGTGCGTCCATTCCTCGCGCATGACCTCAACTGCCGCCCACGCGGGTAGCTGCCCACCGTATTTTCTCTTGTGGTGGGCTACGAAGTCCTCACGCGATCAGGAACCTCAAAGAAGGACACTAGGAAGTCAAAATCGCTTGTCTCCGGGTTGAAGGAATCGTTGGTTGCCGATCCGAGCAGCCGCAACGTTCGCACACCATAGCGCACAAAGGGCCGCAATGGCTTCCGCACGAGATTCGACGCTACTCAACATATTCCAGATACTACCTTTAGAGTCCTTGACTCCGGCAGTACCTCATCCCACGGCTTCAAGAACCAGACACGCGGCACCGTCGTCGGCCCAACAAAAAGCGAAGGCCCGGAACCTCCTCATGGAAATTCCGGGCCTCGTGCTAGTTCGCGAAAACTAAGCGATCACTCACTCAGCGGTGGCGCCCACGCGGATGCGAGCAAAGCC
>RRZT011278003.1_pt1 | contig 23355 bp, 19 predicted proteins | sample 2165551 | NCBI WGS metagenome assembly RRZT01 (sample SAMN10456910, study PRJNA506462) | wastewater metagenome | biome: wastewater; feature: sludge; material: wastewater sludge; isolation source: wastewater sludge with Escherichia coli K12::gfp cells carrying plasmid... | place: USA: Moscow, Idaho... | reverse complement strand
GAACTGGCCATCTATGCGATGGTGTGGATGACGTTCCTCGGGGCGTCGGCCGCGCTGCATTACGGGCATACGGTGGCGATCACCATCATGACCGACCGGCTGCCTGCGGCGGTCCAGCATGTGATCGCGAGGCTTGTCGATGCCATCGTTCTGGGTTTCGCGCTGGCCATGCTGTGGTTTTGCTGGCTGTGGTTCGTGCCGGCCGCGCTGATCGGCAATGGCTTCGACGTCGAGGCGTTTCAGGGCGCCACCTTCAACTTCATCTATGCCGAGCCGACCGCGACGCTGGGCGTCAAAAAGGCCTGGGTCTGGTTGGCGATGCCGGTCTTTGCCCTGGGCGCCACGCTGCACGCGTTGGCAAACATGCTTGGCCGTTCCCCCCTGCCGCAAGAGGCCGCCGAATGACGCCGCTGATCTTTATCTTTCAATTGTTGATCGCGGTGCCGGTCGCCATCGTTCTGGCGCTGACCTCGGTCTGGTATATCTGGGAAAGCGGCAATACCGTCCTTTACGCGAGCTTTGCCCAGAAGATGTTCTCGGGGATCGAGAATTACGGCCTTCTGGCGATTCCGCTGTTCATGCTGACCGGGGAATTGATGAACGAAGGCGGCATGACCCGGCGGCTGATCAATGCCGCGCGGGTGTTCGTCGGCGGCTTTCGCGGCGGGCTGGCCTATATCAACCTGTTGGCCAATATGTTCATGGCCGCCATCATCGGTTCGGCCACGGCACAGATCGCGGTGATGTCGCGCGCCATGGTCCCCGAGATGGAAAAGGAAGGCTATGACAAGGGCTTTGCCGCCGCGACCACCGCCGCCGGCGGGTTGCTGGCCCCGGTCATCCCGCCCTCGATGATGTTCGTGATCTATGGCGTTCTGGCCCAGATCCCCATCGGGGACATGTTTCTGGCCGGGATTTTGCCGGGACTGCTGTTGTCGGTGGCTTTCGCGGGGGTGATCGCGCTGGTCGGTTTCCGCAAGGGCTTTCCCAAGGGGCGCTGGTACAGCTCGCCCGAGGCGGTTTCGGCGCTGCTGCAATGTCTGCCGGCGATGCTGATCCCCATCGCGATCATCGGGGGCGTGTTGTTCGGCATCGCCACGCCGACCGAATCCGCCGCCGTGGCGTCGCTGATCGCCTTTGTCATCGGCTGGCTGGTCTATGGCGAGCTGAAGCCCGGGGCGCTGTTTGGCATCTTCAAGCGCACGGCGGTCAACGCCTCGATGATCGTGTTCATGATCGCGGCGGCCAATGTCTTTGGCTGGGTAATCATCTATGAGGCCCTGCCGCAAAAGCTGGCGGCGCTGATCACCTCGGTCACCAGCGATCCGTTCCTGTTCCTGCTGATCGTCAACGTCATCCTATTGGTGGTCGGCATGCTGATCGACGGCATTGCCGCGATCATCCTGATCACGCCGATCCTGCTGCCCATCGCGATGACCAATTACGACATCAGCCCCTATCAGTTCGGGGTGGTGATGAGCCTGAATCTGGTGCTGGGTCTGCTGACGCCGCCGGTGGGGGTGGGTCTTTACATCGCAAGCACGATGAGCGGGGTTTCCCCGGGGGGGATCCTGCGCGCGCTCTGGCCGTTCCTGATCGCGGTGGGGTTGGTGCTGATCCTGCTCAGCCGGTTCGCATGGCTGTCGACGGCGCTGATCGGCTGACGGATTGTGGTGACGATTGCGGCCGGGCGGTTCGTTTCCGCCCGGCTTTTTCATGGCCGGGCGATGGCCGCTCAGTTGGTGCCGTGGCCACCGCGATGGCCAAGCCGCGCCAAAAGGATCACCGGCACGATCCCCGCCGCGACGATGGCCAGCGCCGCGATCGCGCCCTCTTCATAGGTGCCGCGCGCGGCCTCGCCGTAAAGATGGGTGGCGAGAGTTTCGAAATTCAGCGGCCGCAACAACAGCGTCGCCGAGAGCTCCTTCATCGTGTCGACAAAGACCAACAGCGCCGCCGCCGCCAGTGCCGGCCGCGTCAGCGGCAGGTGGACCCGCCGGAAACTGCTGCTGGCGCCATGGCCCAGACTGCGCGCGGCATGGTCCAGCGCGCGCGGGATCTGTGTGAAGCCCGCCTCGATCGAGCCGATCGAGATCGCCAGAAAGCGCACGAAATAGGCATAGACCAGCGCCGCGCCCGACCCGATCAGCAAAAGCCCGGTGGCCTGTCCCAACAGGCTTTGCGCGCCCGCGTCGATGATCCGGTCCAGCCCCGCGACCGGCACCAGCACGCCAAGCGCGACCACCGTGCCCGGCATCGCATAGCCCAGACTGGCCAGCCGGCTGGTCCCGGCCATGGCCAGCCCCGGAAACAGCCGCGCCGCAAAGGCCACGATCAGCCCGCCGATCAGCACCACCACCGTCGCCACCGCCGAAATCAACAGCGTGTTGCGCGCCTCGATCAGAAGCTGGGCGGAAATGCCGGCATTGTGGATGCGCTCGAACGCCTTGATGCCCAGCCACAGCGCCGGCGCCGCAAAGCCCAGCGTGACCGGGATCAACCCGATGACCAGCGCGGCCCAGCCCCGCGCGCCGCTCAGCCGCACCGGCGCCACCGGCCGCCAGCGCCGGGCCGAGCCGGCAAAGCGCCGCCGCCGCCGCGCGATGCGTTCCAGCGCGACAAGACCCGCGACCACGACCAGCATCACCAGCGCGATCTGCGCCGCACCCGGCAGATCCGAGCGCGTGACCCAAGTGGTATAGACCGACACCGTCAGCGTGCGGACGCCCAGAAATTCCGATGCGCCGATATCGTTCAGCGTCTCCATCAGCGCGAGGCTGGCGCCGACGGCAATGGCCGGCCGCGCCAGCGGCAGCGCAAGCCGCGCGAACAGCGCCCGGCGCGAACAGCCCAGCATATGCCCGGCCTCAAGCAGGTTCGCGGCCTGCATCACGAACATCGCCCGCACCGGCAGATAGACATAGGGGTAAAGCACCAGCCCCAACAGGATCACCGCCCCGGTCATCGAACGGATATCGGGCAGGTGGAAATCGCGCGGGCTGTCGATGCCAAGAACCGCCCGCATCGCGCCCTGGACCGGACCCAGAGGGTGCAACAGGTCCAGATAGACATAGGCGATGATATAGGTCGGCACCGCCAGCGGCAGCAGCAGCGCCCATTCCAGCATCCGGCGGCCCGGGAAATCATGCGCCGCGACCAGCCATGCCATTGCGGTGCCCAGCACCGTGACCATCGCGCCGACCCCGATCAGCAGAACCGCCGTCTGTCCCAGCGACGGCAGCAGCACATAGGCCCAGAGATGCCCCCAAAGCCCGGCCGAGCCCTGCGCGGCCTGCCATGCCAGCGCCAGCACCGGCACCAGCACCAGCGCGCCGACGCCAAAGGCAGCCCAAGCCCAACCGCGACCGCCCCCGCGCGCGGCGGGGCGGGCGGGGACGTCCAGATCTTCCAGAGGCAGGTCGGTCAGTGCCATGGCGGAACCGGGTGGGTTAGCCCGCACCCGGCCTCTTGCTAAGCGTGTCTTATCAGTTGTCGAAGCCGACTTTCTCGGCCAGCGCGCTGGCTTCCTTGCGGTTCTTGACCACATCGGTCAGCGGCAGCGTGTCGATGTTCAGCGGCCCGAACGAGGCAACGACCGGCGACAGTTCCGCCCCCGCCGTCACCGGATATTCGAAATTCGCCTGGGCATAGATTTTCTGCGCCGGCTCCGACAGCAGATATTCCAGAAGCTGCACCGCCTCGGCCTTGTTCGGCGCATTCTTGGCCAGCGCCGCGCCCGAGATGTTCACATGCGTGCCGCCGCCTTCAAAGGTCGGCAGCAGGACCTTGATCGCCTCGCCCCAGGCTTTTTGCTCGGGTTCCTTTTCATTGCTGCGCATCAGGCCGACATAATAGGAATTGGCCACCGCGATGTCGCAGATGCCGCCCAGAATGTCCTTGGCGCCGTCGCGGTCGCCGCCGCCCGGCTTGCGCGCCAGATTGGCCTTGAGCCCGGTCAGCCAGGTTTCGGTGGCATCGACGCCGTGATGGGCCAGATAGGCGGCGAAAAGCCCGGTATTATAGGGGTGCTGGCCGGAACGGATGCAAAGCTTGCCCTTCCATTTCGGGTCGGCCAGATCCTCATAGGTGATCGCGTCCAGATCCAGATCCTTGGCCGCATAGACGACGCGGGCCCGCATCGACAGCGCCACCCACTGATTGCCCGGATCGCGCAGCGTCGCGGGCACCGCGTCCAGCACCGCCTTGGATTCGATCGGCTGGGTCAGTTCCTTGTCGACGAGGTCGGCCATATTGCCCACATCCACCGCCATCAGGATATCGGCGGGCGAGCTTGCGCCCTCGGCCGCGACGCGTTCGGCCAGACCGTCCTTAAGGAAAACGGTGTTCACCTTGACCCCGGTTTCGGCGGTAAAGGCATCCAGAAGCGGTTGCACCAGCGCCGGCTCACGCGAGGTATAGATGTTCACTTCGGCGGCCAGAACGCCGCTGGCTCCGGCAAGCAACGCGGTGCTGCCAAAAAGGGCGCTGCGCAGGATGTGGTGGATGGTCATGGCATATTCCTGATCTTGATCGGTGTTTGACGTCCGGTTCCGCATCGCCGGACCGGGGGGATCATGGTCATGCATGAGAAAATCAGTCAAGTATTATTTGACCTTCGTCTGGGCCGCGCCGGACTTCAGATCGGTGGCTTCGGCGGCCAGAACCCGCACCGCCCCCGGATCGAGGCGCAGGCCGACGGTGTCGCCATCGCGGCGGTCATCGCCCGCAAAGGGGCTTGCCGGCAGCTGGATCTGCAAATGCTGCCCGCCTTCGACAAGCGCCATGTCGATCCGTTCCAGTTCGCCCTGAAAATCGCGGGCGAGGATGCGGGCCGCCGCGCCCTCGGCCGGGGCGGTCAGGCTCAGCGCCTGGGGTCGAAAGAACGCCACCGCGGGCTGGCCATCGGCAAGGCCCGGCGCGGGGAAACGGCCCAGAGCGGTGTCCAGATGCCCGGCGGCGACCCTGCCGGGCAGGCTGTTGCCCGGCCCCAGAAACCGCGCCGCATAAAGCGTGGGCGGAGCGTGATACAGCGCGCGGGGCCTGCCCTCGGCCTCGACCTGACCGTGGCGCATCAACACCACCCGGTCGCCCGTGGCCAGCGCCTCTTGCGGGTCGTGGGTGACGATGATCGCGGTGATTCCCAGCCCGCGCAGCAGGCGCAGGGTTTCGCCGCGCACGGTTTCGCGCAGGCCCTGATCCAGATTGGAAAACGGCTCGTCCATCAACAGGATCGAGGGGCGCGGCGCCAAAGCCCGGGCCAAAGCCACCCGCTGTTGTTCGCCCCCCGAAAGCATATGCGGAAAGCGGTCGGCCAGATGGCTGACGCCGGCCACGGCCAGCACTTCGGCCACGCGGGCCTGTACCTGTGCGCGGGGCTGGCCAGCCAGCCCAAAGGCGACATTCGCCCCCACGTTCAGATGCGGAAACAGGGCATATTCCTGAAACATGAAGCCGATATTGCGGGTCTCGGGTTCGACAAAGCGGCCCGGCCCGACCAGTTCGCGCCCCGCCAGCGTGATCGTGCCGCCATCGGGATGCTCGACCCCCGCGATCAGCCGCAGCAGCGTCGATTTGCCGCAGCCCGAAGCCCCCAAAAGACAGATGATTTCGCCCTGTCCCAGCGTCAGCGACACCCCGTCCAGCGCCGTCGTCGCGCCGTAACGGCGTCGCAGATCATGCGCCGTCAATGCCCAGGCGGTCAGATCGGGGGCGATTGCACCAGCGAATTTGGTGGAAACAGGGCGTGTGACGTCGTTCATGCCGCGCTGTGTAAGATATGGCCCGGGAAAAACCAACCGAAACCGTTTGTCGTTCGCCGCGCGGGATTCGCGATATGTCAGCCACTGGCCGTGGTTGGGGCGGTATGGCCGTGCCGCGCGTGAAAGCGCCGCAATTCGGCCGCGCTTGGGTAAAGCCCGGTAAAGGTATGAACATATTGCGGAATCCGTTCCATCCGCGTCGCCATGTCCTCGCGCACCTGCATTGAGATATAGCCGATCTGGACCAGATAGACGGTGCGCGCCCGCACATCGGCTTGGGCCGGATCAAAGCCGAACTGCGCGAACATGTCGCGAATCGCCCCCAGCCGCGCTGCGTCGGCGGCGTTCACCCGCGCCGCCACCGCGCCCGAGCGATGCGCCCAGCCGCGCACCGCCAGATCGAGGCCCGGCTGAAACGGCCCGCCATCCAGAAAGATCCCGATCAGGTTCAGCGCCGCCTCGGTGATGGTTTCGGCATAGGCGCCCGTCGCGGCGATCAGGCTGTCGGTATTGGTCCGTTCCCAGTCGTCCAGCAATGCCGCGAGCAGCGCGGCGCGATCCTTGAAGAACCAGTAAAAGCTGGTGCGCGACAGGTTCAGCCGGCTGGCCAGCGGCTGGATCTTTACCGCGTCCAGCCCCGATTCGACAAAAGCATCGCGTGCCGCCGCAAGCCACAGCTCGCGCGATCCGCGCCAGCCGCTGTCCTTGCCGTTGATGTCATCCGTGCCGGTCATGGTCATCGCCGCAGCCTAGGCGCAATCGCGGCCTTGGGCAATGGAATCGTCGCTTGTGAACCTAAACTTGACATTGATGAACATTTTCCCGCAAGCTGATCCCAGCCAGATCGCCAGAGAGGCCGCGCGCCATGTCCAAAGACCCCCTTTTGCAGCCCTATCAGCTAAAGCATCTGACGCTGCGCAACCGGATCATGACCACCAGCCACGAACCCGCATATCCCGAGGATGGCATGCCCAAGGCGCGCTATGCCGCCTATCACGCCGAACGCGCCCGCGCCGGGGTGGCCTTGGCGATGACGGCGGGTTCGGCGGCGGTGTCGCGCGACAGCCCGCCGGTCTTTAACAACATCCTTGCCTATAAGGATGAGGTGGTGCCGTGGATCCGCCAGCTGACGGATGCCTGTCACGACCATGGCTGTGCGGTGATGATCCAGCTGACCCATCTGGGCCGCCGGACCAGCTGGGCCAAGGGCGACTGGCTGCCGTCGCTGTCATCCTCGCGCCATCGCGAACCGGCGCATCGCGCCTTTCCCAAGCTGGCCGAGGATTGGGATATCGAGCGCATCATCAGCGATTTCGCGGATGCGACCGAACGCATGCAGGCCGGCGGCATGGACGGTATCGAATTGCAGGTCTATGGCCATCTGCTGGATCAGTTCTGGTCGCCGCTGACCAATGATCTGGACGGTCCCTATGGCGGCCGGACGCTGGACAGCCGGATGCAGCTTTTGATGGATGTGCTGACCGGGATCCGCAAACGCGTGGGCGGGGATTTCATCGTCGGGCTGCGCTATACCGCCGACGAGGCCGAGGCCGGCGGCATCACCGCCGAAGAGGGGGTCGAGATCTCGCGCCGGCTGGCGGCCTGTGGCATGGTCGATTTCCTGAACGTGGTGCGGGGCCGCATCCATACCGATCCGGCGATGACCGACATGATCCCGGTGCAGGGCATGCGCAGCGCGCCGCATCTGGATTTCGCGGGCGCGGTCCGGGCGGCGACGGGGATGCCGGTCTTTCACGCCGCGCGCATCCCCGATGTGGCGACCGCGCGCCATGCGGTGGCGGCGGGGCTTCTGGACATGGTGGGCATGACCCGCGCCCATATGGCCGACCCCCATATCGTGCAAAAGCTGGTCGAGGGGCGCGAAGACGATATCCGCCCCTGTGTCGGCGCCACCTATTGTCTGGACCGGATCTATGCCGGGGGTGAGGCGCTTTGCATTCACAACGCCGCCACCGGGCGCGAATTGTCGATGCCGCACAGCATCGCCCCGGCCCCGCTGCGCAAGCGCGTGGTGGTGGTGGGCGCCGGTCCGGCCGGGCTTGAGGCGGCGCGCGTCGCCGCCGAACGCGGCCATGCCGTCACCGTGTTCGAGGCCCAGCCCGAACCCGGCGGTCAGGTGCGGCTGACCGCACAAAACCCGCGCCGGCGCGAGATGATCGGCATCATCGACTGGCGGATGAGCCAATGCGCCGCGCGCGATGTCGATTTCCGCTTCAACGCCTGGGCCGAGGCGGGCGATGTGACCGCGCTGGACCCCGATGTGGTGATCGTGGCGACCGGCGGGCTGCCCAATACCACGCTGTTTGAAAGCGATGCGGATCAGGATCTGACCGTTTCGGCCTGGGACATCATCGCGGGCGATGTCAAACCGGCGCGCCATGTGTTGATCTATGACGAAAGCGGCGATCACCCGGCGCTGATGGCGGCCGAGATCGCCGCCGATGCCGGCGCGAAGGTCGAGGTGATGACCCCCGACCGGACCTTTGCCCCGGAAATCATGGCGATGAATCTGGTGCCCTATATGCGTGCGCTGCAAGACAAGGACGTGACCTTTACCGTCACCCGCCGGCTGTTGGGCGTGACGCGCGACGGCAACCGGCTTTCGGCCCGGATCGGCACCGATTACAGCAAGCTGGTCACCGAAGGGCATTACGATCAGGTGGTGGTGAATTACGGCACCATGCCGATGGCGGATCTGTATTTCGATCTGAAGCCGCTGTCGTCGAACGGGGGGGCGGTGGATTACGACGCGCTGATCGCCGGCCTGCCACAGCGAACCACGCGCAATCCCGACGGGCGTTTCCAGCTGTTTCGCATCGGCGACGCGGTCAGCGCCCGCAACACCCACGCGGCAATTTACGACGCGCTGCGATTGGTCAAGGATATCTGAAGGGGCGATCCGCACGGAGGACCGGATATGGAGGACGGGATATGAGGTTGGGCGTCATCGGCACCGGAACCATCGCCACCGCAGCCATGCGCGGGATCGCGGGGGACGGGCATCAGATCACCGTGTCGCGCCGCAGCGCCGCCAATGCCGAAGGGCTGGCGCGCGATTTTCCCAATGTCTCGGTTGCCGACAATCAGACGGTGCTGGATCAAAGCGATGTGGTGTTCGTCGCGCTTTTGGCCGGGGATGCGCCCCGGATCCTGCGCGAACTGGCCTTTCGCCCCGATCAGCAGGTCATCACGCTGATGACCGGGATTTCGCCGGACGAGGTCGCGGCGCTGACCGCGCCGGCGCCGGTCGTGGCCCAGATGCTGCCGTTCCCGGCGGTCGCCAATGGCGGCTCGCCGATCATCGTGCTGGGCGCGCCGGACCTTGTGCAGGCGCTGTTTGGCGCCCGGAACCGGATTTTCGCGCTGCGCGACGCCGCAGAGATGGACGCCTATCTTTGTGCGCAGGCGCTGTTGTCGCCGGTCGCGCGGATGGTTGCGGATGCCGCCGGCTGGCTGGGCGCGCGCGTCGACGACGCCCCGCAGGCCGAGGCGTTCCTGCGCACGCTGATCGCGTCAAGCCTTGCCGATATGGAAAGCAACGCGCTGGTCCAGGCGCTGAATACGCCCGGTGGCTATAACCAGCGCCTGCGCCTGCATATGGAGGCCAGCGGCATGGGACAGGCGCTGGTCGCGGGGCTGGACGCGCTGGAAGGCGGGGCCTGAACCCAAGGCGCCCGCGGGCCATGGCCCCACGCCGGGCGCAAGGGTCGGCAAGGCGTTCAGCAAGCCGGTCCGTAACCCTGTCCGCAAGTCGGGGCGGCATGCCGGTCGGGCAGGGATCGGGCATTCCGCCGCACCCTTGATAAACGTCAATGCGGGGGCTTTTGGGCGGGCGGAAACAGGCGCCATGCCTAGGGTGCTCGCCTTTCTGATGACCTGCCTGCTGGTGGTGGCGCCGCTTTTGCCGGTACGGGCAGATGCGGGGGCCGCCCTTGCCGGTCAGACTGTCACGCTTTGCGCCGATGGCGAGGTCCGCGAAATCGTGATCGACGCGAATGGCAACCCGATCCCGCCCTGTCTTTTGGGCGATCACTGCGACAATTGCGTGATCCTTTCGGTGCCGGCGCCGGTCGATCCGGTCGCGCTGGCCCGGCCGGTCTGGACGGCGCATCGCGTCGTCGCCGTTATCCCCGCACTCTTTGTCAGCCCCGCCCGGCTTTCGGTGCCGATGGCCCGCGGCCCCCCAATCCCGGTGTCGTGATGCCATTTCTGATCCGTCTTTTCTGTCTTGTCCTGCTGACGCTTCTGCCACTGCGCGGTCATGCCGCGCCGGTTCTTGCGCAATACCTGCCCCAGATCCCGGCCGCCGAGCTGGTCGAGGGCGCCGACGGCTATGGTCCGATCCGCGCCGATATCCCGGTCGCCCCCGTGCTCAAGGGCGACGAGCTGCTGGGCTATGCCTTCATCACCTCGGATTTCGTCGGCACGACCGGCTATTCCGGCAAGCCGATCCATACGCTGGTCGCGCTGAGCCCCGAGGCCAAGGTCTTGGGGGTGCAGCTTGTCAAACATTCCGAACCCATCGTCCTGATCGGCATCCCCGAATCCAAGATGCGCGCGCTGGCCGCCGATTACGTCGGTATGGATCTGGTGGCCGAGGCGGCCTCGGGCGGGACCTCGCATGATCTGAACATCATTTCGGGCGCGACGGTCACGGTCATGGTGATCGACGATTCCATCGTGCGCTCGGGGCTTCAGGTGGCGCGGGCGCTGGGACTGGGCGGGCTTGCCGCCGAGAAGCCGGCGGTGGGGCCGGTGGTCCGGGTCAATCCCGATGCCTCCGCCGCGCCCGACTGGGCCACGCTGGAAGGGGATGGCAGCCTGCGCCGGATGTCGCTTGATGTGGGACAGGTGAATGCCGATTTCGAAGGGCATGCCGATCCGCGCGCCGCGCGCCGCGCGCTGAGCGATCCGCCGGAAACCGAATTCATCACCATGTACACCGCGCTGGTCAGCCAGCCGGGCATCGGACGCGCGCTTTTGGGCGCGTCGGAATACGGCAATATGGCCGGCTGGCTCAAGGATGGCGACAGCGCCATCCTGATCGCGGGCAACGGGCTTTATAGCTTCAAGGGCTCGGGCTATGTGCGCGGCGGCATCTTTGACCGGATCGTGCTGATCCAGGACGATCTGTCGGTGCGCTTTCACGACCGCGATCACCGGCGCACCACCGTCGCCGCCGAAGGCCGGCCCGAGCTGCGCGAGATGGACATATTCCGCATCCCCGCCGATACCGGCTTTGATCCGGCCCGGCCGTTCCGCCTGCAACTTCTGGTCCAGCGCGAGGTGGCGGCGATCGAAAAGGTCTTTCTGACCTATGATCTGGCCTATGCGCTGCCGGAAAAATACCTGATCACCGAGGCCCCGCCGCCCGCGCCCGCCGATGCGGCCACAGGCGATCCGGCGGCCGCCGCCGGTCAGATCGCCGATCAGTCCGAAAGCGATGCGCAGGCCGCGCTTTGGAGAAAGATCTGGATCGGCAAGAAACCCGAGGTGATCGGGCTGGCGCTGATGCTGGCGGTGCTGACGCTGGCGTTTTTCGGTCAGGAATGGCTGTCGCGGTCGGCCCGCGCCGTCAGCTGGTTCCGCAAGGGCTATCTGCTGGTGACGCTGGTCTTTCTGGGCTGGTACGCCAATGCGCAGCTGTCGGTGGTCAACCTGATGGCGCTGGCCGGCAGCCTTGCGCATGGCTTCAGCTGGCAGGCGTTCCTGCTGGATCCGCTGACCTTCATCCTGTGGTTTTCGGTGGCGGCGGCGCTGATCTTTTGGGGGCGGGGGGCGTTTTGCGGCTGGCTCTGCCCGTTCGGCGCCTTGCAGGAACTGACCAACAATATCGCCAAGGCGCTGCGCATCCCGCAGGTCACCGTGCCGTGGCTGGTCCATGAACGGCTGTGGCCGGTCAAATACATCATCTTTCTGGGCCTGTTCGGGGTCTCGCTGGCCTCGATGGAACTGGCCGAGAAGCTGGCCGAGATCGAGCCGTTCAAGACCGCGATCATCCTGAAATTCAGCCGCGCCTGGCCTTTCGTGACCTTTGCGCTGGGGCTCTTGTTCATCGGGCTGTTCATCGAGCGGTTCTATTGCCGCTATCTTTGCCCCTTGGGCGCGGCGCTGGCGATCCCGGCCCGCATCCGCATGTTCGACTGGCTCAAGCGCTACAAGGATTGCGGCAATCCCTGCCAGACCTGCGCGCATGAATGCATGGTCCAGGCGATCCATCCGACTGGCGAAATCAATCCCAACGAGTGCCTGAACTGCATGCATTGCCAGGTGCTCTATCACTCGCGCGTCAAATGTCCGGTCGTCATCCGACAGCTCAAGCGGCGCTCTGCCGTGGGGGCCGCGCCGGGGCGCGACCGCGACATCATGAACCATCCCAACCTCAAGGAGAAAACCCATGACTGACAAACTGAAAGCCGGCCTGAGCCGCCGCGGCCTTCTGGGCGCAAGCGCGGGCGGTGCCGCGCTGTTGGGGGGCGCCGGGCTGATGCGCGGCGCGCTTGTCGGGGGCAGCGTCGCCGCCGGGGCGACCGCCGCCGCCAGCGCCGCCTCGGCGGCCGAAGGCGGCGCCGAATGGATGATCGCGCCCGGACAGCTGGATGAATATTACGGCTTCTGGTCCTCGGGCCAGTCGGGCGAGGTGCGCATCATCGGCGTGCCCTCGATGCGCGAGTTGATGCGCATCCCGGTCTTTAACCGCTGTTCGGCGACGGGCTGGGGCCAGACCAATGAAAGCCTCAAGATCATGACCGAACACCAGCTCGAGGAAACGAACGCCTTCCTCGCCAAGCGCGGCATGAAAACCTATCAGAACGGCGACCTGCATCACCCGCATATGTCGTTCACCGACGGCACCTATGACGGGCGCTATATCTTTGTGCAGGACAAGGCCAACAGCCGCGTCGCCCGGATCCGCTGCGACGTGATGAAATGCGACAAGATGATCGAGGTGCCGAACGCATCCGACATGCACGGCATGCGGCCCCAGCGCTATCCGCGCACCGGCTATGTCTTTGTGAACGGCGAACACCGGGTGCCGCTGGTCAATGACGGCACGATCCTGGACGAGCCGGAAAAATACGTCGCCATCTTTACCGCCATCGACGGCGACACGATGGAAATCGCCTGGCAGGTGATGGTCGACGGCAATCTGGACAATTGCGATTCCGACTATAAGGGCAAATATGCCTTTTCGACCTGCTACAACTCGGAAGGGGGCATCAATGTCGCCGAAATGACCGAGGCCGAGGAAGACTGGGTCACCGTCTTCAACATCGCCGAGATCGAAAAAGGCGTCGCCGCCGGCGATTTCGCCATGCACAAGGGGGTCAAGGTGCTGGACGGGCGCAAGGCCGCGAACAGCAATTACACCCGCTATATCCCCGTCGCCAACAGCCCGCATGGCTGCAACATGGCGCCGGACATGAAGCACCTGTGCATCAACGGCAAGCTGTCGCCCACCGTCACCGTCATCGACGTGGACAAGGTCGATCTGCTGTTTTCCGAAAATGCCGAGCCGAAATCGGCCATCGTCGCCCAGCCCGAACTGGGTCTGGGGCCGCTGCACACCGCATTCGACGGTCGCGGCAATGCCTATACGACGACCTTCATCGACAGCCAGATGGTCAAATGGAACATCGAGACCGCGATCCGCGCCCATGCCGGCGAGGATGTCGATCCGATCATCCAGAAGCTGGACGTGCATTACCAGCCCGGCCACAACCACGCCACCATGGGCGAAACCAAGGAAGCGGATGGCAAATACCTGATCTCGCTCAACAAGTTCTCAAAGGACCGGTTCATCAATGTCGGCCCGCTGAAACCCGAAAACGATCAGCTGATCACCATTTCGGGCGACAAGATGGAGCTGATCCACGACGGCCCGACCTTTGCCGAACCCCATGACTGTATCCTTGTGCGCAAGGATATCGTGAACCCGGTTTCGGTCTGGACCCGCGACGATCCGATCTTTGCCGATGCGGTCAAGCAGGCCGCGGCCGACGGGATCGATCTGGAAAGCGCCGCCGATGTGATCCGTGACAAGGACGACCCGACCAAGGTGCGGGTCTACATGCACTCGATCGCGCCGACCTTCAGCCTTGAGACATTCGACGTGAACGAAGGCGACGAGGTGACGCTTTACGTCACCAATATCGACGAGATCGAGGACCTGACCCACGGTCTTACCCTTGGCGGGCATGGCATCGCCATGGAGATCGGTCCGATGGCGACGGCCAGCGTCACCTTCACCGCCGACCGTCCCGGCGTGCACTGGTATTATTGCCAGTGGTTCTGTCATGCGCTGCACATGGAAATGCGCGGCCGCATGTTCGTTCATCCCAAGGCGGCCTGATCATGCTGCGCGCCGCTCTTGTCCTGTTGCTGATATTGGCCGGCCCTGTCGGGGCGGTGGAACGGCGGCTGGCCGAGGGCGGCGATCTGGAACTGGCCATCGCCGGGGCGACCCCCGGCGATGTGCTGCGCCTTGGCCCCGGCATCCATGCCGGGCCGGTGGTGATCGACAAGCCCCTGACCCTGAGGGGCGAGGCGGGCGCGATCATCGACGGCGGCGGCCGGGGTTCGGTCATCACCGTGACCGGCACCGATGTGACCATTCGCGGGCTTGAGATCCGCGGCTCGGGTTCGGATCACGGCAAGATCGATGCCGGGATCGAACTGACCCGCAAGGCCGCCCGCGTCACCGTCGAAGAAAACCGCTTGACCGGCAATCTTTACGGCATCGACGTGCATGGCGCCACCGACACCATCCTGCGCGGGAACGTCATTGAGGGACGCCGCGACCGCCGCATGAACGAACGCGGCAATGGCATCTATGTCTGGAACGCGCCCGGCCTGCTGGTCGAGGGCAATCAGGTCCGCTGGGGCCGCGACGGCATCTTTTCGAACACCTCGCGCGATGCGGTGTTTCGCGACAACCTGTTTCGCGATCTGCGCTTTGCCGTGCATTACATGTATACCAACAATGCCGAGATCAGCGGCAATGTCTCGATCGGCAACCATCTTGGCTATGCCATCATGTTCTCGAACAAGGTGCGCTTGCTGGGCAACCTGTCCCTGAACGACCGCCAGCACGGGGTGATGCTGAACTATGCCAACCGGTCCGATGTCGTCGGCAATCTGGTGCGCGGCGGGACCGAGAAATGCCTGTTCATCTATAACGCCCATCGCAACCTGATCGCGAACAACCGCTTTGAGGGCTGTCAGACCGGGATCCATTTCACCGCCGGATCGGAACGCAACGGGCTGACCGGCAACGCATTCATCGGCAACCGCGAACAGGTGAAATATGTCGGCAGCCGCGACGTGGAATGGAGCGTCGAGGGGCGCGGCAATTACTGGTCCGATCACCCCGCCTATGATCTGGATACCGATGGCTTTGCCGATGCGCGCTATCGGCCCAATGACCTGATGGATCACGTCCTGTGGTCCCAGCCCGCCGCTGCCCTGCTGACCGGATCGCCGGCGGTGCAGCTGATGCGCTGGGCGCAGGCTTCGTTCCCGGCGATGCTGCCCGGCGGCGTCGTCGACAGCCACCCGCTGACCGCGCCGGTCAGCATTCCCGTGCCCGCCGATATTGCCCGGATCGAGGCCGAGACCATCCCCGATTGGAAATCCGACGATGTCGAAGACATTGACCCTCTTGCAGATCACTAAGCGCTTTGGCGGGCTGACCGCGCTCGACGGCGTCAGCCTTGCGGTCGCGCCGGGCGAGCGTGTCGCCCTTTTGGGCCATAACGGCGCGGGCAAATCCACGCTGATGAAGATCGTTCTGGGCCTGATCGCGCCCGATGCCGGCGAAATCCGCATCGCGGGCGCCGCGCCGGGCAGTCCGGCCGCGCGTCGCGTGACCGCGTATCTGCCCGAAAACGTGGCCTTTCACCCGGCACTGACCGGGCGTGAAATGGTCGGCCATTACCTGCGGCTGCGCGGCCTGCCGGCATCGGGGGCCGGGGCGCTTCTGGAACGGGTCGGGCTGGCGGGCGCGCTGGACCGCCGCATCGGCACCTATTCAAAGGGGATGCGCCAACGGGTCGGGCTGGCGCAGGCGCTGATCGGGCAGCCCGAGCTTTTGGTGCTGGACGAGCCGACCTCGGGGCTGGATCCGGTGTCGCGGCGGGAATTCTATGCCATTCTCGACGAGCTGGCCGGGCAGGGGGCGGCGATCCTTTTGTCGTCGCACGCGCTGACCGAGGTCGAGGCCCGCACCGACCGCATCCTGATCCTGTCGCGCGGCCGCCCGGTCGCCCAGGGCACGCTGGCGGATCTGCGCGCGCAGGCGGATTTGTCGGTCACGCTGATCCTGACGCCGCATCCCGGCGCGGGCGCGGCCCTGGCCGCCGCCCTGCCCGAGGCGCGGCCCGATCCCCGGCTGGCGGCCGATGCGCTGATGCTGAGCGTGGCGCAGGACGCCAAGCTGGCGGCGCTGGCCCGTATCACCACCTTGCCGCAGCTGGCCGATCTTGAGGTGCTGCCGCCCTCGCTCGAAGACATCTATGCCCATCATTCCGCACGAGAGGCCGCCGCATGAGCCGCATCCTCGCCACCGCCGCGACCGAGTTCCGCATCGCTTTGCGCAACCGCTGGGTCGCCATCGCCATCGCCATGATGGCGGTGTTTTCGCTGGCCCTGGCGGCGGCGGGCTCGGCGCCGACCGGGGCGCTGGGGGTGGACCGGCTGTCGGTCACCGTCGCCTCGCTCACATCGCTTGCGGTCTATCTGGTGCCGTTGGTGGCGCTTTTGATGTCATTCGACGCCATTTCGGGCGAGATCGAGCGCGGCACCCTGCCATTGCTGCTGACCTATCCGGCCAGCCGCGCACAGATCGTGCTGGGCAAGTTTCTGGCCCATATGGCGGTGCTGGCGCTGGCCATGGCGGTCGGTTACGGGCTGGCCGCCGCCGTCACGCTGGGCGCGGACGGGGCGGCGCAAGCGGGGCTTGAGGCGCTGTTGCGGCTCTTCTGGACCTCGCTGGTGCTGGGGGCGGTGTTTCTGGGCGTCGGCTATCTGATTTCGGCCTTGTCGCGTCGGCCCTCGGGGGCGGCGGGAATGGCGATCGCGGTCTGGCTGGTTCTGATCGTGCTTTACGATCTGGCGCTTTTGGCGCTGGTCGTGGCTGACAAGGGGGGCGCGCTGATCGGGCGGGTGCTGGCGCCGGCGCTGGTGGCCAGCCCGGCCGATGCGTTCCGGCTTTACAATCTTGCGGTATCCGAGGCGACGGCGGCGGCGGCGGGGCTTGCGGGTGCGGCCGCGACGATCCCGCCGGCCTGGCCGCTGGCCTCGTTGCTGATCTGGCCCTTCGCGGCGCTGGGGCTGGCGGTGCTGGCCTTTGAAAGGGTTCGGCCATGATCCGCAGCCGCGCCATTTTCCTGTCCGCCGCGCTGATCCTTGCCGCCTGCCGGCCCGATGTGGCGGCGGTGCCCGATCCGGTTCCGATGACCGCCGAGGCGGTCGGCTATTTCTGTCAGATGAACCTTTTGGAACACGAAGGCCCCAAGGCGCAGGTGCATCTGAAATCGGTGATGCATCCGCTGTTCTTCAGCCAGGTGCGCGACGCCATCGCCTATCAGCGCATGCCCGAGCAAAGCGATGAAATCATTGGCATCTATGTCAACGACATGGGCGCGCCCGGCGCAAGCTGGGCCACGCCCGGCGCGGGCAACTGGATCCTTGCGGGGGATGCGGTCTATGTCACCGGCTCGCGCCAGCGGGGGGGCATGGGCGCGCCCGAGCTGGTGCCGTTTTCCGACCCTGACAAGGCCCGCACCTATATCGCGCAATATGGGGGCCAGCTGCGCGAGCTGTCCCAGATCCTTGATTCCGAGGTTCTGGGTACCGCCGACGACACCGCGCCCGCCACTGATGCCGTGCCGCCCGACGATGGCGATTATGCCCGGCGGCTGCGGGCCTTGACCCCGGGGGAGACGCAACCATGACGCTGAACCGCAGACGTTTCCTGACGATTTCGGCGGGTTTCGGATTGGCCGGGATCGGGATCGGGGCCGGGGCCGGCATGGCACGGGCGCGGGCATCCGGGGCGGGGCTTTACATCTGGCGCGGGGTTGCGATGGGCGCGGGTGCGACCATCGCGCTGGATCATCCCGACGCCCCCGCCCTTTGCGCCGCCGCCGCCGCCGAGATCGACCGGCTTGAGGATATTTTCAGCCTCTATCGCGCGGATTCCGCGCTTTCGGTCCTGAACCGCGCGGGCGAGGTCACGGCGCCGCCGCCAGAGCTTCTGGACTGTCTGTCGCTGGCGGGGTTGGTGCATCGCCATAGCGGCGGCCGTTTCGATCCGACGGTGCAACCGCTTTGGGCGCTTTATGCGCAAAGCTATAGCGCCGGCCGCGCCCCGACCGGGGATGCGTTGCGCCAGACCCTTGGCCGCGTGGGTTGGGACCGGGTGTCCTTTGCCGCCGGGCGGATCACGCTGGCGCCGGGGACGGCGCTGACGCTGAACGGCATCGCCCAGGGCTATGTCGCCGACCGTGTGGCCGAGCTGTTGCGCGCGCGGGGCCTGCGCGACGTGTTGATCGATACCGGCGAGATCCGCGCCCTTGGCCATGCGCCGGACGGCGACTGGCCGGTGACGCTGGCATCGGGGCGGCGGGCGGATTTGCGGGATCGGGCATTGGCGAGCTCGGCGCCCAATGGCACCTGTTTTGATGCCGCCGGGCGGGTGGGACATATTCTGGATCCGCGGGACGGCCGCCCCGCTTCGGCGCGATGGGGGCTGGTGTCGGTTTCGGCACCCGGGGCGGCGCTGGCGGATGCGCTGTCCACCGCCGGCTGTTTGATGCCGGATCGCGCAAGCCTGTCGCAGATGGTCGCGGCCTTTGACGGCGCCCGGATCGAGGCGTTGCTCGGCGCCTGATCGCCGGTCGGTGCGGTCGGGACTGGACCGGCGCGGCGCAGCCCGTAAGCTGGCATCTCGGATCGGGCAAAGGGGGCGGCATATGACCATCAGGACCGTTTTGATCACCGGCGCGGGGTCGGGCTTTGGCCGTGGCGTCGCGCTTGGGCTGGCGCGGCAGGGGCATCGGGTGATCGCCGCCTGTCATATCTGGCCGCAGGTCACCGAATTGCGCGCCGAGGCGGCGCGCGAAGGCGTCGAGATGCGCGTGATCAAGCTGGACGTGCTGTCGGAAATCGACCGAAACCACGCGCTGAGTTTCGATTTCGACGTGCTCTTCAACAATGCGGGCATCATGGAATCCGGTCCCGTCGCCGAATTGCCGGCCGAGATCGTGCGCCGCATCTTTGACACCAATGTCTTTGCCGCGCTTGAGATGGCGCAGGGCGCGGCGCGCAAGTTCATCAAGGCGGGTGGTGGCCGGATCGTCTGGACCTCATCGGTGGCGGGGCTGGTCAAGGTGCCATGGGACGGCGCCTATTCGGCCAGCAAATATGCCGTCGAGGGCTTTTGCGCCGCCATGCGCGAGGAACTGGCCCCGTATGGGGTTCAGGTCTGTACCGTCAATCCCGGCGCCTATCGCACCGGTTTCAACGATACCGGGATGGAGGCCCAGGACCAGTGGTGGGCCCAGGGCACGCGGGTGATGGATCATTGGCCGGTGCGCGAACTGACCCGACAGGCCGATCCCGCCGAGATGATCGCGGCCATGATCGGGGTCATCACCGCCGAGCATCCGCCCTATCGCACCGTGCTGCCCAAGGCGGCCGAGGACATGGCCCGACGCGAACAGGCCGAGGAATGGGACAAGCACCTGTGATCTGGGTCACCGCGCAGTTTCGCGCCGCCCCCGGTCGGGCCGATGCGCTGATCGCCCTTTTGGACGAGCTGGCCCGCCACAGCCGGACCGAGGCGGGTTGCATCGACTATGTCTATCTGCGCGATGGCGATGCGTTTTCCTCGGTCGAGCAATGGGCCAGCGCAGAGGCCGAGGCGGCGCATAACGACAGCGACTTCCTGCGCGCCATTCTGAAACGGATCCTGCCGCTGCTGGACGGCCGGCCGCATGTCAGCCGCTGGCGCAGGGTCGTCTAACGCGCGGCCAGTTCCGGGATGGCGCTGGATGGCACGTCCTGTCCGGCCAGCGCCTGTTGACGCCATTGATCGGGGGTAATCCCCTGGGATTCGCGAAAGACGCGGATCAGATGCGAGGCATCGCAAAAGCCGGTTTCCTCGGCGATGCGGGTCACCGTGCGATCCGAGCGCGACAGCAGCATCCGCGCCTGTGCCAGCCGGATACGGATCGAGGCATCGGCCGGCGGCACGCCCAGATCGGCGTTGAAATGACGCTCAAGCTTGCGCCGACCGACGCCCAGATCGCGGGCGATGCGGGCAATGGGCAGCGGCGCTTGCAGGTTTTGCTGCATGGCCAGCAGGGCGCGGCGCACAAGCGGGTCGCGGGCATTCAGTTCCAGCGGCAGGCCGGGCTGGGGCTGGTCGCCCTGCATCGGCTCGTCGATCATCAGGATCGACAGGCTTTTGCGCGCGGCGGCGCGGCCGATATGGCGGTCAACCAGAAACGCCGCCAGATGTGCGGCGCTGACACCGCCCGAGCAGGACAGCCGGTCGCGATCGACGACGAAGATCTGGTCCGAGACGGGCCGCATCCTGTCGAACTCGGCCAGAAAATCCTGATGGTGGAACCAGCTGACGCAGCAGCGATAGCCGTCCATCAGCTCCAACCGCGCCAGGGCGAAGACCCCGGTGCACAGCCCCCCCAGGGCCACGCGCGCCTGCGCGGCGCGGCGCAGAAAGGCGGAATGTTCGGGCGAAAGGCCGGGGCCGCCCTCGATCAGGCCGCCGACCACGAAGATATAGTCAAAGCGGGCCGGATCGCCCAACCGCTCGTCCGGCTCGATCCTTGCGCAGCATGAGGCCTGAACCGGCGCCATGTCGGTTGAGATCACCTTCCAGCTGCAGCGGATCGGGCGCGAGCCGTCGCCGTCATCGGCCGCCAGCCGCAGCACATCGACAAAGGTCGCAAAGGCCGACAGCGTGAAACGCGGCGCCAGCAGAAAGCCGATGCGCAGCCGGGGCTGGTTCTGGTCGGGTGGGGGGGCTATGTCCGGCATGCGTCGCGAATCGTCCATTGGCTATGTCGCGATCATGCCATGTTTGCGCCACTTATCCAGTGACTTGTCTCAGGCCTTGCCCGGCACCGGGTCGAGGGCCTCGTCCTCATCCTCGTCCTCAAGCGCGGGGGGCGCCTCGCCGGCAAGGAAGTTGCCGAACTTGTTCAGGCCGGGGATATGCTCGGCCAGCACCCGGATCACCACCAGAACCGGCACGGCGACGATCATGCCCAGAACCGACCACAGCCACGCCCAAAGCGCCACGGTCAGGAACACCACCACCGTATTCAGCTGCAGTCTGCGCGAGACGAAGAACGGCGTGATCAACTGTCCCTCGAACGAGGTCAGCGCCAGAAAGGTCAGCCCGACCATCAGCGGCGTGAACAGATCGTCATAGACGAAAAGTGCGATCAGCGCCGCGACGATGACCCCGGTGACCGAGCCCAGATAGGGCACATAATTCAACAGGAACGCCGCCAGCCCGAACAGGAACGGGCTGGGCATGCCCCAGGCCCACATGGCCAGACCGACCGCGACGCCCAGACAGGCATTGATCAGGGTGATGGCGCCCAGATAGGTGCCCAGACTGTCCTCGATCTCGCGCAAGGCCAGATAGGCGGCGCGCTTTTCGCGCATCGTGTCAAAGCTTTGCACGATCTTGAGATAGATCAGGTCGCCCGAGGAAATCAGGAAGAACAGCAAGAACAGCGTGAAGATGATCTGTCCGACAAAGGCCGGGCCAAGGTTCAGCACGCTGGCAAGCGTCGAGGTCTCGGGCGTGGTCTGGACCTGAACCTCGATCCTTTGATCCGGCTGGGCAGGCTGGCCCGGAGGGGCGGGGCTGCTCAGCGTGCCGGTCAGCGTGGCGTCCGGGGTCTGCGCGCCGGGTGCGCCGGGCGGGGCATCGGGGCTGTCGCCGCCGCCGGTGATCTCATCGAGCTTTTCGGCGGCGCGTTCGATGCCGCGGAAATTCTGGCGAATCTCGGTCAGGCGCTGTTCCAGCCGGGTCGAGATCTGGGGTGCGTTCTCGATCAGCCGGTTCACCGGGCCCGAGACCAGAAAGCCGATCACCACCACCGAAACGACCAGCCCCAGCGAGACGATGGCGGCGGTGACGGTGGCACTGACGCCCAGCCGCTCCATCAACCGGCGGAAGGGGATGAAGACAAAGAACAAAAGGATCGCCAGCGTCACCGGCATCAGGAAGTTTCGGGCCTGCGCGAAGAAGCCGAAGAGCAGGATCAGAAAGATGCCGATCACCGCCCAGTTGGCGACGGTGCCGACGGTGGGCCGGGTCGCGCCGGCCGAACTTGGAAACATATGTGGGTGTTTGTTGTCAGGCGTCATGCACCGGTCCTCCTGTTCGCAGGTCAGAAACGACAAGGCCCGCGACGGGGTTCCCCCGGGCGGGCCTGTCATTTCTGGCAGGTCGGATCAGGTCAGATGGGGCCGGCTCAGATCGGGTGATCGCCGGTCGCGTCGATGACGCGGGTGGGCAGGCCCAGATCGCCCAGCAGCTCAAGGAAGGGGCGGGCGGGCAGGTCCTCGACATTGACCATGCGCTTGACGTCCCAGGTGCCGCGCGCGACCAGAATGGCGGCGGCGACCGGGGGCACGCCGGCGGTATAGCTGATGCCCTGGCTGCCAACCTCGTTCCAGGCGTCCTTGTGGTCGGCGACGTTATAGATGAACACCTCGCCGGGCTGGCCGTTCTGGGTGCCCTTGACCAGATCGCCGATGCAGGTCTTGCCCTCATAGTCCGGGGCAAGGCTGGCGGGGTCGGGCAGCACGGCCTTGACCAGTTTCAGGGGCACGACCTCAAGCCCCTCGGCGGTTTTCACCGGCTGTTCCGACAGCAGGCCAAGGTTTTGCAACACGGTGAAGACATTGATGTAATGTTCGCCGAAACCCATCCAGAAGCGCACATCGGCGTCCTTGTAGCGGGCGGACAGGCTGTGCACTTCGTCATGGCCCGAGAGATAGGCGGTGCGCTTGCCGACCACGGGCAGGTCCCATTCGCGGCCGACCTCGAACATCTTGTTCTGGCGCCATTCGCCGCCCTGCCAGCTGTAGACCGTGCCGGTGAATTCGCGGAAGTTGATTTCCGGGTCGAAATTCGTGGCAAACCAGCGCCCATGGCTGCCCGCGTTGATGTCGACGATGTCGATCGAGTCGATCTTGTCGAAATATTCGTCCTCGGCCAGACGGGCATAGGCGTTGACCACGCCGGGATCGAAGCCGGCGCCAAGGATCGCGGTGATGCCGGCCTTTTCGACCGCCTCGCGGCGTTTCCATTCGTAATTGGCATACCAGGGCGGGGTCTCGCAGATCTTGCCCGGATCCTCGTGGATGGCGGTGTCCAGATAGGCGGCGCCGGCGTCGATGCAGCCTTCCAGAACGGTCATGTTCACGAAGGACGAGCCGACATTGATCACGATATGGGCGTCGATCTGGCGGATCAGCGCGGCGACGGCCTTGCTGTCCATGGCGTCCAGCGGATGGGCGGTGAATG
>RRZT011074114.1_pt1 | contig 23370 bp, 21 predicted proteins | sample 2165551 | NCBI WGS metagenome assembly RRZT01 (sample SAMN10456910, study PRJNA506462) | wastewater metagenome | biome: wastewater; feature: sludge; material: wastewater sludge; isolation source: wastewater sludge with Escherichia coli K12::gfp cells carrying plasmid... | place: USA: Moscow, Idaho... | reverse complement strand
TCAGCGTCCCAGCCGCCCCGACCGTCGAGGCCACCGCCCCCCTGGAGGTAGTCCGGCACGCCATCACCGTCGGCATCCACCTGGAACCGGTCGGCGATCCCGTCGCCGTTCTCATCGATCAACTCAGCGCTGGCCGCCAGCGGCCCCAGACCACCAGGGATGCCACCGGGAAGTCCGCCACCCGGGAGACCTCCACCAGGAAGCCCGCCACCGGGAATGCCGCCCGGAAGGCCACCACCGGTCAGACCGGCACCACCCACGCCGCCGGGCAGACCACCGGCCGGGCCACCCGCGCGCATCGCCGCGCTGGCGCCGAGCGCGCCGGACATGTCACCACCGGCGGGCACCGCGCCCGGCTGGCCACCGACGACACCACCAGGTGCCCCACCGCCCGCACCCGCGCCGCCGGCGCCGCCCATCATCGGGGGCATGCCGCCGGCACCGCCGCCAGCGCCCTTGCCCTTCTTGCCCTGGGAGTTGGGGTTGATCCCGGCCTCACGGATGTCGGAGTCGCCGAGGAGGTCGTCGTCGTCGGCGGTGACGCCGCCGAGACGGCTCTCCGCAACGCGGCGTTCGATCTCGTCCCATGGATTGTTGGTCATCGCATCTCCTTAGGGGTCACAAGCTTGCGGAAGCCCGCCATGAGGAGCTTGTGTTCGTCTGCGAACCGGTCAAGGGTCTCGTCGCGCTCAGGCGGCGAATAACGGGAGTAGGCGTCGTGGGCGGCGGCGACCACGGCGTTGCAGATCTGCCCGACCTGCGCGTCGTCGAGCCACTTCTCGTCGAAGGCGACCTCGCTCGCCCGGCCAGCGCGATCCAACGTCACCGTGACGCCCTTCACGCGTCCGACGGTGGGTGTGACCTCCGGGGCGGCCGCACCATCGGCGGCGGCGATGGCCTCATCCCACTGGGCGTTGAACTCCTCCACGAGCGCCATGTAGGCGGCGAAGCTGCGGTCATCGAAATCGGGCAGGCCGCTGAAATCGACGTCGGGGTACTCGTCGTCGGGCTCCGGCTCGCCCTCAGGCACCTTGGCCACCCGGACGTTGGCCACCAGGAGGGCCTGACGGAAGTGGTTCTCCAGCGTGTCCGACCCGGTGATCCGCCTGAACCACACGGGGCTCAGCCGCACCTTCGACAGTTGCCCATCGTCGAACCAGAGCCGCACGATCTTGTCCGGATCCGAGATCCCGCCGTCGCCCTCGTCGGTGAACTCCTCGGCGTCCTCGGGACCGCCGAACGACGGCGGCGCGAGGAGATCGGCGTCGCCCGCACTCGGCGGCAAACCCCCGATCAGCCGACTGCTACCAACCTGATGGCCGGGTACAGCTAGCCGGGGCTAGTTGGTCAGCACGTCCACGTCGCGCTTGTGCAGGCGGCGGGCCGCCTCGGCGAGCGAGCCGGACATGGACGGGTACACCGTGAAGGCGTGGCTGAAGTCGTCGACCGTCACCTTCTGCGAGACCGCGACCGAGATCGCGTGGATGAGTTCGGAGGCGCGGGGGGCGACCACGACACCACCGATGATGATGCCGGTCGTGGGCAGGCAGAACAGCTTCACGAAGCCCTCGTGGAAGCCCTGCATCTTCGCCCGCGCGTTGGGCGCGAGCGGGAGCAGGACCGAGGTCACCCGCACCTCGCCGGCATCGACGTCCTTCTGGGAGACGCCGACGGTCGCGACCTCGGGTGTGGTGAACACGTTCGAGGAGACGAGCCGCAGGTCGAGCGGGGTGACGGCGTCGCCGAGCGAGTGCCACATGGCAACCCGGCCCTGCATGGCGGCGACCGAGGCGAGCGGGTAGACGCCCGTCACGTCGCCTGCGGCGTAGATGTTGCGCACGCTGGTGCGCGAGACGCGGTCGACCTGAACGTGACCGGACGTGGTGAGCGTCACGCCTGCGTCCTCGAGGCCGAGCCCCGCGGAGTTGGGGATCGCGCCGACCGCCATCAGGCAGTGCGAACCCTCGATGGTGCGCCCGTCCTCCAGCGTGACGACGACGCCGTCACCCTCCCTGCGGGCGGCGACGGCGCGGCACTGGCTCATGATGTGCATGCCGCGGCCCTCGAAGGTCTTCTGCAGCACCGCAGCGGCGTCCTGGTCCTCACCGGGCAGCACCTGCGCGCGCGAGGAGACGAGGACGACGTCGCAGCCGAGCGCGTCGTAGGCGGAGGCGAACTCGGCTCCGGTGACGCCGGACCCCACGACGATCAGCCGCTCCGGCACCTCCGTCAGGTTATAGACCTGCTTCCAGTTGAGGATCCGCTCACCGTCGGTCGGCGCGTCGGGCAGCTCGCGCGGGGTGGTTCCGGTGGCGATCAGCACGATGTCGGCGTCGAAGGCCTGCTCGCCGGTCTCGGTGGTGGCGATGACGCGGTGCGGCCCGTCGAGGCGGGCCTGGCCGTCGATCAGGTGCACGCCCTCCTGGAGGAGCCGCTGCCGGATGTCGCCAGACTGCGCCTTCGCGAGGGCGAGCACGCGCTCGTTGACCTCGCCCAGATCGACGCGGACGACGTCGGCGAGTTCCTCGCCCTCGATGTGCAGGCCGAGGTGACGGGCGTTCTCGATGCGGACCATGACCTCCGCGGTCGCGATCAGCGTCTTCGACGGGACGCAGTCGCTGAGCACCGCCGCGCCGCCCAGGCCGTCGCGTTCGATCAGGGTGACGTCTCCCCCCAACTGACTGCCGACGAGGGCCGCCTCGTATCCGCCTGGTCCACCACCGATGATCACAACCTTGGTCACGGGCCCCATCCTCCCACAGACCCACACGGGCAGGCGGGGCTCAGTATGCTGAGGTCGTGAACCAGACACCGTTTGACCTCGCGGCCGAGGCCGCAGATTTCCTCCGTTCCCACTTCGGATGTGACCGCATCGACCTGGCGCTGGTGCTGGGTTCGGGCTGGTCCTCCGGCGCAGATCAGCTGGGTGAGCCGCTCGGCGAGATCGAGCTCGGCGAGGTGCCGGGATTCTCCAAGCCGGTCGTCAGCGGCCACGGCGGCGCCCTGAAGCTGGTGCGCACGGCGGGTGGGAAGATCGCTGCCATCTTCACGGGCCGCACCCACTACTACGAGGGCCGGGGCGTCGAGCCGGTCGTGCACGGCGTGCGCACCGCGGCCGCCTGGGGCGCGCAGACGCTGGTCCTGACCAACGGATGCGGCGGCCTCGACCCCGCCTGGGCGCCGGGCACGGTCGTGCTGCTCAGCGACCACATCAACCTGACGGGCGACACCCCGCTGCGCGGAGCGACGTTCATCGACCTCTCCGAGGCGTACTCCAAGCGGCTGCGCGACCTCGCCCACGGCGTCGACGCCTCGCTCCCGGAGGGCGTCTACGTCCAGTTCCGCGGCCCCCAGTACGAGACGCCCGCCGAGGTACGCATGGCCAGGGTGCTCGGCGGCGACCTCGTCGGCATGTCGACCACCCTCGAGACGATCGCCGCGCGCGAGGCGGACCTCGAGGTGCTGGGGCTCTCGCTCGTGACCAACGCCGCCGCCGGGCTCAGCGAGACCAACCTCGACCACACCGAGGTCCTGCAGGCGGGCAAGGACGCCGGGCCCCGGCTCGCGGCCCTGCTCGCCGGGATCGTCGGGGAGCTGTGATGCGCGACCTGATCGCCCTCGCCACCGCCTGGCGCGACGCGGACATCGACCCGGACACGCGCGAGGAACTCGACCACCTGATCGTCCAGGCCCAGGCCAACAACGACGATCTCCGCTCGGAGGCCCTTGCGGAACTGGCCTCAGCCTTCGCCGGGCCCCTCGAGTTCGGCACCGCCGGGCTGCGCGGCAAGATCGGTCCGGGTCCGTCCCGGATGAACCGCGTGGTCGTGACTCAGGCCGCGGCCGGCTTCGCCGCCTGGCTGAAGGAACAGGGACTCGGTGGCGGAAAGGTGATCGTCGGCCACGACGCCCGCTACAAGTCCGACGAGTTCGCCCAGGACACCGCCGAGATCATGGCAGGCGCCGGCTTCGAGGTGCTCTGGACCGACGTCCCGATCCCCACCCCGGTCGTCGCCTTCGGCATCCGGCACTTCGGCTGCGTCGCTGGCGTCGTGGTCACGGCCTCGCACAACCCGCCGCAGGACAACGGGTACAAGGTCTATCTGGGCGACGGTTCGCAGATCGTGCCGCCGACCGACGCCCAGATCGCGGCCCACATCGCGGGCGTAGCGGAAGGCGACTGGGCGGGCCTGCCCCGCTCCGAGGCCCGCACCGACGTGACCGCAGACCTGCTCCGGGCCTACATCGCGCGCGCCGCCTCGCTCTACCCCGCCGAGGCCCCACGCGATCTCGTGTGGGTGCACACCGCGATGCACGGAGTCGGCGCCGAGACCGTCCGCGCGGTCGCAGAAGCGATCGGCCTGCCCGCGGCCAACGAGGTGGCCGAGCAGGCGGAGCCGAACCCGGACTTCCCCACCGTCGCCTTCCCGAACCCCGAGGAGAAGGGCGCGATCGACCTGGCACTCGCGCTCGCAGAGGAGAAGGGTGCCGACGTCGTGATCGCCAACGACCCCGACGCGGACCGCTGCGCCGTCGCTGCCGTCGTCGACGGCACATGGCAGATGCTCACCGGAGACGAACTGGGCTCGCTGCTCGGCGACGACGCGATCCGGCGCGGCGTGCCCGGCGTGTTCGCCAACTCCTTCGTGTCGTCGACCCTGCTCGGACGGATGGCCAAGGCCGCCGGGCGCGAGCACAGGACCACCCTCACCGGCTTCAAGTGGATCGGCCGGGTCCCCGATCTTGCCTTTGGCTACGAGGAGGCGATCGGCTACTGCGTCGACTCCTCCGCGGTCCGCGACAAGGACGGGATCACCGCCGCGGTGACCGTGCTGCGGATCGCGGCCGAGCTGAAGGCCGAGGGTCGCACCCTCGCCGACCGGTTGGGCGACATCTTCCGTGCCAACGGGCTGACCGCGACGACGCAGCTCTCGGTTCGCGTGGCCGACCTGTCGCTGATCGCCGACGCCATGGCCCGGCTGCGCGCCAACCCGCCGTCGAAGCTGCTCGGCGAGCCCGTGACGGTGACCGACCTGTCCGCCGGCTCGGAGGCGTTGCCCCCGACCGACGCCGTCGAGCTGACCGGGCCGAGCCTGCACGTCGTCGCGCGTCCCTCGGGCACGGAGCCGAAGCTCAAGTGCTACCTGGAGGTGCGCCTTCCCGTCGAGGAGTCCCAGGACCTCGAGTCCGCGCAGCGGCGGGGAGCGGAGCTGCTCGGTCAGCTCCGCTCCGAGATGGCGGCCGCCCTGGGGGTCGAGGCCTGAGCCTGCCTGTCAGGCGCCGGGGGGTCATTGACCCTCCGGCGTCTACTCTTTCCGGCATGACCTGGGCACAGCTCGTGGCGGCCCCCACCGCGCTCGTGACGATCTGGGTTGTCGCGCTGCCCGCGGCCGCGGACAACGCGGCCCGATCACCAACTACGACGTCGCGGTCACCCTCACCCCCGAGGGGGTGGCGGAGGCCACCATCGACCTGAGAGTCGACTTCGCCAGCGACGACGGGCACGGCATCATCTTCACCCTTCGACCCTCTCCTCCTCACTGATGTCCGCGCCCCGGTTCCAGCACTCCTCATCGTGGAGGGGCAGCACCTGGTAGCCCCCTGCGGCGTTACTCTGGAGTGCATGACGAAGCTGCGCGCCGGACTGTCCGCACTGTTGCTCGCCCTCCTGTCGACGTGGCTGCTCGTGCTGCCCGCCCAGGCCGACGACAGCGCCCCGATCACGAACTATGACGTCAAGGTCAACCTCACGCCCGAGGGCGTGGCCGAGGTGCAGATCGACTTCACCATGGACTTCGCGCAGGTGCGAGGCCGGGGGCCCTACTTCGTGCTGCCGACCACGCAGAAGGACGGGGCCAACCCCGAGGAGGAGTACGTGTTCCGCTACTCCAACATCGACGTCGACTCCCCCTCCGGCGCCTCGACCCGGGTTCACCGCGAGTCCGAGGGCGACATGACCCTGCTGCGCATCGGCGACGAGGACCGCGTCAACTCCACGCCCCAGGACTACACCGTCACCTACGACGTCGAGGGCTTCATCGTCTCCGACCACCCGGAGTCCGGCCTGGACGAGTTCAACTGGGACGTGATCGGCCCGGCCTGGGAGTCCACCTTCCAGAACATCTCGGTCAGGGTGACTGGCCCGACCGCCGTTTCCGATGTCGCGTGCTTCTATGGCCGCCAGTACCAGAACAAGTGCCAGGCGAGCATCTCCGGCAACACGGCCGCCTACACGCTCGACAGCCTGGGCCGCAGGGAGCCGATGCAGGTCGTCGCCGGCTTCCCGGCGGGCACCTTCGGCGGCGTCGAGCAGATCAAGCAGAAGCGCCTGACGCTCGGCAACGCGTTCGACATCAATCCCGCGACCGGAGCCGTCGCGGGCGGCGGCGCGCTCGCCGCGATCGCGGGCCTCGTCGCGATCCGCCGCAGGCACGGCCGCGACGACGTCTACCTCGGCCTGACGCCCGGCCTCACCCCCGCCCCAGGCGAGGAGGGCAACATCGGTCAGGCTTCGGGCAAGGCCCCCGTCACCGTCCAGTTCCATCCCCCGAAGGGCGCCCTGCCGGGCGAGATCGGAACGCTGCTCGACACGACGGCCGACAACGTCGACGTCTCGGCCACCATCGTGGACCTCGCCGTGCGCGGCTTCCTCAAGATCGAGTCCGACGGCGGTAAGCAGTTCACCCTGCACGCCACCCCTCCCCCGCGAGGTGAGCAGCTGGCCGACTACGAGTCGAAGCTGCTCCAGGATCTGTTCCAGGGCTCTTCGCGGGTGACCGCGGCCGAGCTGCGGGGGGTCTCGCGCCAGTCGGTGCTCTCGAACGCCCGCTCAGCTCTGTACACCACCGTCGTGCAGAAGGGCTGGTTCAAGTCGAACCCCATCTCCGCACAGGCCGGACCCATGGTGCTCGGTTTCATCCTGATCCTCGCCGGCCTCGGCACCGCCTTCCTCCTCGCCCGCAGCGGCTGGAGCCTGATCGCCGTCCCGCTGATCATCTTCGGCGCGGGCCTGATGGTCATCTCCGGCAAGTTCCGCAAGCGCACGGCGCTGGGTTCGGCCTATCTCGCCCAGGCGAAGGGCTTCGAGTTGTATCTCGCGACTGCAGAGAAGGACACCCTGAGGTTTGAGGAGAACGAGGACATCTTCTCCAAGTACCTGCCGTACGCGATGATCTTCGGCATCGCCGACCGCTGGTCCAACCTGTTCGCCCAGCTCGGCGCGGAGGGCGTCTACCGGGCCGACACCTCCTGGTACGTCGGTGCCGACCTGATGCACGGCTTCGCCTTCGCCAATGCCATGAACAACCTCACCGAGTCGATGTCCAGCGCGATGCAGGCGGCGCAGGCGGCCGGCGTCGCCGCATCGACCGCTGGCTCCTCCGGCGGCTCCGGCTTCAGCGGCGGCGGCGGCTTCGGCGGCGGTGGCGGCGGCTCCTGGTAGGCCGCCAGTGCACATCGGCCGGTTGCTCCCCCAGGGGCAACCGGCCGTTCTCTGCCCGGCATCCGCATCCTCGGGGCCTGGCCCGCCCCACGGCTAGCCTGAACCAATGTCCAGAGCCATACGCCTTCTCCTCGCCATGATGCTCGCCGTGGTGGTGGGACTCTTGACGCCGGTGACGGCGCGGGCCGACGACAAGTCGCCCATCACCCGGTTCCACGCGACGGTCGAACTGGATGAGGACGGCGACGCCGACGTCACGCTCGACTTCACCATGGACTTCTCCCAGGCCCGCGGGCGGGGTCCGATCATCGTCCTCCCGACGCGCCAGGCCGCCGGTGACCGCAATGACCTGCTCTTCGACTATGTCGGCTTCCTCTGGACCTCCCCGACAGGTGCAGACGTCACGGTGCACCGGGAGGACGAAGCAAGGACGATCGCGATGCGCGTCGGCGAGGAGAACACCTGGTACGACACGCCCCAGGACTACACCCTCACCTACACCGTCAGGGGACTGATCGACACGGACAACGCCGAGAGTGGGCTCGACGAGTTCAACTGGGACGCGATCGGCACCGGGTGGGATCTGCCGATCTCGAACGTGTCGGCCGAGGTGCACGGCCCCGCCCCGATCGAGGCCGCCTACTGCCATCACGGCCGCACGCTAGACGACCCGTGCGAGGCGACGCCTTCCGGAACGGGCGCGACCTTCTCGTCCCCCGACCTCGCGCCCCACGAGGCGTTCCAGGTGACGGCGAGCTATCCCAGCGGCACCTTCCCCGGCGTGGATGTGAATCTGGTGGAGCGTCCAGGGCCGCGCACGTGGTTCCGCCCCACCCCTGCCTCGCTCGGCCTTGGCGGCGCGTTGCTGGCGGTGGCGCTTGTCGTGCTCTACGCGGTGCGCCGCGGGCAGCGTGACGAGGTCTTCGTGGATCTGCCGCCGGGGATGCTCCCGGCGGGAGGAACGTCCGGACGGATCGGACCCGCGCCGAGGAAGCGACCCGTGGTGGCGGTCGCCTTCACCCCTCCCGATGCCTCACCCGCCGAGATCGGCGTGCTCATGGATGGACGCGTCGACGCCCTCGAACTCTCCAGCACGCTCGTCGATCTCGCCGCCCGCAGGCTGATCGCCATCGAGTCGGCCGGGTCCGGGTTCCGGTTCACCCTTCTCCAGCAGCCTCCTGGCACCCGGCTCAAGAACTACGAGAGCTCGTTGCTTGCCACCATGTTCGGCTCGGGAACCGTCGTCACCTCGGCGGAGCTGAACAAGAACCGGAAGGCCGGCCAGCGCTTCGTCAAGCTGCTCGACGAGGCCGTCCGGGCGAAGGGCTGGATGATCAGGCACGGGCGCACGGGCAGCGTCGGCCTCCGTGGCGCTGGTGTCATGATCACCTGGCTGGGCCTCATGTTCACGGCCTTCGTCGCGGCCTTCGGCTTCGCGTTGGCCGGCCTGCCGATCCTGCTGCTCGGGGTCGGGCTGTTCGTCCTCTCCTTCAAGCGGGCCTCCTACAAGGCAAAGGGCTCGGCGGTCCGGGCCCAGGCCGAAGCGTTCAAGCTCTACCTCTCCACCGCGGAGCGCGACACGCTGCGCTTCGAGGAGGGCGTGGAGATCTTCTCCAGATACCTTCCCTACGCGATGGTCTTCGGGGTCGCCGACCGGTGGGCAGGACTGTTCGAGTCCCTTGCCCGCGAGGGCGTATACCGGGCAGACACCTCGTGGTACCACGGCAGCGACATCTCCCGGGCGAGCGGCTTCGCCGGCTCCATGTCGTCGCTGTCGACGTCCTTGAGTTCGGTGACCAGGTCGGCCGTCAGCAGCGGAGTCGGCGGCGGCACGAGCGGCTCCTCCGGAGGGTCAGGCAGCAGCGGCGGTGGGGGGATGGGCGGCAGCGGCGGCAGCAGCTGGTAGCCCGTCGAGAGGCCCGGCCGGTTCGTACTATCCTGTCCCGCATGAGTCGGAGCCTGCTGTTGATCGCCGGTCCCTCAGGCAGTGGCAAGTCGCGGCTGACCCGGCTCGCCGCCGAGGCCGCCTCCGCGCTCCCGCTGAGCCTCGACGACTTCTACCACGACGCCGACCACCCCGACCTCCCGATGACCCCCATGGGCATCCCGGACTGGGACCGCGTGGAGACGTGGGACCTCGAGGCGGCACTGCTTGCCATCTCGACGCTGCTGAGCACTGGACGCTGCGAGGTCCCGGAGTACGACATCTCGCTCTCGCGGCGCGTCGGCTCCAAGGTCGTCGAACTCGGTGACGCCAGGATCGTCGTCGCCGAGGGAATCTTCGCGATCGACGCGCTGCAGCCGGCGATCGACGCGGGCATCGAGGCCGAGGGATGGTGGCTTGACCGCCGTCGCGCAGCCAACTTCTCCCGCCGCCTCGCGCGAGACCTGCGCGAGAAGCGCAAGACTCCCCCGGTGCTGCTGCGCCGCGGCGCGGCCCTGTACCGGGCAGAGCCGGCGCTGCGCCGCGAGGCGATGCGGCAGGGGTTCCGCCCCACCTCGATGCGCGCCGCGCTGGCGACGCTTGCCTGCTGAGCCGCTACCGCAGCAGGAAGGGCAGCGCCGTGCCAAGCACGGCGATCAGGATGCCCCAGTACTGGACGGGGATGAAGAACAGCGTGTGCCTGTTGGTCTGGACCTTCGCGCCCGCCTCCAGGAAGGCGAGGTAGCTCGTCGCCTGCCCGCGGGCCTCGTCGAGGGAGGTCGGCATCGGCTGATTCGGCAGCCGGAAGGTGCCGTTCTCGACGGCGGCCGCGACCTGGGCCCTGACGCGCGGAACCTCCTCCTCGGCGAGTCGCCTCGGGCGGGTCACGTTCAGGTACCGCCCCGTGAACCAGCATCCGGCGCCCGCGAGGAGGGCGACAGGGATCAGGACCCACTTGGCCGACTCGCCCCACACATTGAAGGGAACTCCGATGCCGAGGATGCCCGCAGCCGCGATGAACGCGACCGCGACGATCCCCCAACCACGCCAGATAATCACCCGGGAACCCTAGTGGTCGGGGGGTCCAACCTCACTTCTCGGCGATGGGCGCCCAGTCCGGGCCGGTCTGTCCGAGCTTCTCGTCCAGCTTCGCGAACAGCGGGGTCGGCTTGTACAGCGGGGTGCCCGGCTCAATGGGCCGCGAGGCCCAGGTGGCCTGCTGCGCCGCGTAGTCGCCCTGCAGCGTCGGGTAGGTGAGGTCGCCGTCGGTGACCTCGACGATCTGCGGCTGGGCCGCCCAGACGCCCTCCCCGCCCAGCAGCTCGAACACCTTCTGCGCGGAGTGCGGCAGATAGGGGGTGAGCAGCGTGTTGGCGTCGGAGACGACCTGGAGCGCGACGTGCAGGACGGTGTCGCGGCGGGCCGGATCGTCCTTCAGCTTCCAGGGCTCCATGTCGGAGAGGTACTTGTTCGCCAGGCTGACGATCCGCATCGCCTCGGTGATGCCCGCCTTGAATCGGCGCGCGGCGATGTGCTCACCCACCACGTCGAAGGCCGCGGCGGAGGCCTCGAGCAGGGCCCTGTCCTCGTCGGTGAACTCGCCGGGAAGCGGGATGCCGCCGTTGTTCTTGTGCGCCATCGAGACGGAGCGGTTGACCAGGTTGCCCCACTCGTTGGCGAGCTCGAAGTTGGTGCGGCGCACGAACTCCTCCCAGGTGAAGTCCGTGTCCTGGTTCTCGGGGCCGGCAACCGCGATGTAGTAGCGAAGGGCGTCGGGGCCGAATTCTGCGAGGAAGTCGCCGACGAAGATCGAGGCGCCGCGCGAGGACGAGACCTTCGAGCCCTTCATCGTCATGAACTCGGAGCTGACCACCTCGGTCGGGAGCTGGAGCTCGCCGAGCTCGGGGCGGACGGTGCCGCCGACCTCGCCCTGGCCGTTGGCTCCGAGCAGGATGCCCGGCCAGATGACGGAGTGGAAGACGATGTTGTCCTTGCCCATGAAGTAGTAGGACTTCGCGGCGGGGTCGTTCCAGAACGCACGCCACGCGTCGGGATCTCCGCTGCGCTTGGCCCATTCGACGGCGGCAGACAGGTAGCCGATGACGGCGTCGAACCACACGTAGATGCGCTTCATCTGGGCGTCACGCCACCCGTCGAGCGGGATCGGAACGCCCCAGTCGAGGTCGCGGGTGATGGCGCGCTCGCGGATCTCCTTGAGCAGGTTGTGCGAGAACTTCAGCACATTCGGCCGCCAGTCCTCGCGGCTGTCGAGCCACGCGGCGAGCTGGGGGGCGACCTTCGGCAGGTCGAGGAAGAAGTGTTCCGTCTCGACGAACTCGGGCGTCTCGCCGTTGATCTTCGACTTCGGGTTGATCAGGTCGGCGGGGTCGAGCTGGTTGCCACAGTTGTCGCACTGGTCGCCGCGGGCGTTGTCGTAGCCGCAGATCGGGCAGGTGCCCTCGATGAAGCGGTCGGGAAGCGTGCGCCCCGTCGACGGGGAGATGGCGCCCATCTGCGTCTTCGCGAAGACGTAGCCGTTCTCGTAGAGCGCCGTGAACATCTCCTGGACCACGTGGTAGTGGTTGGGCGTAGTGGTGCGCGTGTAGAGGTCGTAGCTGAGGCCGAGTCCCTGGAGGTCGGAGACGATCTGGCCGTGGTACTTGTCCGCGGTCTCGCGGGCGGTGAGTCCCTCGGAGTCGGCCTTCACCTGGATGGCGGTGCCGTGCTCGTCGGAGCCGGAGACCATGAGGACGTCGTGGCCTGCCATGCGCATGTAGCGCGCGAACACGTCGGAGGGAACCCCGAAACCGGAAACGTGACCGATGTGACGAGGACCGTTGGCGTACGGCCAGGCGACCGCGGCAAGAATGCGACTCATGGGCGTCATCCTATCGCCGCTGCGCCGTCGTCCCTGACCCGACGGCCGACCCTCCACACGCTCTGCATGCGGAAGGCGATCCATCCGAGGGCGATCAGCAGGCAGGCCGCGGGCGGCGAACTTGAGCACTTTCCGGGTTCGTTCATGAGAGAAACGCATCGACTGCAGACAACGTCGACTCGGCCTCAGCGAGTCCGGAAAGGTGCTCAAGGTGGCATGCGACCAGAGGCCCTCCGGCGACGCTGGCCCAGCGCTAGGTTCGGCCCATGAGGAAGATCGCGGCCGCCATCCTGCTGGCGGCGTTCGCGGGCGGCTGCACGACGACCCAGGTGGCGTCGGTCCCCTACGAGCCCGCACCGACGCCGACCCCGTCGCCGAGCCCCTCCTCCTCGGCGCATCCGGTCGAGGGGGGTCCGTTTCCCGAACCGCCGACCGACTGCACCGGGCGCGAGGGCCTCGACGCCGTCGTCACTGGCAGGGACGCGGCGACGGGGACCCAGTTCATGAGCGTGTGGTTCATCAACTGTTCCGAGGCCGCGGTCGATCTGAGCGGCGCGGTGTTCACGGGAGTCGACCCGGACGCGACGGTCCACGGCCTCAGCTACGACACGCTCGGCACGGCGCCCACCCTCGAGCCCGGCGACGGGGCGGGCCTGCTGATCAGCTGGGCGAACAACGGTCGCTGCGAGCGCGGGGTCGAGCGGCTCCTTGTCGACGTCGCCGGCTCCGAGCTGGACCTCACCCAGGACTGCCTCCTGTTGGGCGGTGAGTACGCGGCCGAGCGCGACCACCCCCTCAGCCTCGACTGGGATTCGATCTCCTGATCGGGTCTTGGTCACTCGCCATCGAGGCCGACCTGGAGTGAGTTGTGTCCCGCCCCCTGGGCATACCCGTCACTTCCCGGGTCCGTCGCGGCCCGCCATCCCATGGAACGACCCCAACATCGGTTCGCGCTTCATTGGCGAACTTTTCGGGTGATCTCAGCCCTGGTCAGGACCTCTGCACTAGTTTGTGACCACCCGACGAATCGAACAGAGAATGTCCCTCAAGAACAACCTCATCGAAGCGGCAGGCACCATGCGCTCCGCTCTCGGCGAGCTCAGTGCCTGGGCCGGATCCAGTTGATCAAGGTCAACGCCCTCACCGTCCGGTATCCGAGGACAGCGACTCCCTCGGTCTCTGAGGTTTCCCTTCAGTTGACCGAGGGAGTCACCGCGCTGCTTGGGGCAAACGGCGCCGGAAAGACGACACTGCTGAGAGCCGTGTCGGGAGCGCTGAGCCCCACATCGGGTCGCGTGACGATCGACGATCTGAATCCCTATGCCAGGAGAGAGCGCAAGAGCGCGCTCAACAGGATCGCCTTCATGCCACAGACAGCGGCAGTGCCGAGGGACCTCACCGCACTGGACTTCGTTGCGTATCTCACCTGGATGCGCGGCAAGGGCCGAAGTGAAGCCAGGTCCCAGGCCATGCAGGCGCTTGACGCTGTCGGGCTGGCCGGCCGGGCCGAAGACAAACTGAAGAAGCTCTCTGGCGGCATGGTGCGAAGGGTCTGGTTCGCGCAGGCGTTGGCGGCGCAAGCCGGCACGCTGCTGCTGGATGAACCGAGCACGGGCCTCGACCCCAGACAACGGGCCACGATGGTAGAGCTCATCCGGGGGCGAGCAAAGGGCACGGTTCTGCTGTCAAGCCACATCATCGAAGACGTGTTGTCTCTCGCCACCTCGGTGGTCGTGTTGCGTGAAGGGCGGGTCGTGCATCAGGGGCCTCTCACATCGGAGGTCAACGAATCCTGGCTGCTCTCCCTGATCGGAGACCCCGAGGAATGAGCGCTGTCTTCATGTGGATCAAGGCGTCCTGGAAGGTGATCCTGCCGATTCTCGCAGTTGCGCAGTTGATGGTGCTGTACAACGTGCAGCCTGTTGACGGGGTCCCGTTCGGGTGGCGGGTCGACTGGTCGTGGATGCTGTCGGTCTGGAGCGGCGCGACACTGCTGATGTCGCCCGTGGCCGCTGCGGGTGTCGTGGCGTTGGTGTTGATCAATGTCAACGGCGAGGTCCAACAGGGCCTACCTGCCCACGTACAGAGATGGAGGCCGGTGGCGCACATCTCGGCAGCGGTGGCTGTCCAAGGGTTCGCAGTTCAGCTGGTCGCACTTGGCATCTGCGCTCTGGTGTGTTGGCTATGTCAGGCCGACCCACGCGGAGTCACGTTGCCGTGGCAACTGTTGACAGCACCGTTCGCTCTGCTCGCGGGGATCGCCGTAGGATCAGCCGTCGCCCTGCTCCTCCCGACCTTCTGGAGCATCCCGGGAACCTTGTTCGCGTTGTTCCTGGCTCACAGGATCTTCTTCTGGCATGGCTGGCCGGAACTGTTCACCACCGAGATGGCCACGTGGATGGTCACGGGCGGTAGGCCGATCCCCAGATTCCTCGCCGCCACCACCTGGCTCAACATCGTCACAGCGGTGGCGATCTGGTCCGGGCTGATCTTCGTGACTCATCGTGGAAGGCATCGCCCCTGGTGGGCACTGCTCGTGTGCATTGCAGGAATCGGCGCGGCTCTTGCGATCTACCTGCCTTTCGTTCTGGCGGATGCCATGGACACCTATGAGCCACTCGGATGAGCATCACCGCATCGGCACGACTATGGCGGTGGCCCGTCTTCATCGTGGTCGTGTTGGTGGCGGTCGCGTGCCTGCTCGTCTTCAGTAATGACTCGATGTATCTGCCGGGCGCGGATGGTCGCCGTTACGCTCGGCAGTTCGTCGTCGCGTGGTTGCCTGTCCTGGGTGGGGTGCTGCTCATCGATCCCACTCCGGAGATCACAGCCACGCTTCCGAGGGCTCGCCCCGTGTACCTCGGGTTGCGGATGGCGATGGCCTTCGGGGTCCTCGCGCCGCTGGCCATGGCGTGGTTCCTGTCGGATCAGCCGCTGGTCAAGGGCCTGTATGAGGCCTTCATCGTCGGCGTGCTGCTCACCTGCTCCGTCCTTGCAGTCTCACTGTGGCAGGCGTCGGGTGTGCTGACAGCGTCGCTGATCTCGGTGCTCTGGCTCCTGGCTGGCGACACTCTGGCGACTGCCCTGGGCTTTGCCGACATCACGGGAAGGGCCTTGCAGGTCCGGCCACAGCACTGGTGGCTTGCACTTGCCAGTCTTGGTGTCGCCGGATTGACCACGATGCGCGGGGCTGGTTCAACCCGCTGGCAGTGACCGCCCAGGCCGTAACCAGGCGCGCCTCTTCCAGCGTGACCCCCGAAGCGAGCCGATCCCCTACCACCGGGCCTAGACTCGGTCACACCATGACGACGACCTGCCTCTGTGACACCGGCAAGCTCTACGACGACTGCTGCGGCAGGTGGCACTCGGGGCGCCCCGCCCCGACGGCGCTTGCCCTGATGCGTTCGCGCTACACGGCGTTCGCGTTGGAGTTCGGCGACTACCTCCTCGACACCTGGCATCCCGACACCCGGCCCGAAACGCTCGACCTGGACCCCGACACGGAGTGGACCGGGCTGCGGATCGACGCGACAAGCGACGGGAAGGCGTGGGACACGGAGGGGACGGTCACCTTCACCGCATCCTTCACCTCACCCGACGGACGGGGCGAGTTACGCGAGGTCAGCCGGTTCTTCTTCGACGACGGGCGCTGGTACTACTACGACGGCACCTACTGAGGCGGAAGGGTCAGGATCTCCGCGCCCTTGCCAGTGATCGCGATCGTGTGCTCCGTGTGCGCGGTGCGGGCGCCGGTGGCGCTGCGTAGCGTCCAGCCGTCGGGATCCATGACCAGCTCGTCCGTGTCCTGCATCACCCACGGCTCGATGGCAAGCATCAGGCCGGGGCGCATCCGGTAGCCGCGTCCGGCCCTGCCCGCGTTGGGGATGTGCGGGTCCTGGTGCATCGTCGAGCCGATGCCGTGGCCGCCGAAGTCGGTGTTGATCTCGTAGCCCGAGTCCCGCAGCGACCTGCCGATCGCGTGTGAGATGTCGCCGATCGCCTTCCCGGGACCGGCGGCGGCGATGCCCGCGGCAAGGGCACGCTCGGTCGCCTCGATCATCGCGACGCTCTCGGCCGGGCGCGACTCCCCCACGATGAAGCTGATCGCGGCGTCTGCGGCCACGCCGTCCTTGAGCACGGCGAGGTCGAGCGAGAGGAGGTCCCCGTCGGCGAGCGCGTAGTCGTGCGGGAGACCGTGCAGGACGGCGTCGTTGACCCCCGTGCAGATGTAGTGCCCGAAGGGGCCGTTGCCGAACGACGGCGCATAGTCGACGTAGCACGACTCGGCGCCCGCAGCCTCGATCATCTCCCGGACCCAGCCGTCGATCTCCAGCAGGTTCGTGCCGACGACGGCACGGCTCTTCATGGTCTGCAGGATCTCTCCGACAAGCGCGCCGGTGACCCTGGCACGGGCCACCTTCGCCGGGCTGAGGATCTCGATCATCGGCTCTCCTTCACGGGTGGGGCATGGTCAGACTACCGCCGCTGGGCCGGGCCTCCGCCATGCGACGCCTGCACGCCAGCTCTGCCGACGGCGCTGAGCGTCTCTGATGGTCGGCGTCGGCCGTCTCGAAAGGGCAGACGCCCGCCTGCACCGTCAACCGGCGGCGCGCAACTGGTCGGCCGACTCGAAGCGACGCGGCGGGCCTCGCGCCCGCTCCAGCATGACCTCGATCGCCAGCGCGAGGTCGGCGGAGGCGTCCAGCATCGACCAGAGGTCGTCGGCGACGTAGCTGCCCGGCAGTTCGATCCGCAAGGGGACTCCCCCATCGACCCACAACCAGCGCTGGAGATTCGCAGCCGTGAGGAACGCCAGCCGCCAGTCGCCGCTCTCGGCGCAGGTGCGCTGCTTCAGGAAGGTCGAGGAGACCTCCTCGCACCAGTGGGCGAGCACCCCGAAGTCGAGCAGCGGGCGTGCGGAGGCGTCGATCCTCCTCCCATGCGGCCACGGCGCACGCACCGAAAGGAACGACGCGACCGCCTCGAGAATGGCGCCCAGGCCGCCCTCCAACCGTGCGCGGTCCTCGGCGCGGATGACATCGTCGAAGCGTTGCAGCATCCCGGCAGGCAGCCACGGCAGGGAGGCCAGGTCGGCGTGCAGGCGCTTCAGTCCCCGCATGAAGGCCCGGCCCTGGGACAGCGCCACGGCCTCGCTGAGCGAGACGAGGGCGAACGCCGCGTGTTCCCGCGCCCTCGCCATGGTGAGCGAGCCGGCCGCGAGGTCGGGCTCGACCGCCGCCAGGTTGAGCCGGTCGACGGCGCGGGCGTGTGAGACCGCCGGGTGCCCGAGGCCGTCCACGAGGCGGGCCCCCAGATCCAGGAGCCGCTCCACTGCCTCGGGCGTGCGGGCGTAGATGCGCGAGTCGGCAACCAGGGGCGTCAACGACCCGGTGAGCTGGGCGATCCGCACGACGCGCCACCAGTCCATGCCGAACAGGTCGTAGCCGACCCCCTGGTAGATGAAGGTCTCGGCGACCTGCCAGCCCCGCTCGGTGGCGGGGACGAAGCACAGGTCGACGTCTGAGCGGGGCCCGGCGTCCCTCGTCAGGTATGAGCCGTAGAGCAGGAGGAGGTCGGCCTCGTCGCGGTACCCCTCCACCCGCTCGCAGAAGTAGGCGATCACTTCGTCGTTGCGTTCCATTGACCACCTGTACCAGCGCGCCACCGCCGCGCGCCACCCCCTGCGTGGCAACCACCCGGCAGGGGAAGATGCAGCGCTCAGCCGACGGCGGCGAAGCGCAACGCCCAGGCGCCGGGCACCTGCTGCCAGAGCAGCGCGGCCGGGCTCCCGTCGACCACGACCCGCGCGAGGCAGGCCTCCTCGCCGACGGCGTCCACGCTGACCAGCGCGAGCTCGGTGCCGGGTTCCCACGGAAGTGAGCGGCCCTCCGCGCCACCGGTGAGCACCACCAGTTCCGGGTGGCTGCGCACGGCGTCCTGCCCACCGGAGAGCGCCTTGACCGCCCTCACCACGGCCGCCTTCGCGCGGGGTGCCGCGCTGCCTGCCACGGCCTGCGTTGCCGGGGCGGAGAAGTCGCCGGAGAAGAGGTCGGGCTGCTCGTCGACCTGGCCGACGGAGAAGTCGGTGCGCGCCGTCGGGCGGGCGACGTCCGGGAAGCCAGGCCCCTCGTCGGGCTTCCTGCCCGCCTGGTAGGCCGTGGCGGCCGCCCTCGCCCGCAGATCCGCCGCCTCATTCATGGCGTGGCCTGCGTGTCCCTTCACCCACTCGAAGGTCACGTCGCGCCCGGCCAGCTCGGCGTCGAGGTCCTTCATCAGTTCGACGTTGAGGACCGGCTTCCCGTCACCCTTCCTCCACCCCTTGCGCTTCCAGCCGGGCAGCCACTTGGTCAGTGAGTTGATCACGTACTGGGAGTCGCACAGGACCTTCAGGGGCTCGTCGACGTGCGAGGTGGAGCGCAGCAGGTCGAGCACGGCCATGAGTTCGCCCATGTTGTTGGTGCCGTGTTCCCAGCCGCCTGCCGCCCAGGCGTCGTCGGAGATGTACCAGGCCCAGCCGGCGGGGCCGGGATTGGAGAGGGAGGAACCATCAGCGGCGGCAACGATCACAGGCTAGACAATAGTGTGCCGGGACGCTTCACCCGCGGGCAGCGGCCACGTCCTCCTCCACCAGAGCCCCGTTGGCCGCAGCGCCTGCGAGGTTTCCCGCGCCCATGGCGATGGGGACGCTCGCCATCGGGTTGACCACGTCGGCACCTACAAGGTGACCCACCCTCCCGGCCGCCCGCTCCCGGAACTGCGCACCCACGCCGGTTTCGAATGGCTGTACGTGCTGTCCGGACGGCTGCGGCTCCGGGTGGGTGAACGCGACCTCGTGCTCACCCGGGACGAGGCCGCCGAGTTCGACACGGGGACCCCGCACGCCATCTCGGCGGACGGGCCTCGACCCGCGCAGGTGATCAGCATCTTCAACGACGACGGGGCGCGCATCCACACCCACCTCAGCGCCCCCGTCGCTGAGGCGTGAGGCCCGGTTTCGGTGGGTGGCGGGTGTCATACTTCTGCGCATGACCTCCCACGATCAGATCCGCGTGCGCGGAGCCCGCGTCAACAACCTCCGCGACGTGGACGTCGACATCCCGAAGCGTCAGCTCACCGTCTTCACCGGAGTGTCCGGTTCAGGCAAGTCCTCGCTCGTCTTCGGCACCATCGCCGCCGAATCGCAGCGCCTGATCAACGAGACCTACCCGGCCTTCGTCCAGTCCTTCATGGCCTCGCCGTCGCGCCCCGACGTCGACGCGCTCGAGAACCTGTCCGCCGCCATCGTGGTCGACCAGGAGCGGATGGGAGCCAACTCCCGCTCCACCGTCGGCACCGCCACCGATGTGAACAACCTGATGCGCCTGGTCTGGTCGCGTCTCGGCACCCCGGAGGTCGGGCCGAGCTTCTTCTTCTCCTTCAACACGCCCCAGGGCATGTGCCCCGCCTGTGAGGGCAACGGGAAGGTCTCGGCCGTCGACGAGTCGCTGATCGTCGACCGCACCCGCTCCCTCAACGACGGAGCCATCACCGTTCCCGGCATGGGCGTTGGCACCTGGTACTGGAAGGGCTACGCCGAAAACCCCAACCTCGACCCGACCGTGCCGCTGCAGGACCTCCCCGAGGAGAGCTTCAACTACCTCATGTACCAGGAGCCCACGAAGGTGAAGGCGCAGGGCATGAACATGACCTACGAGGGGGTGATCCCCCGGGTCAAGCGGATGTTCCTCAACCCGGAGAAGGCGCCCGGCCAGAAGCACGCCCGCGAGTTCGCCGAGCGGATCGGCACCTTCCAGCCCTGCCCCGACTGTGGAGGCACCCGGCTCAACGAGGCAGCCAGGATGGCGACCGTTGAGGGGGCAACGCTGCCCGAGGCGCTCGGCTGGCAGATCTCCGACCTGCTCGTCTGGGTGGAGCGCCTGCGCGACTCCGGTCAGGCAGAGCGCGCACGGCCGGTGCTTGTCGCGTTGGCCGACCTGCTCGGCTCGCTCGTCGAGGTCGGCCTCGGCTATCTGTCGCTCGACCGCGAGTCGGGCACCCTCTCCGGAGGCGAGGCGCAGCGCGTCAAGATGGTCCGCCACCTCGGCTCGGCGCTCACCGACATCACCTACGTCTTCGACGAGCCGACCGTCGGCCTGCACCCGCACGACATCGACCGGATGACCAGCCTGCTGCAGCGCCTCCGCGACAAGGGCAACACCGTGCTCGTGGTGGAGCACAAGCCGCAGGTGATCAAGCGGGCAGACCACATCGTCGACATCGGCCCGGCCGCTGGCACGCACGCAGGCCAGATCATCTACACCGGCGACGTCGACGGCCTGCGGGCCTCGGGTTCGCTGACCGGGGAGCACCTCGACGTCACCCCCACCCTCCGGGAGAACCCCCGCAAGCCGAAGGACCACCTCGAGATCCGGGGGGCCTCGACGCACAACCTGCGCGACGTGGACGTCGACGTCCCGCTCGGCGTCCTCACCGTGATCACCGGCGTCGCGGGGTCGGGCAAGTCGAGCCTCATCCACGGGTCCATCGCGGACGGCTCGATGGCCCGCGCGGGTGACCTGCGCGTGGTCGACCAGACGGCGATCCGCGGCTCGATCCGCTCCAACCCCGCCAGCTACACCGGGGTGCTCGACCCGCTCCGCACCGCCTTCGCAAAGGCCAACGGGGTCAAGCCTGCGCTCTTCAGCGCCAACTCCGAGGGCGCCTGCCCCAACTGCAAGGGGCTGGGCGTGGTCTACACCGATCTCGGCATGATGGCAGGCGTGGCCAACACCTGCGAGGTCTGCGAGGGCCGCCGCTACACCGACGACGTGCTCCGCTACACGCTGCACGGCCTGAACATCGCCGAGGTGCTGAACCTGCCCATCGCCGAGGCGGCGAAGGTGTTCACCTCCGGCAACGTGGGCAAGATCCTTGGCAGGCTGATGGACGTCGGCCTCGGCTATCTCAAGCTCGGCCAGCCGCTCTCCACCCTCTCCGGAGGCGAACGCCAGCGGATCAAGCTGGCCATCCGGATGGGTGAGGGGGCGGGGATCTACGTCCTCGATGAGCCGACGACCGGGCTGCACATGGCCGACATCGACGCGATGCTCACCATGCTCGACCGGCTCGTCGAGCAGGGCAACTCGGTGATCGTGATCGAGCACTCGCTCGCTGTGATGGCACACGCCGACTGGATCATCGACATGGGGCCGGGTGCCGGGCACGACGGCGGCCTCGTCGTCTTCGAGGGCACGCCTGCCGACCTGGCCGGCTCAGGCACGATGACGGGCGAGCACCTGGCGGCCTACCTCAAGGGGTGAGCCGGGTCCGTCCGTCACTCAGCACCGCGTAGGCCATGCAGCCCTTCGCCCAGACGCGCGCGCCGAGCAGGTCGGCGAGCTGATCCGCGGTGCGCGGGGCTGCGACCTCGCCCGCGCGGTGCAGGAGGCGCAGGTACGCGGCGCCGCGCCTGCTCTCGGCCACCAGCGACGTGAGGTACAGCGCGCCTCCGGGGCGCAGCAGCCCGCGCAGCCCGAAGACGTACCCGTCGACGTCGTCGACCATGTGGAGGAAGCCGAGGCTCAACACGGTGTCGAAGGACGACGGTGCGAAGGGCGGCGCGAACGCGTCAGCCTGCGCGAACCGGACGCCGACGGAGCCGATCCGCTTCCTCGCGAGGTCGAGCATGTCGCCCGACTGGTCCGTCACCGTGATCGGACGGCGGCTTTCGCGGTAGAGGGCCGCCGTGGCGACGGCCGTTCCCGCTGCGATCTCGAGCAGGGGCCCCTCCGCCGAACCGACTGCCTCACGGGCGAACGCCGTGTAGTCGGCAGGGTCGGTTCCCCAAGCGAGAACGTTGTACCAGCGCGACCCGATGAGCGCGTCGTAGCCGGCGGCCCTGCCGTCGTAGGCGGCGCCGCTCACGGGCGGTTCAGGTAGGCGTAGCGGTGGTGCTCGATGAACCCCTCGGCGTCGTACAGGGTTCGCGCGATCGTGTTGGACGCCTCGACCTGGAGGCCGAGGTGCCGCGCGCCGAGCCGGGACGCCTCGACGATCAGCGCGTGCAGCATCGCCCTGCCGTGGCCAAGCCCGCGCGCCGGCTCCGCGACCTCGATGCAGCTGAGCACCGCCCACCGGTCGGCGACGGAGACGCGGCCGATCGCCACGTCCGAGATGCGCAGGTAGGACGCGGGCGCGGCGGTCACCTCGGCGAGTTGGTCTTCCCCCATGCCGGACAGACGGATCCACGCCTCGTCAGGCGCCTCGCTGCTCGCGTAGCCCACGCTCCCGGGCTGGGTTGCGTCGCGGATCATCACGACCGTCTCCTTTGCCGCGACGAACCCGGCGGCGAGCGCCTCCTCGAACGGTCGACCTCCGACGACCGCCTGCAGCTTCGCGGGGGCCTTCGACCAGCGCTCGACGGCCGCCGCCGCCTCCTCGAACGGGAGCTCGGGATCACCGACGGCGAGCGCAGAGTTCGCCCGACCCGTCACTCCGCGCCCGGCGCGCAGGATCCAGCCGCCCAACCGCGCACGGCGCAGCCCCGGCCAGGTCCGGTCGAAGACCCGCTCGAGGCCGTCGGCATCCGAGGCGGGCAGCACGACCCGCTCCGGCACCTTGCGGACGCTTTCGACCTCTCCGCGCGGGACCCACACCTCGGCACGGTCCTCGGGGAGCACGACCATCCATTCGTCGTTTGCCGCGATCAGGTGTCCGACCACATCGCTCAGGGCGCCGCCGTCGCGACGACGCCGGAGACTGATCCGCTGCGTCTCGGCATCGGGGGCGGGAAGGAACCGGGGCTCGGCCATCTCAGGCGCGGGCGGCGGCGTAGGCGGGCCGGATCACCTCACGCACGATCGACTCGCGCTGATCGTGCGGCAGGAATGCGGCGCGCATCGCGTTGATCGTGGTCAGCTCGAGGTCGTCCAGGTCCCAGTTGAACGTGTCCACCAGCCGCTCGTACTCGCGGGTCATGGTGGTGGCGCTCATCAGCCGGTTGTCGCAGTTGACGGTGACGTTGAAGCCCAGGTCCTTGAGCAGTTCGACCGGATGGTCGGCCAGCTCGTCCGCGATGCCCGTCTGCAGGTTCGACGACGGGGCCACCTCCAGCGGGATCCGCGCGTCGCGCACGTAGGCGGCCAACCG
>RRZT010228007.1_pt1 | contig 23388 bp, 11 predicted proteins | sample 2165551 | NCBI WGS metagenome assembly RRZT01 (sample SAMN10456910, study PRJNA506462) | wastewater metagenome | biome: wastewater; feature: sludge; material: wastewater sludge; isolation source: wastewater sludge with Escherichia coli K12::gfp cells carrying plasmid... | place: USA: Moscow, Idaho... | reverse complement strand
TACGGCTTTTCCAGATACATATTTATTGGTTACAGAACCGGAATTTATTCTTATTCCATTACTGTAGTTTCCGCTTACATTTATTATTCCGTCGTTACTCAATGCCAGATTTTTATTGAGATATATTCCCGACGAAGTATCGGCAGCCGATGAAGCTCCGCCGTTTTCTATGTTTATAGTTCCGGAATTTAATGATGTCCCTGTTGGTAATTCTGTTCCGCCTTCTATAACGACTCCGTAACTCCCGTATCCTTTCATAGTAATAGTTCCGTTTTGAATATATGTATTAGTTAAAGTCCCGATATTGCCTGATGATTTTACATTGCTTCCGTCAAGTCTACCCTGAGTAAGCAGTATACCAAAACTGTTATTTCCTCTCATTAATATAGTTCCGCCTGTTGCATTTTCAACCCCTATATTAAATTGATTGCCGTTTTGACTTATTAACGAATCTATCCCGACACTTTCGTCGCCTTTAATATCAATAGTTCCAGAATTTTTAACTTTTATTGTACTTGTTAAATCAGAACCGCTTTTGAATTCCATTCCTATAGTTTTTCCAGTTCCTATGGATTGCATCATTCCTGTATTTTCAAACATTGAATGGTTATATGCCCCGTATCCTCCTTCTATTTCCACAATTAAAGTGGTGTCAGAATACACACCTGTAACTGTTCCACTATATGATACATCAGATGTTAAAGTTCCAGATGAATTCACATACAAAATATCATTTGTATTCCCTGTAGTTACTCCGGAAGAAGCTCTATGAGACTCTACAAGCACAACACGTGACCCGACTTTCTCTGTTTTTAAACTCCCGGTTATATTATATGTCATTGAGCCTGTTCCTCCAGACTGCATTGCTCCGTTCCAGTTCACTCCGTGAGGACCGATTATTTGAATTAATCCTGTAGGATTGGTTGTACTTGTAACCAAAGTAGTTGTTCCCGGTGCATCTAGATTAGTATGTAAGTTTGCTGCACCGGAACTGCTGTTGAATCCGTTACCATTTCTGGCAAGCTGCGGATTTACCAAAGTTACCGGATTAAATGTTTTTGCGGCAATACTTATGTTTATCGGACTCACCTGAACATTTTTAGTAATATTAATATCATTTATATTAGTAGTTGTCACTGTATTAAGCTGTATATTCGGCAAAGCCGGCAGCTGAGGAATATCTATTACCAAAGGTATTTTATTCAGATTTATCGAAGCAACACTTTCTATTACGGGAAGCGATATATTCGGATTTATATCCTGTAAGTTCAAATACTTATATGGTATACTCGGACCTACTTTTACTTCCTTATATGAATCTGCCTGAATCATCGGCTTATTCTTCCCGGACCAGTTTGATTCCGAATCATCTCCTTCTCTTGCATGATTTGAACTCAAACTCCCCGTTCTTGCATCTTCGTTATAGAAACCTGTAAAAAACATCTGCCATTCCAGATATTCAGGTTTTACTATATAGTCACCCTGTAAATGCAGATCTTTTAATTCCTTATTTTTCTGCTTAAGTATTTTTTCTATTGTTTGATAAGCTTTTTCATTTGAACTTCCTTTATCCAAATTTTTTGTTATACTGTTATACAGCCTGTCATATTTTTGGCTTGAAGAAGCCGCTGCACCTGACACATGCGGCGCTAATATCGCATTTAATGCTAAAAATGATACTAATAATTTCTTATTCCTTGTCATTATTCCTCCTTATTATTTTATATTATTTTCTGCTTTGTATTCTTCTATTCTAAATAATAAATCTTCTATTTCCTGTATTTCCGATACTTTCTTATCTATCTGCTTATCCACTTTTATCAGTTCTCTTTCCAGTCTTGTTCCGCTGTTAAGATGCTGTCTTAGATTCGTCCATTTCCCTCTTGCCCCTTCTCTCAGTTCCCTTCTATACTCGTAAACAGATGCTGAATGCAGTATCGTTCCCGCTATTATAAAAAGCATCAGTATCACTGTCTTTTTCATTCTTCCTCCTTAAGTACTATCTCTTTCTCATTCTCACTTTTTCATCCGGTATTAATTCCTTTTCTTCCGCTTTTATTCTGTCCAGCATCGTATACCAATACCCTCTTTTTTGCGGCAATGTTACATATACTGATTCCTGAGCTCTCCGCAAAGCCTTTTCATATGATGAATATACACCATCCTGATCATAGTCTTTTGTTATACTTTCTTCCAGTGATCTTTGCACTCTTATTTCACTACAGTGAATAGTAAACGAAAAAGCTATTAATGAAAATATTAATATATTTTTTCTCATTTGCACTCCTATTTTTGATTTTTTTTAAGATACTTCAACACCTTATTGTATTCTGTTTTATGCCATGCTACATCTTTTTTAGCTTCATAATCTGATATTTTATCAGCTTTTTTCATTTGTTCTTCTATGTCTGGCAGTTTTAAATTTTGATTATTTTTTTTAGCACCTAATATAAAACAACTCATCATAATTGCTATTGCAAATATAAGTTTCCTCATTTCTCCTCTTCCTCCTCCTTTCAAAAATAGTGATACTTAAACAAGTTTTTATTCGTATTTGTTAAATTTTACGAATAAAAAATTATTCTTTCATGCATCAAATATTAGTCTGACAAATAATTATAAAAAAATTTTTTTTCTATTAAAATTGACTTTAAAGCTCAAATTTAGTAAAATATTCATAATCATTTATTCGTAAAATTTAACAAATACGTACATTTTTTTAATTATTTATATAAATATATAAGTTTTTTTCTAATCATTTTTTCTTTCTTATAAAATTTTAATATTTATTTTCTATAATTTTATATTAATATAATAATTTCAATTACTAAAAAAAAGTATTTTTTTTATCATAATCAGTATCAAAATTTTTATTTTTATTAAAAATATAATTTTTTGAATATTAAATTTTAATAATTATTTTCATTTTTATTGCATAAGCACTTGTAATTACATATGATATTGTTCTACAAATATATTTTTGTTATCTATTTTTTTATATTTCAAAAAATCAGCTATTCTCAGTAATACCAAAAGGGACTGTATCAAAACAGAACTTTCCAAATACCTGAATACAATATATTGATATCATTATGTAATTTATCACAATATTTTGTAATCAAATTTCAAAAAATTTTATTTTGATACAGCCCTTTATAAACGGTCAAATTTAATAATTGTTAATAATGAAAACTCATATCTCAATCAACAGCAAACTAAACAATATTTAGAATCAAAGTTTTCTTTTGTGATATTCTTGAAATAATCACCCAAACTTGGACACTGCTTCATATTCCATTGTCTTCTTTACCTTCATTTCCCCAAAAAGAGAGATAAATTTCATTTATTTCCGCAGAAGTCAGATTTCTTTTTTTTAATAATTTATTTTCATATAATACTTCGTATACCGAACCTAAAAACATATTCAGTTTTAATGCTATTCTTTTTTCATGCTCAGTGTTCAAATCCTGATTTACCAGCATATTTTTAAAATTCAGCAGAAGATCTCTTGAATTTGATTTTTTTTCCAGATAGCTGCTTCCTTTCATAGTTATTAAAAAAAATAATATATCTTCTCTTTTTTCCAAAAATCTGATTAGCTTCTCAGTCAGCTGAAATAAATTATTTTTTTTGTTTATATCCAATTTTACCTTATCCAGACTATCTGCTATTTCATTAATCGAATATTCCAGCACCTCTTTATATAACTCATTTTTGCTTTTAAAATGATAATACAAATTCCCCGGACTTATATCCATTTTTTTTACTATCTCACCTATTGAGGAATTCTCAAGTTTCTTCTCTTTTATTACCTCCAATGTCATTTTTATAGCATCTTCTCTATTCATTTACATCCTTTCGCAAAGAAGAAAAAAGAAACTTTTAACAAATATTCAAAAATTTCTTTTTTTCTTATTCCTTAATTAAAACACCGCTTTTAATACCACACCTGTTCTGTAGTCATTTTTACTGTTATTGCCTGTTTTATACTCCCCTGTCAGAAATATTCCGTATCTGTCTGCTGCTTCCAATCCCACAGCTGCTTTTGTACTGAATATTCCGTTTTCATCCTGTGGCTTTGATAACTTGTGATATCCGTCCTCTATTGCATTCAGCTTTGCTTTTTCTCTTACATTCATATCAGCAAGTTCATATTCATATAAAAAATCAAGAGTTCCCTTTAACTGCCAGTTTCTTCCTAATGATACTTTCCCGTTCAGTTCCAGACCTGCTCCGGGCTTCACACTCCACACATCATTTCCTTCTATTTCCAAAGCCTCAAGACCGCTTTCACTGAATGACGGTCTTGTCACATACATTAATCTGAATGCGCCGTAAGGCATTAGGCTTACATTTTTACTGAGCTCTATTTCTTTTCCAAGTATATTGTCACTTGTTACACTGTATGTCTCATACGTTCCATTCATTTCTGATCTGTTATTCGGTGACGGCCAGTCTATATTTCTGTCTGTATTATGAATACTTGCTCTTCCCGTAAAATCATTTCTTAGCGTCCAGCCGTTTGTCTTATATTTATTATGTACTCCAAGCTGTATTGTATCTACCCATTCCTCACTTTCATTTCCATCCTGGAATTCAAATCCTGTGTGAGTATAACCCATAGAATAACCAAATGTATGTTTATATGTTCTTTCTACTTCACGCAGAGCCAGTATTCCCGTCGTTGTATAATCATAGCCTGCAACTCCGTCTGTTTCCTCTTTGTTCTTACCTTTTCCTGCTATTACACCCAGCTTTACATTTTCTTTTGTATTATTTTCTGAATTCTGCAATAATTGTAATGTATTTTCAAATGCTCCTGTTATATCTTCTTCTCTCTGATTTATATTAGCATATATATTGCCTGCCATACTTCCCATTACATGTCTGAAATCTACTTCATTTTCTATAAGATCAATTTTATCATATATTTTCAAAGCATCATCATTTCCTGCAGAAGTATATTTTTCATCAAGAGTTCTTCCAAAATCCTCATACCAAAGTCCGTCAGTAAATTTTGAATAAGAAATTCTGGTCATCCATATATCGATATTTCCCTTGGAATTAGTCACAGGAGTGGCTTCCCAGGTTAATGATCTGCTTTTTACGGCAATATCAGAAGAATTAGCCGCTACATTACTGCCCGAAACAAGGACATCCTCCAGTTTATATTTGTTCAAATTTGTTCCTAGAGCATAATCAGCTGTTATTTCCATAGCATTACTTATGCTGAATGAAGGTGCCTTTATTTTTACCGCATTAGATATTAAATATTCAGCATCCATATCAACATTATCGTACCCTCCGGATGAAACAACCGAAGTTTCCGGCGTTGTCATAGAAGAAGGATCTACTTTTATAGTAACCTTTAGTCCGTCAGTTTCAAATTTTTCCAATACCTGTATTACTCCTGAGTTGATTATTTCCGGAGTGTCGTATGCTGTCATTTCTCTATAGCTGTTTCCTGCTGCTATACTGTTAGTTATTATTTCTCCAGTTCCAGAAACTACAAGGGTTGATTTGCTGTCTAAAACAATTCCTGCTGCATTACTCCCCGCCGCATAAATTTTTCCGTTATTTATAACTGTGGCTCCTTCTACTCCGTATATCCCTTTGGAATTATTTCCCGTTACATTTATGATACCGTTATTTATTATTTGTGATCCGCTGCCTTTTCCGGCCATACCGATGGCATCTTTTCCGGAAACAGTAATCAAACCGCCGGTTTCATTAACTATAATTCCGCCTTCGGTATACATTCCTATAGACTGAGTTCCTACTGCTGTAATATTCCCTGTGTTTTCTGCTCTTCCACCTTCTGCTGCTATACCTACAGCTCCAGAGCCCGCATATATTGTCCCGGAATTACTAATGGCAGAGTTTACTCCATAAATTCCCACAGCATATTCTTCATTTGCAAGGATTGAATCACCGACGGAGATTACTCCGGAAACATCATTTAAAACCGAACCGCCTTTATTATATATTCCAACATTAGCTGTTCCTGCAGTTCCTGTTATGGTACCATAGTTTTCTACTCTTGCACCGTCAAAAGTATAAAAAGCTATATTATCTGAACCGTTCATTATTATATTACCGTTATTAATATTCGTTCCGCCGCCTGCATATACGAAAACGGAATTTGTTCCAAGAGACACATTATTAGCTGTATTTGAAAATGCGCTGTTCGTCAGTACAAAGCCGTAACTGTTATTATTTACACTCATATTTGAAGCATTTGAAATACCTGCATTTTCAGCATAAACCCCTGCTGCATTAGTCCCCAGACTGAACGAAGCATTACTGGTTATATTGGCTGCTCCCCCTGAAAGATATAGACCTATCCCGTTCGTTCCGACATTCAAGGCTCCGTTTTGATTTACCGTCCCGTTATTACTATATATCCCTACAGAGTTTTCTCCGGAAGCTATACTGCCGTTATTGTTAATTACAGATGGCGAGCTGCTGTATATTCCTATGGAAGGATTATCAGGATCAGAAGAAGCCCCGATTATAACAGCACCATTATTGGTAATTGAGGTGCTGTTAGCTCCTGCTGTATAAATTCCCATGGAATTTGCACCTGTCATATTTATATACCCGTCATTAACAACGGTATTTACTGTATCAGCAAACAGTCCGACAGCTTTTTGTCCTGCACTCTCAATACTTCCAAAAGCCATATTATTAACAGTATCCCCGTTCTTTACATATATAGCCTGTGAATTCGCACCAATGCTGATAAATCCGCTGTTTTGTCCAAGAGAACCTGATCCGGATGTAATTATGGCACCGGAATTATCATTTACCTGAATTGTTCCTGTATTACCAAGTCTTGTCCCGTTTGTTCCGTATAATCCGGCAGATGCATTTCCTAAAACAACAGTTCCTGCATTCTCACCGTCTACCCCTGCACTCATTCCGGCCGGCAGTGTTCCTCCGGCAGTATACTGCCCGTTTAATACAATTGCTCCTATATTTTCTGCTCCAGGGTTAGCATAAACACCTCCCGGATTGCCTATATAAGCAGCTGTTCTTACTCCGTTTATCAGAGTTCCGTTGCTTTCTAAGGCAGCTGTCCCTGTATATGTATATATACTGTCAACCATGGCATTTAGTGTATATGTAGAGCCCGATGTTACAGTCCCTACAGTAAAGTTATTTGAAACAGTTGTGCTGGCTCCGGGTATCATCAAAATTATGTTTTTACCGTCGATATTTATAGTTCCCGTTCCGTTAAAAGCTGTTCCTCCTTCCAGATAAAAGCCTATTGCATTGTCCCCCAGCAGATTAATTACAGATCCGTTTAAAGTTACATCACTATCTTTCGCGTACAAAGCTATTCCTTTTTCACCTACACTTATCGTCGAGCCACTGTCTGTTACTTTTGTTTTTTCTGCATAAACAGCTGTTCCTCCTGATGAACCTGTCATGTTTATTTCTCCGGAAGATAAATCCAGTGTAAAATCATTGGATGAAACTGTTCCACCTGAATTATTTCTGGAATATATTCCGACAGAATTAGCCTTTGAACCGCTTGTAACTGTTCCGGAATTCACTATAGAGGTCTTTCCGTCGCCAAAAGTCTGGCTTACCCCGTCTGCTTTATATGATGTAGCGTAAATTCCAGCTCCGTTGATATAGATATCTCCCGAGTTTTGTACACTTGTTCCGTTTGTAGCGTATAATCCTACGGAATTATCTCCGGTTAATTTTATAATTTTACCGCTGCTGTTATTTATTATTCCATAATTTGTATAAATTCCCATGGAATTATTCCCGCTCAATATTATGGAATTATTATTTGTAATAGTTACGGCACTTTTTGCAGATAGATCTTCATTTTCTACAGCTATTGCCTTTTTATCTGCAAGAGTTCCCGTTATCTCACTGTTATTAACCACACCGGTTGCTGAAAGCCCTATAGTTCCCAGTATATCAGTATCCAAATTTGCATTTTGATCTACAGTCAGGTTACTTTTATATAACAGATAGCTTTTGTAACCAGTTCCCGATACATTTATTCCCACAGAGCCAAGTGTTGTTCTTAAATCCGGCAGATTGCTCAAATTCACAGCTGCATTATTGACAGACACAAGTATGGAATCCTGAGACATATTCAAAACAGAATTAGAACCGGATAAAAACATATTTGAAATATATCCGGACATTATTCCTGAAGTTATGGCCCCTAATGAAGAAGCATCATAATAAAAGGCTGCTCCGGAGTTCTCTATGTCTGCCTGTGTATTTGTCAAAGAAAATTTCCCGTTATTTGTCATATAAAATAACAGAGAGTTTGCTTTTGTGGTTAAAGCAGCATCTGTCAAAAGAATTTTTCCGTTTGAAGCATATAAATTTATTGCATTGTCTGCTGCTTCTATATTTCCGTTTACAGCAACAAGCCCGTTATTTTCGGAATATATCCCGACTGAATCTGTACCTGATACTTTGATATCCACATCTCCCGTACCTGAAGAAGTAAAAGTCCCGTAATTTGATGCATATATACCGACAGATCCCGACTGTCCGTTTAGCTTGATATCTTTAGTATTTGTTATATCAGCATTGTCAGTTACAGCAATCCCTTTTATCTTTCCTGAAGAAACTGCATTAATTTCTCCGCTGTTGACTACTGAGGTACCTGAACCTTTAGCATATATTCCTATATTATCTGTTCCATTGGAAATTATTATTTTCCCATTATTTTCTGTCGTTCCGTCTGTTGAATAAAGTCCTATATTATTTGTTCCGTTTGTCAGATTTATTATTCCATTACTGCCGTTTTTTAATAATCCGCCTTCATTTCTTAAGCCGATTGAATTAGCGGCAGAAGTCAGATTTATATTTCCCTCATTTACATATTTTGTATCACTTACATTTGAATAAATCCCGAATGAAGTTGATGATGTTATATTTATATTTCCTTCATTTACTACATTATCATCAGTATTGCCAATAGACCCTTTCAGTACAATTCCGCCTGATTTGTCTCCTTTTACATTTATTATTCCTTTATTAAGAATACTAGAAGCTGAATTCAGATTATTTAAATCCAAAGCTATTCCGTAGTTATTCAGTCCTCTGGTTTCTATCAGGCCTGTGTTAAGTGCATTAATAAGGAAAAGCGGTCTTGCTCCCATTTTATTTACAGCCATTCCGGATGAATCATTCCCGCCCATTATTATTTGACCGCTGGAAGTATTCTCCATTATATAGGTTGCATTTATATCAGTGGATCCTTCCGGGGTGAATATCATTCCAACCTGAGTTTTATTCTGTCCTTCTATTAAACCTGAATTTTTCAGAGTAGGATGCTCTCCTCTGTTATCGCTCTGAATCTCCAGTCCTGCTGTGCTTAAAGCAGTCAGATATATTTTTCCGTAATTGGTAAAAGTCGTATAAACATTACTGGAAGGTTTTCCGAGATCTTCAGTAAGATCTACAGTTACTGCTCTCGTCTGTGATACATCTACATACATTATTGTATCTGAATCAGCATAATAATCTCCCGATATTGTATACTGTGCTATGGCATTAATTCCATCACTGGTCTTATAACTCGGCGAAGTCAGATTAACATTCCCATATTGTGTATTATTCGCCCACTGGGCACCTGTTATGCTTGTCCAGTTTGTATATGCGGAAAGTGAAGGAATCACAATATTTATTCCTGCCGGAGTCGTAATATTAATATTCGGCTGTGTAATACTGAACTGCGGCACATTTACCGGTGCTATGCTTCCTATTACAGGTACGGAAACATTCCCTATACTGAGAGCCAGATTTACCGGTACGACAGGAGACGGATTCAGAGTCAGAACATCTTTAACAACTTCTTTTACCTGTATATTGATTCCTAAATTAATATATTTCCCATCCTGTGCTTCCGCATAAGGCTTTACGGGTATTCCGTTAACTGAATGTTCCGTCAGAACATAATTGCCGTTCGCATCATAGTATCCTGACGTTTTTGAATTATATTCTGCATTTTCTCCGGTATTATCTTTTCCGTTATTATATTCTTCATAAAAACCTGAAAAAAATATCTGCCATTCCAGATACTCGGGTTTTTCTACATAATTCCCCTGTAGATACAAATCTTTCAGATCTTTATTCTTTTGTTTCAAAATATTTTCTATTAATTTATAATTACTGTTATTCGATTTGCCGGTTTGAATATTTTTTACTATATTGTTGTACAGTCTGTCTGTTTTACTTTCACCGGCTATTGCCGGCATTACCGCTAAAATATTTAATGCCAGCATCGTAAGCATTTTTTTATTCACTTTCATATTTTTCTTTTTTCTCCTTCAAAGTTTAAATGATTTTCTCCCAATTTTCTCGTTCTCTAACTTTTAATCCAAAAATTACTCTTCCAGAACATTGTTCCAAGAGAGTTAAAAGTAAAAATTTTTACTGGATAAATTAATATATCTTTCTGAATAACTCAATCATTTTACTAATCTTTCATTTTATTTATGGAAAGTTATAATCTATGAGTTTGTCAATAGAACGGAACTGTATTTATATCAATTATATTCTCTTTTTTTATATTTGTCAACTATTCTTAATTCTATATTATAAATTAAATGTGCGTTATTTTTAATCTTGAAAAAGCCCTATATTTCATATGATATTCTTGTAATCTATAGTTATAAAATACTAAAATCTAAATATCAATATTTTCTTTATCAAATCAAACGGTTTTACAATACTTTACAACTGTCAAACCTAAAATAACAAAAAATATTTCAAATTTATGAAAACATTGTTCCGAATTGATTTTACTATAAAAAAAGAAAAATCTATAAATTTTTCAAAATTTTGAACAGTTCTTTATTATATTAACCAGACTCCAAACCGGATTTTTTTTCTTTGTAGCCTTTCATCTGTAATATTATATTGCTAATCTGCTTTCAGAGCCGGGATTTTTTCTTTCAGTGTCTGAAAGAATACAGCATAAGCAGCACATTTCGAAGCAGGAAGTAACCGCCAGAAAAGCTTTTCACGCCTGCTGCCTGTATTCGCAAATATTTATTCTGAATAAATCTATAATCAGAAATACCGCATATGTGCAAATTCTTAAAAATATACTATTCCCTGTTATTTTCTATTGTTTTCGCCGAGACTTTTGCCAGAATGCCTGAATCCCACTGACAAATTCACGGGCAGCCTCATCTTAAGCATCAGAGAATTTACAAATATTGTCTGTTTTATTTCCATAATAACCACCGTTAATAATATTTTTTTGAATCTTTTAAGGAACGCTGTCATAAACTGCTGATTTTTATTAAAAATAAAAGGTGTAGATCCAAAGCCGGATTTACGCCTTTCCCGCCATTCGGCACTAACAATTACAGCATAAAATTTTTTTTCTTTTCAAATGATTAATTAAAATTTTTTTACTTACTAGCTAGTTTTGCAAAAATATGATAGAATATATATGTAACGTGTAGTTTGCTCTGGAGAAACGTAAGCCCAGTTATAGTGAGCCGCATGTTTTTATTTTTTTAAGATACCATCATATAAATGAAAGGAGCTGGTACATAATGTATAAAGTTAATGATACAGTTTTGTACAACACACATGGTGTGTGTAAAATCGTAGGGATTTCAGAGAAAGATTTTGGCGGAAATCATACTTCGTGCTATGCTCTCAAACCCGTTTACCGTGATAAATCCATGGTTTTTATCCCTGTAAACAGCAATAATGCACTGTCAAAAATGCACCGTATTCTGTCAGCAGATCAGATATATTCTTTAATTAAGGCTCTTCCCGCGGAATATCCCGTTTGGATTCAGGACAAGGACCAACGAAAGGAATATTACGAAAAAGTTTTATTGGGAGAGGACAGGGAAGAACTGATCATACTGATAAAAACACTTCATGTTTATCATCAGTCGCTGTTAGACCAAGGTAAAAAAATGCATGCAGCTGACCGATATTTTATGAAGGAAGCAGAAAAAAAGCTTCATGAAGAATTTGCATATGTTCTGAACATCAAGCCTGATGAGGTAATTCCTTTTATTACAGAGCAAATAAAAGTTGATGAAAAGGACGATATCTAATCACACATCCTGAATACTTTTTTATATTTACAATTTTATTATATTAAACTGTGGTTCTTTAAAACAAAATATGTTAAAATTATTACTGAATACTTATCTTAATTTTACACAAATTATAAATTGTAAATAAAAGAAAAAAGGAGATTCAAGATGGGATATAAGCTTATTGTAAGTGATATGGACGAAACCTTGCTAAATGATAATCGTGAAATCAGTGAAAACAATCTCAAAATGATCAAGCTTGCCAAAGAAAAATACGGCATAAAGTTTGTTCCTGCTACAGGACGCGGTTATGCTTCCATTCAGAATGAACTTGCCCGGCTGGGATTACATGATCTCCCCGGAGAATATGTAATTTCCTATAACGGGGCGATTATTACGGAAAATAAAGGAAATACACTGCTTCGATCAAACGGTCTGGATTACAATATCATGAAAGAGATATTTGATTTCGGGCTTACCAAAAACGTCTGTCAGCATGTTTACACTAAAGATACAGTTTATGTTTTTAATGTAAACCAGTATGAAAAAGAAAAGATGGACGGCTATAACGGAGGCCGTGTATACATGGAGGAGAATTCCGTTGATTTTTTGAAAAATGAAAAGATTTACAAAATTCTTTTTCAGAATCCTGATGTTCCATATCTTATGAGTCTTGAGAAACCCATGAAGAATCTCACAGAAAACTGTACTGTAAGCTATTCCTCGAATCGCTACATGGAGTTTAATTCCATAGGAATCGACAAAGGCAACGGTTTACGGTCTTTGGCTGAAATTTTGGGAATCGATGTTAAGGATACTATTGCAGTCGGTGATAACTACAATGATATTTCCATGTTGAAAACCGCAGGATTATCTGTAGCTGTAAGCAATGCTGTCGATGATGCCAAAAAAGCTGCCCATTATGTAACTGAGGCAGACAATAACAAAGGAGCTGTAGCCGAGCTCATTGAAAAGTTTATTATTAATAGAATCTAGTTGATAATAGTAAAAGAGCAGATCCCCTTCCACAAGGGGTCTGTTTTTTTATTATAGACTTAAGTCAGTTGAGTACGCAAAGCGTACGAAACATAAAACCACCCGCTATGCGGGTGAGGAAATCGAAGTTGTACAAAAAAACACCAATCCAATATAATAGAAGTTGTTCAAGCTACTATTAGAGAGGATGGTGTAAGAATGGCTAAAAAAAGTAATAGCCTGTCTCATACAAAGTGGATGTGTAAGTACCATATTGTATTCACCCCAAAGTATAGACGAAAAATAATATATAATCAATATAAAAAAAGTGTAGGAGAAATATTGAGGAGTCTATGTAAATATAAAGGAGTAGAATTACTGGAAGGACACTTAAAAACGGACCATGTGCATATGTTGGTAAGTATACCGCCGAAAATAAGTGTATCAAGTTTTATGGGATATTTGAAAGGGAAAAGTGCGCTGATGCTGTTTGACAGGCATGCAAATTTAAAATATAAATTTGGGAATAGACATTTTTGGTCAGAAGGATATTATGTAAGTACAGTAGGTTTGAATGAAACGACAATAAGAAAGTATATTCAGGAACAGGAAAAACAGGATATAGCCCGAGATAAGCTGAGTGTGAAAGAATACGAAGACCCCTTTAGGGGTGGTAAGTCGGAGTGATAATAAACCTCTTCAAGAGGTAGCCACGAGTCAAAGACAATAGTAGCTTGAACGAAGAGAAAGCGAACGCCTTGAGGCGTAGTCAGAGACCCGTTGGCTTATAGCCAAGGAGCAAACCACCCCTTGAAGGGGTGGTCCTGATTCGAAAATTTCAAAAATTTTTATCAAATAAATTTTATTCCTTCTGCTTCTCTGTCCCTTTGGCAGTCATATGATGAATATCAATCACATAAGTATAAAAATGTCCCCATGCTCTTTCAATATAGTCTTTCCCCTCTTTCATATAATCCGGAGAATATTTTTTCAGAATAAGCTCCATGGCATGCTGAATTTCCTCTCTTTTTTCAAGCAGTGTTATTTCTCCGAATCCTATTACACTTTTATAATGTGTAGTAAATTCTGCGGGTTTTATATCATCTTTTTCCACGGCTGAAAATGAAATCTTATTATTTTTTAATATAGAATCGCATTTTTTCCCCTCCGTAGCACTATGAAAGAAAATTTTCCCGTTGTCATAAACAAAACTTACAGGAACAGAGTATGTATATCCGTCATCTCCTGACAGTGCAAGAGTACAGCAGCTCAGCTGTTCAAGCATTCGTACCGCTTCACTTTCAGGAAGCTTTTTCTTTATTCTTCTGATTTCCCTAAACATAATTTACCTCCTGCAAATACTATTATTTATCCGATTATAACAAAACCTCCACCTTACTGCAACTGTATTCTTTATATTATAAAAATCCGTTTTTTCTGGGAATATAATTTTCTTATTTAATTATATTGATAATCTGAGTATATTTTCCGTACTTTTCTTTGAACTCTTTATCAAGTCTGCTGTCTGTTATTATTCCGTCAATTTTGTCAGTCTGATAAAAAGTGTAGAGATCCTTTATGTCAAATTTATTGCTGTCAATTAATATATAGTTTTTCTTGGAATTATCCATAATAATTTTCTGAAGTCCGGCTTCCTCCTTATTGGAGTTTGTTACATTATTATTCTTAATTCCGTTAGCACCTATAAAACTTTTGTCCACTTTTATTTCTGACAAAATTCTGTCAGTTACATCTCCTATAAATGCACCTGACTTTTCCCGCCATATTCCTCCTGTTAATATCAGTTCAAAGTCATCATTTCCCTTATATTGTTCAAATATATAAAAAGAATTTGTGATAATTCTTATTCGTTTATTTTTTATATATTTCATCAGACACTCATTTGTAGTGCTTGCCCCGATAAAGATTATATCGCCGTTCTCTATATAACCCGCGGCCTGTCTTCCTATCTCTTCTTTTTTTGATATATTTATGTTCTTTTTCTGTAAATGTGTCAGCTCTGTTAATTTTGAATCTTCATTTCTGACAGCGCCGCCGTGAATTCTCTTCAGCATGTTTGAATCCTCCAGAAGTTTCAAATCACGCCCTATAGTCATTCTGGTAACACCAAGCTTCTTCATCAGATCATTCACAGAAACTATCCCGTGCTTTTCTATTTCTTTCATTATAATATCTATTCTCTTTTCTTTCATTCCTGCTCCCAAAAGTTCCTATATTTTTTGTTACAAAATGTTCTTATTTGTTACACTAATTTTACCCTTATTAATTTTACTTGTCAACTTCCAGATTTTCAGAATAACTGTTTCATGCTTATAAATATTAAACTCTGGCAATATTGCATATTTCGCAAGTATATTTTTCTAATATTTTCTTATTGCTGTATAACAGATTCTCTTCCTTATATTTCCGAGTATAATAAAATACACCTCTTCTCATCAGGTACATCTGACTTTTGAGGTGTATTTCACTTAATAAAGTTATTTATTTTTTTATTGTAACTCTGTTTTCAGGATTTTTGATATCCGGATGCTTATTTATATAGTTTATAAGCAGCTGTGCCATTGTTATATCAAAGCTATTTTCTATTTTTGTATCTCTGATTCCAAAATCGCTTATTTGTTCGTTACATGCCAAAACATAAATTTTATTCATATCTATAGGCTTTCCGTTAATCATAATATCTGTCATACGTGCTCCTGCCGGACGGCTGAAATCTACTGTAAAGGTCATACCGCTCACATGTGTATAAGCAGGACTTACTATTTTTTCCTCAGTATAATTATGTTCTATAAAGTCTACTATCTGTCTTCCTGTCATATTTCTTGTAACCGTAGGCAGTGTAAAAGGAAGTGCAGAAAGTACTTTACCGTATGTTACAGGCCCCTCCTCAATACTCTCGCGTAAAAAGGCACCTACTGTTATTGATACATCAGCTCCTGTATATTCTCTTTCGGCATCTGCCAGTATGGAACCCAGATTAGTCTGTTCTGATCTTACGAACTCCCTTCTTCCTTCAAGGGTAAACGGTAATACCATTACCTTTTCATTCAAAATTCTGTCATTTTCTTTAGTTATTTTCTGTATTAATTCTTCAACATTTTTATCAGCAGAAATATTTTTAAATTCATCTGCTCCCAGAAGCTTTCCAGAAGCCGAAACTAATTTCTTATCCTCTATCCTAAGCTCCAGCATTCCCAGATATTCATTATACTGACCTGCATTAACCACAAAAGTTTCATTTATCTTCATTCCTTCTTTTATAAGTACATGATCATGACCATCCACAATAATATCAATTCCCGGAACAGTTTCCACCAGTTTTTGAACATTTACCACTGGATCTGTCTTCCCCAGATGTGCAAGAATTATTATAATATCTGCTTTTTTCTTCACAATTTTGACCTGCTTCTCCACTTCTTTTATTGCATCAGTAACTTTAAACCCTTTTAGCTTTGAATCAGTGGTAGCCACCATGGAATTCATCGGCGAAACACCTATAATTCCAATTTTTACTCCCTCAATTTCTTTGATAATATAAGGTTTAAATGCATGCTTGCCGTTATAATAAATATTTGAAGACAGAAACGGAAAGTTTGCAGCCTTTTCAAGCTCCAGAATCTGTTTCCCACCCTGTACAAAATCTGCATTTCCTGCTGTAAAAGCATCATACCCCATAAGATTCATCACATCCAGATTAGCGCGCCCCAGACTCAGATCTATCACGGGAAGCCCGTTAAAAGCATCACCGGCATCTAAAAAAAGAACATTTTTATTTGAAGCACGGTATTGATTTACATATGCAGTAACTTTCCCGTATCCTATGCTTTTATCGTCCAGACCTCTTCCGTGTGTATCATTCGTATGAAAAATAGTAAGCTTTACCTCTTTCCCGTAAATTATCCCCCCGATAAAATTCATAAACACAAAAAAAATTAATAATATTTTTTTCATACCTTCCTCCATTTCCGCAATATATAATATTCCACAGATATTTCTGTCTAAAAATAAGGATTTTTCTTAGTTCTCTATTTATATAAAAAAAGACAAAATCTAAAATAACATTATAAAAATGTTTGATTTTTAGATTTTGCCTCAAAAAAATAGAGTAACAATTCTAATCCTATTGATAATATTCTACCATAAAACACACTAAAGTCAAGTAAGAATAATAAAAAATACACTTGTACTCTCTCAGAGACTTTAAAGTCAGGCTTCGCCTCCTGTGATCCTGCCGCTCTGTTTTTCTTATTCTGTTATTAAGTAAATTTAAAACCTCCGGAAAAATATTTTTTTGCTACCCGGAGGTTTTTTTATTTTATAAATTTTACTATATTATTTATTTATAATTCTTTTAGAATACTGCTTTAAGTATTAATCCGGTTCTATAATCATCTTCTTTGTCATTTCCTGTTGAGTATTCACCGGTTAAAAACAATCCATATCTGTCTTCTACAGCTATTCCCAGCATTCCTTTTGTTCTGAAAATTCCTTTTTCATCCTGCGGCTTTGCAAGTTTGTGGTAACCGCTTTCTATCGCTGTTAATCTTGCTTTTTCTCTTTCATTCAGATCTGCAAGCTCGTATTCATAAGCAAAATCCAAAGTTCCCTTTAGCTGCCAGACTGCTTTGCTTCCCAGCGGCAGTGAACCTGACAGTTCCAGTCCTGCTCTCGGCTTTACACTCCACGCATCATTTCCTTCTACCTCAAGAGATTCCAGACCGCTTTCGCTGAATGTCGGTCTTGTTACATACATTGCCCTGAATGCGCCATATGGCATTATACTTGTTTTTTTACCAATCTCAAATTTCTTTCCAAGTATATTATCACTTGTTATGCTGTATGTTTCATATGTCCCGTTCATTTCAGATTTTCCAAGCGATGATCCCCAGTCAATATTTCTGTCCACATTATGGAAGCTTACTCTTCCTGTAAGATCATTTCTCAGTTCCCAGCCGCCTGCTCTGTATTTATTATGTGCTCCGACCTGAATTGTATCTGCTTTCTCTTCGCTTTCATTACCATCTTTAAATTCAAATCCTGTATGCAGATATCCCAATGAATAACCAAATGTATGTCTGTATGTACGTTCGACCTCTCTTAATGCCAGAACTCCTGCTGTTGTATAATCATACGGCGTAACTCCGTCTGTTTCCTCTTTATTTTTCCCTTTTCCGCCTATAATATTTATTTTTACATTTTCTTTTGTATTATTAGGTGATTCATGTAAAGTAAGCATTGAATTTTCCAATGTTCTGGCTATATCATTTTCTCTTTGATTCATATTTGCGTACACATTTCCTGCGAGACTTCCCATTATCTGTCTGAAATCTTCTTCTGTTTCAATATAACCTGTTTTATTGTAAATTTTCATTGCATCTCCTCTAGAACCAAGGAAATTTTTCTCAAGAGCGTTTCCAAAATCCTCAAACCATAATCCGTCAGTAAATTCCGTAAAGCTTTTTCTTTCCATATATACATTTGCTCCTGTACCTGTTGCTTCAGGAGTCGCTTCCCATAATAACGATCCGCTTACAAATTCATAATTTCCGCCGGAAGCCACTACTGCATTTTCTATCTTATATACATTAGCATTAGTTCCGTCTGCAAATCCGGGAAGTACAACTATAGGCTTGCTTGTAGTAAGAGTATCAGCTATTATCGAAGTTCCGTTAGCTGTAAACTGCGGACCTGAAGATAACGACTGATAAACTACAGTTTCAGGGTTTACCTTTATTGCCAGAGATATTCCGTCTGCAGCCAGTGCACCGTCTGAGTAAATTATACCTCCGTTTACTATACTCGGTATTTTGTAAGTTTCTCCCGCCACACCTGATATAACGGCATTTGATCCCAGAAGTAATGTCCCGTTATTTTCAAAAGTCGAACCTGCCCCTAATAAAAATGCCGTACTTTTGTCACCTGTTGCTCCTGTCATATCAATTGTCCCGTTATTTACAGAATGAGAATTTATGTTGGCAAACATTCCGGATACATTATTACCAGACATTATTATATCTCCGTTATTTATTATTGTTCCGTTCTTATTAGCCACCATTCCTATCGAATCATCGCCTGTCATTGTTATTGTAGTACCAAGATTATTTTCCACTACCCCGTTATCTACAAATAAACCAACAGCACCTTTTCCTGTTCCAGTTATATTGCCTTTATTTACCACTGCTGCCGGGTTATTTCTGGTATACAGCCCTATTCCGTTCTCTCCTACAGTTATATTGCCTGTGTTATTTATATAAGAACCGTCGCCGTATATTCCCACTGCATAGCCGCTTTTGTCATAATCCACTGTTCCGTCTGACTTATATACAAGTACTGAATTTCCTACATTTATAGTTCCTATATTATTAATCGTACCGTTTTTGTTATATATTCCTATATTGGATTTTCCAGCAGCACCGTTTATATCTGCATCATTATTTACAATACCGCCCGAAACCATATAAATACCTATATTATTATCACCTGACATGTTTATATCGGCTCCTGTATAGTTATTTACAGTGTTTAATCCGTCAGAATACACTCCTGTCCCTTTTCCGTTTAATGACAGTATCCCGTGATTGTCCAGAAGAGATCCGGTTTCCAGTATAAAGCCGTATCCTCCGTTATTTATATTAACTGCGTTTGTACTGTTATTAGTTATATGTGTTCCGTTAGTTCCATACACACCTACTGATTCATTAGAACCCACTGTTATGCTGCTTCCGGCTCCCAGAGTTACTGTCCCGCCTTTTGTATATATACCAGTTCCTGTTGCTCCGACTGACAGTATGTTATTTTGATTTACTGCTGCGCCTTCTGCATATATCCCTATTGAATTTTTCCCGGTATCTATAGTTCCGGAGTTTGTTATTATATCCCCTGCAGTATTAGAATATATTCCTATGCCCGGATCATTCAAATCAGATGAATCTCCTATTTTTATAATATTGTTATTTGAAATAGAATTAACAGCACCGGTTTTATAAATTCCCACTGATTTATCACCGGATAAATCTATTATACCGGTATTTATCACGGGATTTGTTACATTATCCGCAAAAATACCAACTGTACTTATTCCCGAACTTAATATTGATCCTCCGTTATCTATTGTATCTCCATTCTTAAGATACAGTCCCTGTGAATTATTACCAATTGTTATTGTTCCTGTATTCTTAATACTTGCAAGTGCTCCGTCCGTATATATTCCGGCAGAATCATCTCCTACTGTTATTATATTGGTATTTTCAAATCTTGCATTATTTTTTCCGTATAAGCCTACAGAGCTGTTTCCTAATATAATTTGGCCGTCATTCTTTCCGTCTACTCCCGGTGTAATAGGAGCCCCGCCAGTATACTGTCCGTCCAGTGCCACAGCTACCACACCTGTTGCTCCGGCTTCTGCTTTTATATCCGAAGTCCCGTTTAAATAAATATTAGTATTTCTTCCGTTTAACATTGTTCCGTTTGTAGCCAGCCTTGCATCTGAAGCATAAGTCATTTTTCCGTTAGTCAGACTTCCGAGCGTGTAATTAGAACCGGCTGTAACTGTCCCCACTGTTATTCCGCTGAAATCTACAGCCGGACTGTTTGAATTTATATTAAACAAAGTAACATTCTGACCATCTATATTTATTGTCCCGTTTCCTGTAAAAGAAGAGCTGTTTCCTTCTATATAGTATCCCAGAGCATTATCACCGTTCAAATTTATTGTAAAATTGTTTAAAGTAATATTACTGTTATTTGCATACATCCCGATCCCGTTGCTTCCAACAGTTATTACCCCTCGAGCCTGAACATTATCAATCTGATTCGCATATACACCTATTGCACTGTCACTGGCTCCGAGATTTATAACTGACCCTGTGCCAAATATCAGATTATTCCCTGTTGTTCCTGCGTTATTATTGGCATATATTCCCACTGTTCCTGCTGTCCCCGCGTTGGAAACTATAGAAGTATTATTCGTTATATTTACTTTCTGATCTCCGTATGATGCAGGAGATAAAATATTCTGATTTGAAATCCCGTATATTCCTACACCTTTATTTCCTATCGTAATACTACCCGAATTTATAACCGCTGTTCCGTTTTCACCGTACATTCCCACACTGTCAGTCCCTGTAACGTTTATTGCTGTATTATTATTAAGAGTTCCGTAATTAGAATACATCCCGACTGATGATGCACCACTAAGCTGTATAGTTCCGCCATTAGTCAGCGTTACCAATGCATTGGAAGCAGCACCCGTGTAAGAAGTCTGCCCCATTGCAAGCTGACCGCTTCCGCTGCCTTGTATAGTACTCCCTGTTATCAGATTAAGATTCGAAGAATAAAAACTATTTTTATTAAGTGCGTCGTTAGGATTATCCAGGTCAAAGACCTGATTTCCGCCTACATTATCAATATTAATAGTTCCTCTGTTTATTGTTACATCTTTATAATTCCCTGATGAAGGATCTATATTTAATCCTGCCATAGAAGCTGTCGGCAGAGCTCCTATCGAGTATGTCCCCGGACTGTCAAGCAGGAATACCGTAGAGCCGTCCTCCATTTTCAAATTAAGATTATTCAAATTCACATAAGAGGTCGGAATCATTGACAGAGGTCCGTCTACATAAAAAGCAGTTCCTCCGTCTTTTACCGTTGCTGATGAAGAATTTACAAATGTTATTGTAGAATTTGAAGGTGTAGAGGAAGAATAAAATAATATTCCTCCGGCAGATGCTTCTGCTGTAATATTCTCAAGCTTAATATCAGAGCCGTTATATGAGAAAAAGCCTATTCCGCTGTTAGCCACTTTTACTGCCGTATTTTTTATTGTATTAGTGGTATTTTGATTAGCAAACACTCCTGTTGCTTTTCTTCCGTCCACACTTATTACTTTCGTTCCGCCGCCGTCATTTGTAAATTTTGCACCCTGTGACAGCAAAATCCCTATAGTTCCTTCAGCGTTGCTTCCTGTTGATTTTACATATATATTCCCTTTATTTACAAATGAGGGAGCTATCTGGTGAAAAATTCCCGCACTTAATTTTGATGTATTATTAACATCCAGTGTTATATCCCCGGTATTTTCAATACTTCCGGCACTGGCCGAATTATTATAAGTTATTATTCCGTAAGAATTTTCTCCCGATATATTAATTTCAGCAGAATTATTTATAGTCTGAGTACCCGGAATATTCGTTATAATTCCCATTGAATTTGATTCCAGATTTATTTCACCGTCGGAAATATTTACTATTACATTTGGAAATGCGTTAAGACTCATGTTTATAGCTTTACTATACTGTCCTCCAGTATTAGTAGATCCGTAAACATTTATTGTTCCCACTTTTAATGTTGAACTGTTAAAAATATTTTCCGAATTCCCTGTTAACGTCAGCTCAATACCCACAGAATTTTCTCTCACATTCATAATTCCGCCGCCTGAAGCATCATAAACACCGGTAGAATAATCCTGCAGATAACCGAGAGCATTTGTCAGATCTATTGTCCCGTTATTTATAACCGTATGCTGCCCGAGGGCTGTAGAAGTCAAATGTCCGAAATGGTGTGCCATAACAGTACTTGAATAACTTAAACTTGAATTTCCAATTATGTTTATTGTTCCGTTGTTTTCTACTCTCATCGGATTAGGATCCGCCGGAGAGGAATTCCACATAGAATATAAAGCCTTTGTTCCGCCGTCATTATTTACATAATTTATGGTTCCATTATTTTTCAAGTTTATATTCCCGTAAAAAAACAGACTTTGTGTAGCACCTGAACCTGAAACATACTCTATATCAAGTATATTATTATTTATAAAATCCAAATAACCAGCTGTACTATTGTTTGAATGAAATCCTCCCAGCCCTGAACCGCTGGATTTCACAGTCATTGTTGAATCATTGGTAATGGAAGCCCCTGTTATAGTAGTCGGTCCGCTATTACTCACAATTACTCCCGTATTTCCGTTAATATCTATATTTCCTGTAAAATTTAAAGTTTCATTATTTGTCGTAAATGTATATAAACTGCTGTATGGTGCAGAATCTATGGCGTAAGTACCACCGGTTATGGTTCCTACTCCTGTCGTAAATTGTGAATTAGTCGAATAAATCTGATTCGGATTTATGATAATTCCCGAACTTCCAAGTCCTGTAGGCGGAACAGGAGCAGTCGGTACTTCTATACCGCTGAGATTTAAAAGAACCACATTAGGGTTAGGCGCCGGTACTGTTTTCTGACTTGGAGCCACTACAGTGACTGTTTTAGGATTTATAGTCAGATTCAAAGGATCACGGCTGATTCCGCTGATTGGTATATTTACCCCCAGATTTATTTCCTTGGG
>RRZT010508705.1_pt1 | contig 23389 bp, 13 predicted proteins | sample 2165551 | NCBI WGS metagenome assembly RRZT01 (sample SAMN10456910, study PRJNA506462) | wastewater metagenome | biome: wastewater; feature: sludge; material: wastewater sludge; isolation source: wastewater sludge with Escherichia coli K12::gfp cells carrying plasmid... | place: USA: Moscow, Idaho... | reverse complement strand
TTACAACGAAGTGAGTGTTGTAGAGATGCGCGAAGAGTCGATTGAAGTCGAGACGGCAACGCAGCCGATATCTTTCGTGTTATTGGGGGTTGATACCGGTACCGCTGAAGAGGAACGTACAGAAACGGGACGGAGCGACACAATCATCGTCTGCACGGTGAATCCGAATACCCGCACGACGACGTTATTGAGTATTCCGCGTGACACCTATTCGGAAATTATGGGATACAGCAATCTATATGATTATTACGGCGACTATTATGACAAAATGAACCATGCCTATGCTTTCGGAGGCACCGAAATGTCCATCAATACGGTTCAGGAATTCCTGAATATACCGATCGACTATTATGTTGAAGTGAACTTTGATGGTTTAGTGGACATCGTCGATGCGGTAGGCGGAATTGAAATCACAAGTCCGTTGACTTTTGATTTCTACGGCCCGCAATTCATTGAAGGGGAAACCCGTATCCTGACTGGATTTGAGGCTCTTCAATTCGCTCGCATGCGCAAGCAAGATCCGGATGGCGATCTTGGAAGACAAGCGAGACAACAGATGGTCATCAAAGCCATACTGAACAAGACCTTGACGATGGGGACAGTCGTGAATTACAAAAATATTCTGGCAACTTTGGAGGACAATGTCCAACTAAATATGTCCTTGGACGAAATTATTGCGATTGCCAGTGGTTACCGCAAGTCCATGGAAAACTTCCAGCAGTTCTATGTTGAAGGGCAAGAGGTTTATATCGACGAAATTTACTATTACTATGTAAATCCGGAAGAACGCTTGCGTCTGTCGAATATCCTGCGGACAGAGCTGGAATTGCCGGCAGCGTCTCTGGCAGATATCTCAACTTCTATCAACGAACCTTATTTTGAAACCCAACCGTACAGTGACGATTCTTCCAGCACAGACGCGTTGTATGATTATTCAACATATGGACAAAGCGATGTCTATACACCGAACTATTCGGCTCCATATTCTGAAGAAAGCTATACCGAATATTACGATTCTGCAGAAACGGATACTTATTACGAAGAAGATGTTTATGAATCAACTTATGATTCAAGTTATTAATCACTAAAATCAATGAACGCAGTTTCATTAGAGGCTGTGTTTTCTTTTTAGGAAAAAGAAGGAGAATGGACATGTCTGAACAAAGAAAACGTAAGCGAAAAAAAAGATGGGGCTTGAGAATTTTCTTAGGTCTATTGGCTGTGCTGGTTTTGACTGTAGGGAGTTATGTTTATTCCGTCTATAGGAATCTGAGCAAAACAACCGACACGATTTATACCCCGGTCGAAACCCAACCAGTCAGGAAGGCTGGAGTCGATTTGACGCAACAGACGCCGATTTCGATTTTGTTGATGGGAATCGATAATGGTGCCGAGGGAAGAACCGAAGCCGGAAGATCAGACTCGATGATCGTGGTGACGATCAATCCCAAAACACAAACCACAGCAATGGTAAGTATCCCAAGGGACACTTTTTCGGAAATAGTCGGCAATGACACCTATGATAAAATCAATCATGCCTACTGGTTCGGCGGGGCGGAAATGGCGATCAACACTGTCCAAAAATTATTGGGGATACCGATCGATTACTACGCTTCCATCAATATGGAAGGCTTGAAACAGATGGTTGATGCAGTAGGCGGCATCACGGTAAACAGTCCGCTGGCTTTTACTTCAAGAGGCTATACTTTCGTGGAAGGTTCGAATCAGATGAATGGTGAAGCTGCCTTGGCATTTTCCCGCATGCGCGAAGAAGACCCGACGCAAGACACTGGTAGACAGGACCGTCAGCGACTGGTCATCGAAGCCATCATCCATAACCTCATTCAGACCGACATGCTGTTGAGCTATCAAGATATTTTGCATTCCTTGTCCGCTAATGTGGAAACAAGCTTGCAGATGAGCGATTATCTGGCGTTGCAACAAAATGGATACGTTTCTGCTGTGTCGAACATTAAGCAAGACCATTTAGGCGGCGTAGGCGGTTTGCGAAATGAAATCTACTACAGCTTCGTGGACGGAGCTGAACTGAATCGGGTTCAAGAGGTATTGAAGACCGAGTTGGAGTTACCATAAGAGATAAGAAGAAAGACGAGACAAATCCTCTCGTCTTTTTTGGTGCATCAAAATTGAATCTTTGAGATATCCTAACGCAACAACGGCAACTTGCTTTTACAATTTCGTTAAGATTGTTATTTTTCCTTTTTCATTCCGGTTAATTGACTTATACTAGAGGGTAATGGGCAAGATGCACGGAGAGTACGTTGCATCGGCTGTCACTACATCCTGCACTGCAGGAGCGGGAGGAGGACCAGTGGTGAAACCAAGGGTCAGCATCATCGTGCCGGTCTACAATGCGGCACCTTACTTAAATCAATGCATCAGCAGTCTGACAAATCAGACGCTGCAAGAGATCGAAATCATTCTGATAAACGACGGTTCTACCGATGACAGCCTGGCTGTCTGCATGGCGCTCGCCGCCACCGATGACAGAATCCGTTTGATCGATAAGCCGAACGGCGGCGTATCGGAAGCGCGCAACGATGGCCTTCGCGCAGCGACCGGAGCGTATGTGGGCTTCGTCGACCCGGACGATTGGGTGGACTTGGACATGTACGAACGCATGCTTGCGACACTAACAGCAGCGCAAGCGGAAATAGGCATGTGCAATTATGTCAAGGAAACGAAAGAAGGAACCGTGCCCGTGCTGATGAAACAATCCGGGACCATCGAAAAGGAAGCAATCGTCGGAGATATTGTCGCGAACGTCATCGCCAAGCCGAGCTTCCGAAGCGGAGAAACGGACATCATGGGCAGTGTTTGCCGGCTTCTGATCAGCCGTGAACTGCTTGAGAGGGAGAACATCTGGTTCGACAAGGAAGTGGCGTTCATGGAAGACCTGCTTGTCTGCGTCGCATCCTTTCTGAAATGCGCACGCATCGCCATCGATTCCGGTGCCTATTACCATTACCGCGTCCATGACAGCTCGACCGTCATGGCCTACAAAACACAATTTTATCAAAGACAGAAACAGGCCTTTGCGAAGCTTCAGGAGCTGTTGGTGCGTGAGGGCAAAGTGACCCCATTAGCGACACGTTTGGCGAACCGCCGTATCATCATCGCGTTGCTTTCGTTGGCAAACGAGGCGCATAAAGACAATCCGGCGCCGTTCCGTGAAAAAATCCGTCACATCGATGCGATTTTGGCGGATGAGGAATTGGCTACGACACTCGAAAAAATCGAGCTGGATACAGTGGAGCCGCGCAAAAAAGTGGAACTGAATCTGATGAAGAAAAAAGCGAGCATGGCATTGTACCTGTATTACACAGTATTCAACAAACTAAAGGCCGCATTGGGCAAAGGCTGATTAGCCACCCACGGCAACAAGAAAGGGAATAAAGATGAGTGAATTGATCAGCATCATCGTGCCGGTCTACAAAGTCGAGGCTTACTTGCCCCGCTGCGTGGATTCGATACTGGCACAGACATACAAAAATCTGGATATCATCCTCGTGGACGACGGATCTCCGGACAACAGCGGGAAAATCTGTGATGCCTATGCCGAGAAGGATGACCGCATCACCGTCATCCATCAAGTGAACGGTGGCTTATCGGATGCCCGCAACGCTGGCATCGCGATTGCGAAAGGTGCCTACCTGACTTTTCTAGACAGTGATGATTGGGTTCCAGCAGACTACATCGCCTACCTGTACAATCTGTTGAAGGAAACAGGCAGTGCCATCTCGCTCTGCAATTTCCTGAAGACGACGACGGAAGACTTGCCGCAGGTGGCCGAGCCGGAAATGGTGACGGTCATGAAGAATGATGCGATTCTGGCAAAATACATCGACTTGGGTGATGACTTTCATCCGCAACTGGTCATGGCCTGCGGAAAACTATTCGAAGCCAGTTTATTTGAATCGATCCGTTTTCCGGTCGGGAAACTCCATGAAGACGAGTTTACGACCTATAAACTGTTCCATTTCGCACCGCAAACAGCGATTTCGAAGAAGCCGCTCTATTATTATTGGCAGCGTGAGGACAGCATCATGGGGGAAGCCGGATTTCGACTGCAGAACAAACTGGATTATATGGAGGCGTTGGTTGAACGGGCCGCTTTTTTCCATGAGGTGGGCAGGCCGGAGCTGAGCGACCGCACTTACAAATCGCTGTTCTCCGAGGCGTTATCCGTCAATCTGCAATTGGATGCACGCAAAGAGGCCGAGCCGAAAAAAGAAGTCAGGGGCATCCTCAAACAGGCGCGCAATGCCTTGAAACGGACAGGCCGTTCGAAATTGGTCTTTTTGTACAATACCTACCTGTCGTATGAACGACCGATCGCGTGGGTTTACCGCACTTATAAAAAAATGAAATAATCAGGGCAGGTTGCGGTAGCGCCCGATTATTCCGGTGCCGCTGCAGCCTCTTTCCTGAACGAAAAGAGGGTTAATGTGGATAAAAATAAACAATTTGCCATTAATATGATCGCACAGGTGGTCGGGTTCGTTGTGATGATGGGTATCAGCTTCCTGTTGACCCCATTCATCGTCGAGCATGTCGGCAGCGAAGCTTATGGGTTTGTTGGTTTGGCCAACAACTTCGTCAGCTACGCGCAGGTCATCACCGTTGCCTTGAACTCGATGGCCAGTCGTTTCATCACGATCAAAATCACTGAAAATGATGTGGAAGGATCGAACCGCTATTTCACTTCGGTCGTCATCGCCAATATCGTGACAGCCCTCGTATTGAGCGTTCCATCGGCTCTCATCATCCTGAATCTGAATAAAATCGTGAATGTGTCAGATGCGATCCTGATTGATGTTCAGTGGCTATGGGCATTCATCTTCCTGAATTTCCTGATCAGCATTATTTCGTCCACGTACAGTGTGGCGACATTCGTCCGCAATAAACTGTATTTGTCTTCATTGCAGGGGATCATCTCAAATATTCTGCGGGTAGCGGTGCTGATTGCGGCCTTCAGCTTTTTCGTGCCCTCGGTCTGGTATGTCGGCTTCGCCGCGTTCGTTGCCACTATCTATGTCTATGTCTGGAATGTCCATTACACCCGTAAACTGACTCCTGACATCAAGGTGAAAAAGCAGTATTTCGACATCAAAGTCATCAAAGTGTTGCTGTCATCCGGTATCTGGAACAGCTTTACGCGGTTGAGTTCGATCCTGTCTACCGGGCTCGATCTGTTGGTGACGAATCTGTATGTGAGTTCGGCTGCGATGGGTGTGCTCTCGGTCGCCAAAACGGTGCCGAGTGCGATCCTGACTTTGTTCGGGACCTTGGCGAATGTCTATGCCCCGCAGTTGACGATCAGCTATGCGCAGAAAGATTACACGGAAATGAAGAATCAGTTGATGTCGTCGATAAAGTTCCTGGGACTGTTCGCCTGCATCCCGGTAGCGGCGCTGTTCGCTTATGGGGAGATTTTCTATAAGCTTTGGGTGCCGACCCAGAATGCGCATCTTTTGTACATGCTAACGATATTATCCTGCATCGAGTTCATGTTCGTCTTGCCGTTGGAAGGGCTCTGGAACCTCTTTACGGCCACGAATAAGGTGAAGCAGACTTCCATCTACATGTTCGCCAACTCAATCGTGACGATCATCATCGTTTTGGTGGCGTTGCAGTTCACAAACGATGACACGTTGAAATTGTACATCATTGCCGGGACAAGCACAGCCTTCGCGGTGATCCGCTCTCTGTTCTTCCTGCCGATTTACGGGGCGCACTGCCTCAATATCAAGTGGACAGCCTTTTATCCGTCCATCCTGAAGAACACATTGTCGGTCGTTGTGGCTTCGCTTTTCTCCCTGTTGGTGCGGAATTTCCTGCCGATCGATGGTTGGCTGATGCTGATTTTTGCCGGCATCCTGACGAGCATCTTCGCGATTGGCTTCAACTTCATCGTGTTGTTGAATCCCGAAGAACGCAAGGCTGTAGTCAAAAGAGTGTTGCGCAAATAAAAGAGAACGAAAGGGGAAACTCATGACGAAGATACCTAAAATCATCCATTACTGTTGGTTCGGCGGCGCGCCGATTCCGGAAAAAGACAAAGCCTGCATCGAAAGCTGGAGGAAATTCTGTCCGGATTACGAAATCATCGAATGGAACGAAAGCAATTATGACATAGCCAAAAATCGCTACATGAAGGAAGCCTACGATGTGAAGAAGTGGGGTTTCGTTCCGGATTTCGCCCGACTGGACATCGTCTACACGCATGGGGGCATCTACTTGGATACGGATGTGGAAATTATCCGTAATATGGATCCCTTGTTGGAGGACGAGGCGTTCATGGGCTTCGAGGACGGCAAGTTTGTCGCGTTGGGGTTAGGGTTCGGTGCCGCAAAAGGCAATCCGCATATCAAAGCCATGCGCGACGTCTACGAAGGCGTCTCCTTCATCAACCCGGACGGCAGCTTCAACACCTTGCCGAGTCCGCATTACACGACGGATTATCTGCTGGAGAAAGGTTTGAAACAGAACGATACCTATCAGCAAATCGAAGGCATCAGCATCTATCCGAAAGCTTATTTCTGCCCGCGTGATTACTACACTGGCGCGATGAGCCTGACCGAAAATTCTTACACGATCCATCACTACAATGCATCTTGGCTTTCCGATAAGGAGAAGCAGAATTATGAGCGCAAGCTGCGGCTGATTGAACGTTACGGAAAAACGCTCGGTACCGGAATGCATTACGTCCTGTCGCTGCCGGATATCCTACAAAGGAACGATTTGGGTGGGCTGATCAAGAAGGGGCTCGGAAAATTCAGAAAATAAGTTTTCTTCTTTAGCATATGCTGTATTTTGGGCAGTATAAAAAACGAAGAAAGCGCCATAAAACGCGTGTATGCATACGTATGTAAGGATGTAGCCTCTTTTTATCTGGTAATTGAAATTTATGCTGCTCAGAGATTCCCCGTCAAAACCCATTTGGCGGGTTAAAATGTCCAAGAGCAACACGAGATACCCCGTCAAAACTCATTTGACGGGGTAAAACGTCCGCGGGGCACATGAGTTTCCCCGTCAAAACTCATTTGACGGGGAATTCCACCATCAAATCGCAAATAAGAGGCAGCCTCATTTTTTCGAGGCTGCCTCTTTCTGCGTGTGTCGGGTGTTCGGTGTTGTTGGTGCCACAAACAGTCGGCAGACTGGTGAACTTTCGGGTAAATGGAATACCGTCCTGGGCTGACGCCCGACAGAAAGGGCCATCCTGAAATAAGATGGCCCCTATCTTAACTATTCACTTTTGCCTTAAGCAGTTTGCGTGAAGATTCCGATTGTGTATTCTGCTTGGCCAGTACTTGCTGCGTAATAGGCAAGCCCATCGACAACATAGACGTAACCGTCTCCGTAAGGGGCATGAGCGATATGGTGCATCGCAAGATCGTTCCATTGCCCGTTATTCTGTGCGCCGACCGCTTCGCCGAGGTATTCGACGGTAACCGTTGTTGTTGATAGGTCGGAAAGCTTATACCAACTTGTGTATTCGCCGTAGACATTGGTTGCGACAGGGGTAACCTGAACCGGCATAACGACATAGTCTTCAAACACGAATAGATTGCCGGCACCGCGGTAACCTTTTTCTGTCCAGTCTTCTTCGATGATGAGACCGGCAGGATGCAGTTGCCATTGATCATTGCGCCAGTCACCTGATGTGTTGTAGTACAAGGAGATGCTGTTGTACGGTTGTTCGGATGTCGTCAAATACCATGTACCCCCGACTTCGAAGACGTTTGTGTCAACGAAGTTCCCTTCCAATAAAGTGGAGTGATAGTCCCAACCGAGTGGGAAGGAAGTAGCAAAGAAGGCTTCGACATTGCCGGCTTGATCCGGAACCATGTAGTAGTTGTCGTTGTACTCGAAAACGTTTGGATAGGCAGCACGGATGCCGTCCGTTTCCGGACCTAGGACCACTTGAGTGTAAGTCCAATTGGCGAGGTCGCTACTGTAGGCGTGTGCGACACTGTCCGTGAAGCTTTGCGTTGCGATATTGTAGTCCCTCAAAACTTCGAAGAACATGTGGTATACGCCATCGACGAGGATGATGAACGGGTCGGCGGTCCCTAATGGATTGTAAACGTCGGTTACGTCGTTCCGGGTAATGACCGGGTTGGTGATGTTCCCGAATTCATCCAGTACAGGGATAACGAATTCCGGTTCAGGTTCCACGTAGCTGTAGTCGCCTTCATAGGCAAGCAACTCGCTGATGGTCCTGAATTGATAACCGAGGGCACGGGCGGCTGTGATCATTTCCAACAAGGCAGTTGGAGTTGTGTTGGCTGAGCTGTTGCCATGCAACAGATAGATAGCACCTGCGGAAAGGTTGTTCAGGACCGCTGCACTGACTTGGCTAGCGGAAAGTGTTCCGGACCAGTCACGAGTGTCGATTGTCCAACCAATCGTGTAGCTGTAGCCTAGGCTACCGGCTGTCGCCAATACGGTTGCGTTCGTTGCCCCCATTGGAGCGCGGAAATAAGGTTTTGTGCTTTCGCCTGTCGCTGTTTTCACCAGTTGCTCCAATTGATTCAGATCGGACGTCAATTCGGCGGTCGTCATTTGAGTGGCATCGTCATGGCTGAAAGTATGGTTACCGATTTCGTGGCCTTGGGCAAGGATATCATCGATCAGAGTCGGATCAGTGAGCCCGTTCAGGAAGAAAGTCGCTTTTACATCCAACAGGGCCAAGTTCGCCAATATTTGGCGGAGATTTTCAGCACTGGATACATCGCTGATGGTCAAGGAAATGACTTGTTGGTTGGTATTGACTTGATTGACCAGTTGCGAAGGTATCTTGATGACCGGTGGATCAGGATCGACAGGATCAACTGGGTCAACCGGGTCAGGGTAGATGCCTTGGAGCGCCAACAAACCTGTGATGGTCCTGAATTCATAGCCGAGTGCGCGTGCTGCTGCGACCATTTCCAGCAAAGCGGCCGGAGTAGTGGCGGCAGAACTGTTGCCGTGGAGCAGGAAGATGGATCCAGGTGTCAGGTTGTTCACGACTGCGGAGCTGACTTGTGCGGCAGTCAGTGTTCCGGACCAGTCGCGTGTATCGACTGTCCAACCGATTGTGTAGTCGTATCCAAGTGTGCCGGCTGTTGTGAGCACAGTAGCGTTCGTTGCCCCCATTGGAGCGCGGAAATAAGGTTTTGTGCTTGTGCCGGAGGCGTTTTGGACGAGTTGCTCAAGGTTGTTGAGATCAGTGGTCAATTGGGCTGCCGTCCTTTGGGTGGCATCGTCATGACTGTAGGTATGGTTGCCGATTTCGTGGCCTTGGGCGATGATGTCGTCGATTAAGGTCGGGTCGGTCAATCCGTTCAGGAAGAAGGTGGCCTTGACGTTTAATGTTGCCAGATTCGCCAGTATCTGCCTTACGTTTGCAGCATCGGAAGCATCGCTGATGGTGAGCGAAACGACTTTTTCGCCGGTCGTTACTTGATCGATCACTTGAGAAATTGTGGTGTCGACCGGGTCACTTGGATCGGTTTCGTACATACCATCCAGTGCAATCAAATCGGTGATTGTAGCGAAAGAGTAGCCCAATTCGCGCGCCGTTCTGATGATTTCGTACAAGGAGCTTGGTGTGCTGCTGGATTCAGGAACGGCATGCATCAAATAGATGTATCCTGGGGCCAATTGATCCAGCACGTTGAAGGCAATGTCCTCTGGAGAGAGCGTCCCTAGATAATCCAAGCTATCTACAGACCAGCCAATTGTGTATTTGTAGCCGAGACTGCCTACCGTTTCCAAAACGGATTGGTCAAAGTCACCGAAAGGCGGACGGAAGAGAGGTTTGGTGCTCGTGCCTGTCGCATTTTGGACTTTGTTTTCCAATGCGTTCATTTCGGCGGACAATTCTTCGATTGTCAAATAAGTCGAAAACTCGTGTGAATAGGTGTGATTACCGACTTCGTGCCCTTGGGATACTACTTGGTACAGCATATCCGGATCGACTGTTCCGTCAGGGAAGAAAGTGGCCTTGACATCCATTTCATAAAGCACATCCAAAATCTCTTGGAGTACTTGACTGTCGCCAAGATCATCGAATGTCAACGAAATTACTTTTTTGTTCGTGTCGATCTGTTCGATGAATTGGGAGATGCCGTCATAAACGTCATCGTCCTCGCCGTCATCGTATACGCCTTCCAACGCCATCAATTCATCAATCGTGACGAATTCAAATCCTTGTCTGCGCGCTTCCGCAACGATGTACCATAACGATTCAGGAGTGCCAAGGGAAGTAGGGTTGGCATGCAGTAAGTAGATGGAGCCGGCATCCAGATAATCGGTGACGCTGGCTGCGATTGCGATGTCCGAAAGACCTTCCCAGTCGCGGGTGTCCTGTGTCCAACCGATGGTGTAGGCATAACCAAGACTACCGACCGTTTCGAGGACCGCATCATTGTAGACGCCAGCCGGTGCCCTGAAATAAGGTTTGGAAGATACGCCCGTCGTTTCCAGGATGTATTCCTCCATAAGTGCCAAATCATAGGCTAATGCATCAGCGGATAATGAAGTGGAATCGTCATTGTGCGAGTAAGTGTGGTTCGCCAATTGGTGTCCAGAGGCCACAAGTTCGGCCATCAAACCCGGATCGGTCGTACCGTTCAAAAAGAATGTGGCTTTTGCGCCCAAAGCATTGAGGTTCCAGATGATGTCATGCAAGTTCGTGTAATCGTCCCCATCATCGAAGGTAAGTGCGATAACGTTCCTGCCGGTGTCGACATGGTTTACGAATCGCGATGGGCCGGTTCCGTAGTCGATCTCCCCGTCATCCGGATCGACCACTACAGGAGGAGTGCCGGTATAGATGCCTTGATAAGCCAACAGGCCGGTTATGGTCTCGAAGCGGTAACCAAGTGCCTGTACCGCTGCCACCATCTGCAGGATTGCGGCAGGTGTCGCAACTGCATCGGCGCTGCCATGCAAGAGCAGGATAGCACCAGGAGCTACACTGTTGACGATTGTGGAGCTGATTTGGGATGCGGTTTGTGTTCCGCTCCAGTCGCGCGTTTCGATTGTCCAACCGATGGCGTATTGATAACCGAGACTGCCGGCGGTCGCCAAAACGGCAGCATTGGTTTCACCCATTGGGGCGCGGAAGTAAGGTTTTGTACTCGTGCCAGCTGCATTTTGAACGAGTTGATCAAGGTTGTTGAGGTCAGCTGTCAATTCTGTGCCGGTCATCAGCGTGGCATCTTCGTGGCTGTAGGTATGGTTTCCGATTTCGTGGCCTTGAGCGATGATTTCGTCGATCAAGCTCGGATCAGTCATACCATTCAGGAAGAAAGTGGCTTTGATTCCCAGCAGTGCGAGGTTGTTGAGGATCTGCCGCACGTTCTGGGTTCCGGATGCGTCACTGATGGTCAAGGAAATAACCGGCACATCGGTGTTGACTTGGTTCACGATTTCGGCGGGTGAAGTGGTGCTCGGCGGATTCGGATCTGGATCAGGGGTTGTTTCACCAGGTTCGTCCCCGGGTATTGTCGGATAGGAGCCTTCCAAAGCGAGTAAGCCGCTGATGGTAGCGAAGTTGTAGCCGAGTTGACGGATGGCTGTGATCATCTGCAATAGTGCTGCAGGAGTTGTGTTGGCGGAGGCATTACCGTGCAACAGGAAGATGGCTCCTGGCGCCAAATTATTCACGACTGCGGAGCTGACTTGGGCTGAAGTCAATGTACCGCTCCAATCGCGGGTATCGACGGTCCAGCCGATTGTATATTGATAGCCCATGCTTGCAACAGTCGCAAGAACGCGGTTGTTGGTTTCACCCATTGGAGCGCGGAAGTAAGGGCGTGTGGTTGCACCACCTGTGCTGTCCTGCACCAATGTTTCCAACGTGTTGAGTTCCCAGACGATTTCGTCCACGGTCATCTCGGTTGCAGCATCGTGCGTGTAGGTGTGGTTACCGATTTCATGACCTTGTTGGATGATTTCATTGATTACAGCCGCATCGGTCAAACCGTTCAGGAAGAAAGTGGCCTTCACGTCCATTGTGGCTAGGTTAGCCAGAATCTCGCGGACATTTTCGGCATCGGATGCATCGCTGATGGTCAATGAGATGGTCTTTTCACCGGTTTGGACTTGGTTGATGACTTCCGATAGGATAGCATCCGAATAATCCTCTTCGATTGGTTCTTCTTCATCCGGGGTGAAGTAGCCTGCCAATGCCAACAGGTTGCTGACTGTGGAGAAGCTGTAACCGGATTGTTTCAATGCAGCAATGGAATACCACAAAGATTCAGGCGTATTGGCTGCGCCAACGCTTGCATGCATCAGAACGATGGAACCGGGTCTGACGTTGCTGACGACCGCATCGCTGATGGCAGTGGCTGAAATGCCGGTCCAATCGAGTGTGTCGACATCCCAACCGATCGTATATTTGTAGCCAAGGCTTCCGACTGTATCAAGAACGGAACTGTTGTACGAACCGTAAGGGAGTCGGAAAAACGGTGAGGATGAAGTACCGGTTGTCTCTTGGATGTAGTCTTCCATCAAGTTGATGTCATTTGCTAACCCGGATGACGACAGTGTCGTGGAGTCGCCATGTGAGTAGGTGTGATTCGCCAATTGGTGTCCGTCTGCAACAATCTGCTGCAGTAAGGATGCGTCCGCATCACCATTCATGAAGAAAGTAGCTTTTACGCCCAAATATTTCAAATTATAAAGGATGTCGTAAAGGTTCCCGTATGAATGACCGTCATCGAATGTCAGCGCAATCACGTTATCCGAAATATTCACCGAATTGATGATTTGAGAAGGACCCGAGTAGTCGTCGATGGAGGCAGTGGCATTCATCCCGATGTGTTCTTCATAAGCGATTTCGGCTTCCGATTCTTCCACAACTTGCGGTTCTTCAATTGGTTCAGTTGTTGTTGGGGATTCTGGTACTTCGGACGGCACTGGCTCTGTCGGAACGGTAGGAGTAGGGTTTTCGACCGGTGTTTCCGTCACAATCGGACTTTCCGTTCCAGGTGCTGGCTGTTCTGTAGGTGATTCAGTTGGAATGGCTGTTTCGGGTGCAGGTATTCCTGTGGTAGGTGTTGTTGGGTTGGAGGCTTCCGGTGTGGTCGCGTCCTCAGAAGGCGTGGTCGCAGGTGAGGTTGTTTCTGTGGTGGTTGGTTGCGGATCGGCCGTTTCCGGCAGAGGCTGTTCTGTAGGTGGTGCAGGTGTTTCCGTCATCTGCTCATCTACCGCAGTCATTTCTGCGGGCGGAGATTCCGTGGTTGTTGTTGAGGGTGTGCTTGCGACATTGGTTTCCGTCACTGTTTCCGGCAGTTGAATACCTGGCGGCAGTTCATTGAGAATGGGTACTTGGAGTATTGTTTCAGTTGTCCCTGTTGTCCCTTCCGTTGCTGCAGACATATCTGGCAGCGCGCCGTACATCATAAATATGACTAAGAAAGGAGGCAGTATCATAAATCTCTTTTTCATAATTCAGCCCTCCTTCAATCGCTAAATCTGAAAACTAGCCTATTCGGTTCAGTGCTTCTTCTGCTTTACTCTTGTGTATACTTAGGTAACCATCGGGACCATCTCCTTCTTGATATGAGTAGAGTGGAATGAGCCGGAAACAGTGTAAGAGGTTAAGTCGGCATAGGTTTATTTGTCTGATTTACTTAACCACTTTATGTTATTATAACGCAAATGAAAGCGTTTTAAAAGGATTTGAGAGTCTGTAGTAAGCCTAGAAAAGCATCTGTAAAAAGGTTTGTGGGACTATGTCAAAGTTGATGGGTATCACTTTACGATAGGTTTGCTTTTTTGTTAAGTTTTTTAATAAGCCTTTTTCATTCGCCTGAATTGTTCTATACTTGATGGAGCGATATTAAGTGGGGCGATGGGCTGTCATGCAGCTGCATTGCGCAGAAAGAGGCTCGAATCGATGAATGACACAAGAAGCAATTATTTTAGGAAGAAAAAACGAAACCGAATCATTATTCTCTCATTGGTGGGCTTTGCCCTCGTTGCTTTTGCGCTTTTCTGGACGGTCTACGATGATGTGGAGAGCACGCTGAAAACTGTATTTGAAGATGTTGAAACGGAGAATAAGCGAGAAGAGGAGGTTTCGGTAGATGCGACTCATCCGATTTCGTTCGCTCTGTTGGGGATCGATATGTACGGGGACGGCATCGCGGAAGGGAGTGGTCGTTCGGATACAATCATCGTCGCAACGGTAAATCCGAAGACTAAAAAGACTACAATCGTTAGCGTGCCGCGCGACAGTTATGCCGAAATGGTGGGCTATGAAACGAATCTTTATCCGGAATACAACGACAAGATCACGCATGCCTATGCTTTCGGCAGCACCCAGATGGCTATCAACTCCATCCAGGAATTCCTGAATGTTCCGATCGATTATTATGTCGAAATCAATATGCAGGGACTGCATGACATTGTCGAAGCCATCGGCGGCATCGAATTGACAAGTCCATTGTCGTTCGAGTTTGAAGGGTCTTCCTTCATTGAGGGCGAAACGAAATTAGCTGACGGTTGGGATGCTTTGGCATTCGCTAGGATGCGCAAAGAGGATCCGGAAGGTGACTTGGGCCGCCAAAATCGGCAACGGATGGTCATCAAAGCGATTTTGGATAAGTTGATCAGCATCGACAGCGTTACGAATTACAAGAAAATACTCAGTGCAGTAGAAGTGAATATCCAAACCAATCTTTCGTTTGAAGATCTGCTGGACATCAAGTCAGGTTATGTAGATGCATTGGATAACTTCACGCAGCTTTCAATTGCCGGGGAAGAGTTATACTATGATGAAATCTACTATTATTATGTGGATCCCGAAGAACGTTTGCGCATGGCCAACACGCTGCGTAATGAGTTGGAGATTGAAGAAGTACAGTTCAGCGACATGAATCTGTCTGACGCGGATGCGTCCTTCGGCTATGGCCAGATGACAAGCGCGTTATCGGCTACAAGGGTGTCCGATTCAGACAATTTCGGCGAAACGGATGACATCACAGAAAATTAATCACGGCATCAATGAAAAAGAAAATAAATGAATACTAGTCAATCGGAAAGAGGGATATTATGTCAGTATTAGTAACAGGCGGCGCCGGCTACATCGGCAGCCATACCGTAGTGGAATTATTGAATGCAGGACAAGAAGTGGTCATCGTCGATAATTACTCCAACAGCAAGCCGGAAGTGTTGAACCGAATCGAAACGATCACCGGCAAAGCACCGACGTTCTATGAAGTGGATGTTCTGGACCGTGAAGCCTTGGACGCCGTTTTCGCAAAAGAGGAAATCGACTCGGTCATCCATTTTGCGGGCTACAAAGCAGTCGGCGAATCCGTCGCGAAACCGATCGAATATTACCACAACAATATCACGAGCTCCTTGGTGCTGTGCGATGTGATGCGCAGCCATGGCGTGAAGAAAATCGTCTTCAGCTCTTCGGCGACGGTTTACGGCATGAACAACGTGTCACCGCTGACGGAAGATCTGCCGACAAGCGCAACGAACCCTTACGGCTACACGAAAGTGATGATTGAACAGATCCTTCAGGATATCGCAGTTTCCGATTCCGAATGGAGCATCGCTTTGTTGCGCTACTTCAACCCGATCGGCGCACATGAGTCCGGCTTGATCGGCGAAGACCCGACCGGCATCCCAAATAACCTGATGCCGTACATCACGCAAGTGGCTGTCGGAAAATTGCCGCGCCTGAGCGTATTCGGTGATGATTACGATACACATGACGGCACAGGCGTGCGCGACTATATCCACGTCGTCGACTTGGCGTTGGGTCACATCAAGGCTTTGGACAAAATCAAAGAAACGGAAGGCGTCGGCATCTACAATCTCGGTACTGGTATCGGCTATAGCGTGCTGGACTTGACGTATAACTTTCAGAAAGCAACCGGTGTAGAGATTCCTTACACCATCATCGATAGACGTCCTGGCGATGTTGCGACCTGTTACGCGGACGCGACGAAAGCCAAAGAAGAACTGGGCTGGACCGCTCAGAAGACATTGGCGGATATGTGCCGCGACTCCTGGAATTGGCAAAAGAACAATCCGAATGGATACGAAGCTTAATTTTACGCTGAACGAGCTTGGGCCGCGGCATCGCTCATCCGATTGGATGTGTGCCGTGGCCTTTTTTCTGTCCTATGTTGATTCTTTTTTGGCGGCATCTTTGTTATAATGGAACAGACTATACGAAGAAAGAGGGAGTCCCATGACAAAAGTACGGAAAGCTGTAATACCTGCAGCAGGTTTAGGAACGCGATTCTTGCCGGCAACAAAAGCGATGGCAAAGGAAATGATGCCGATCGTGGACACACCGAGCATCCAATATGTGGTGGAAGAAGCCATGGCTGCCGGCATCGAAGAAATCATCATCATCTCCGGGAAGGGCAAGAGCCCGATCGAGGACCATTTTGACGTAAACATCGCCTTGGAAGAGAACTTGAAGGAAAAAGGCAAGACGGCGATGCTGGAATTGGTTCAGCAGACGAATATTCCGCATATCCATTACGTGCGCCAAGCCTACCCGAATGGGCTGGGAGACGCCATTCTGCAGGCTGAAGCTTTCATCGGGAACGAACCTTTTGTCGTGCTTTTGGGCGATGATATCATGCCGAGCGAAGTCCCGTTGGCAAAAGCGTTGATGGATACCTACGACGAGACGAAGGGCGGAGTCGTTGCGACGATGCGTATCCCTGAAGGCATGACGAACCGCTACGGCATCGTCGACATCAAGGAGAAGGTCGGCGAGCATATCTACAGCGTCAACCACTTCATCGAAAAGCCGGCTCCGGAAGAAGCGCCGAGCAACCTTGCTATCATCGGCAGGTATCTTTTGACACCGGAAATATTCGACATTTTGCGCAACCAAGCGCCGGATGCCGGGAATGAAATCCAGTTGACGGATGCGATTGAATCATTGAACGCGATCCATCCGCTGGTGGCGTACGAATATACCGGCAAGCGCTACGACGTGGGAGACAAATACGGTCTGTTGATCGCCAACATCGAATTCGGTCTGGAGAACAAAGATACAGCCGACAAAATGCGCCCTTATCTGAAAGAATTGGCGAAGGAATTAAAGAACAAAGCGTAACGCGTTGCACTGACAGGAGCAAATTTCTGCATAGCCCCGGCCTTTTTTGGCCTGGGTGCTCTGTCATGCCCTACGTTAGGAAGGAAAACTAATGGAAAACAAACCTTTTTTCAGCATCGTGATCCCAGCCTACAACTGCGCCAGGACTATCCTTGCTACATTGGAGAGTATCGCCGCCCAGACGGTCAGCGATTTTGAAGTCATCATCGTGAATGACGGTTCGAAGGATGCGACAGCGGATGTTCTGCAAGGATTCGCAAACATGGACAGCCGCTTTTCTTTCATCACCATTCCGAACAACGGACCGGGAAATGCCCGAAACCAAGGCATCGCCCGCGCACAAGGGCGGTATCTATTTTTGATGGATGCGGACGATGAAATTGAGCAACATACTTTGGAACGCTACCAAACGATCCTAACCGGCGAAGCCCCGGATCTGATTGTGGCTTCCTATAATCTGCGGGTGCTTGACAACCAGGAGATCGTTTCAGAAAAACAAGTCATCGCCGAAGATCGAACCTACGCTTCGAACACGGCGTTCCTGGAGAATCTGTATCCTTTGATGAACAAGCAGCTGATGTATGTCATCTGGAACAAGATTTACCGTCTGGACATCATCCGCGAGCACCAGATTGCTTTTCCGAGCTACAGCAGTTGTGAGGACCGCTTGTTCAACATCGCTTACTACCGACATGCCCAAAAAGTCGTGACGACCAGCGAAGTGCTCTACCAGTATGCTTTCGAAGGCAAGAGCAGCTTGACAAACAAGTATTTCGACAATAAATTCGAGACGTTCCTGGAATTCTACAATGAATTGCTGGACCTGACCGACAAGGACCTGGGCGGTTTCAGCGCGCTTTTCCTGAAAGGTACGATGTCCTGCATCATCCCATTGCACGGGGCAAGCTGCCCGTTGGATTGGGCAGGCAAAAAAGCCTACATCAAAAAAATACTGCAGCACCCGCGCGTGCAGTATGCAACGACCAATAGTCTAACCGATACGCCGATCCGGAAAATCATGAAACTATTATTCCGATCGAAATCGATCTACCTGAATTACATCGCTTCCGGCATGATGCATCTTTTGAGCAATGCATCGCCGAAACTGATCGAAAAACTCAAAGGAAATTTCTAGAAAGATGGGAGAACTATACCAATGACTCAGCCTAAACGTGTCCTGCATTTCCAGGGCAGAATGGGAAAGGGCGGGGCGGAGACGTTCATGATGAATGCCTACCGCAACATAGACCGTTCCAAGTACCAATTCGATTTCGTCATCTATGAAGAATTTGCCGACGTGCGTCCCTACCATGACGAAATCGCCGCATTGGGGGGCAAAATTTTCGTCGTGCCGAACCCGAACAAGCACCCGCTGCGCTATATCAAAACCGTCAGCAAACTGCTGCAGGAGAACCAAGTCGATATCGTCCACAACGAAATCTTCTTCGGCGGCGGACTGAACCTCTGGCTGGCTGCCAAAGCCGGCGTCAAAAAACGCATCGCCCACAGCCATGCGACTTCCGACGGCAAAGGCAACCGATTCCCGTACAGCGTCGTGCGCCCGATTTTCAACAATTTGATGATGAAATATGCGACTGATTTCATTGGCTGTTCGGATGAAGCCGGCATCGGCCTTTTCGGCAAGGAACAGCCTTTCGTCATGCTTCCGAACGGCATCGATCTCGACCGTTACTGCAACGTGCCGGTGACGAAGGCAGAAATGCATGCGCAGTTGGGCATTCCGGAAGACGCCTTCGTGATCGGTCACATCGGCCGTTTCGAAGAACAAAAAAATCACCGGCTGTTGCTGAAGATTGTACAGCACATCCTGAAGAAACACCCGAACACGTACCTGTTGTCGGTCGGCGCCGGCAGTCTCGAAGCAGAGATCCACGGCTTGGCCAATGATCTGGGAATATCCGACCATGTGCTCTTCCTGGGCGAACGCGAAGATATCGCCGAATTGCTGAAAGCGATGGACGTCTTCCTGTTGCCTTCGTTGTATGAAGGCTTGCCGATCGTGGCAGTGGAAGCGCAGGCCGCCAACGTCAAATTGGTGATGTCGACTGAGGTCTCAGAGGACACGGTGTTATCCGAGAATGTCCGTTTTGTGCCGCTGGATGCGGACCTGGACCGATGGGAAGCCGAAGTCATGGGCGAGCCGAAAGGCAATCGCCCGAAACCGGAAATGGAAGCTTTTGATATGCTGAAGACCGCAAAAGCACTGGAAAAAATCTACGATGCGAAGGAGGTCACGGCATGATGCATTTACCCACAACCAAACAATTAAAGGGATTTCTGAAGGACAACAAGAAGACTGTCTGGCTGACTGCACTGGCCACGCTGCTGCTTTATGCACTGGGCATCGGCTACACCTTATTCAGCAACGGGGCGGTGGAGGAAGAACAGGAAATCGATCCGGATACCGGTCTGGAAGTAAATCTGATCACCGGCGAAGAGTACGCTGCTTTGCATGAGGGAGCGGCCCGCTTCGAAATCTACATCGAAAATGACGAAGGCAGCGCCTTTACCAATTCCGCATTGCTGGAAGCTATGTTGTTGTCGCCTGCCGTCTTCGCGACGATCGATACGGCAGAAAAGGTGACTGTAGCCCAAGAAATCGAGGCTTTGGAAGACGGGGATATCCCTGCCAAATACATCCTGGACATCACGAACGATCCGGTCGATAACTCACTGAATGTCACTGTCGGAACGGGTGATGCAGACAAGAATCTCGCTATTGCAGCTGTATTGTACGACATGATCAGCAACAAGGAATTGACGCTGCTCGAGAATAAGAATGTTTCGATGCTTTCCGATCCGCATGCGGTCGTGATCGAAAACGGTCCTGAAAAGACCGAAGAGGAAGAAGGCCTTGGCCCTGTCGGATATGCCGTGATGGCTGTCGCTGTCCTGATCGCAGGAACAGTTTTAGGCATTCTGATTGCCTTCTCGCGCTTGTTCTTCAAAAAAGAAATCACCGATGTCTTCAATTACAGGGAGTCGGATCAGGACACCATCATCGACCTTTCCCTATTTAATGAAGGAAAAATCGATGATGAATTGGTGCATACGATCCAATATCCTTCCGCACAGCGGAAACTGATCCTTTCCGATCCGGCTTTGCCTGCCGAAATCCAGGGCCGCTTGCTGAAGGACACGGCTACAAACTATGTGTTGGCGTCCGATATCGTTGCCGTGGACCCGAAACTGAGCTTCGATGAAATCATCCTGGTTTCCCAGCAAAACGTAACGAATAAAGCCTGGTACAAGAAACAGCGTACTTTGTTGACAAACTATACTGCTCCGATCAAAATCGTCCTACAATAGAATCGGAGGTAAGTTGATGACACTTTATCTTTTCACATTCCTTGCGCTCCTGGTGCTTGCCATCACGGAAGCTCTGCAGGGCAACAAGAAGATGGTGCTGATCGGCGGCGGATTTTTGGCTGTTCTGGCGGGCTTCCGCTATCAGACGGGTTATGACTTCGTTTCCTACAAATCATTTTTCGACGATATGACCGGCATCCAGGATGTCTTTAACGGCAACCTCGACGCAGAAGCGGGTTACCTCTTCCTGAATTATCTCTTTTTGAACCTGGGTTTGAATTACTATACTTTCTTGTTGTTCTTTGCTTTCCTGACGATGTTCCTGCTTGTGAAGTATCTGTACCGCAATGTGCCTTACCCGTCCTTGATGCTGTTCTATTATTTTTCGCGTTTCTTTTTGGCGCGGGATATGGGCCAGATCCGGGGCTCGTTGGCCAGCATCATCCTGCTTTATTCGGTCAAATACATCAAATCGAAGGAATTCGCCAAATTCATGGCGGTCGTCCTGATCGCTTCGCTGTTCCACGTAACGGCTTTGATTTTCATCTTGGGCTATATTTATGAAAACCATCTCTACAACGGCAAGTGGAGCCAAGTGGGAATCTTGTTCTCGCTTGCGGTTGTCGCCGGGCTGATCGTGAAGAGCCCGAGCCTGTATCTGTGGGCGATTCCGGGCCGGTATGCGCCGTATTTCACCAACCCTGCCTACACAAGCGGGAAATGGCTGATGAATCCGGTCCTCTGGATGCAGCTGCTGATCTTTTTCGGGACGCTCCTGTTCACGAAAATCCAGCAGGACGAGAAATACCGGACCTACCATAACCTGTACCTTTTCGCTTCGCTTATCCTGATCGCCTTCGGCAACCTGGAGACGGTAGGGGGAAGGCTCAGTTCGCCGTTCGCGACCTACGAAATGTTTGTGGCGCCTTACTTCATCCTGAATTTCACGAAGAACAAGCTGCTCAATCTGATCTTCGCGATCGGCTTTACGGTCATCATCTTCCTGCTGATCTTCATCCTTTCTGGGGATTATCAATACTTCATTCCGTATCAGACACTCCTGAACGGTTGATTAAAGCCACCTGACGCTGTCGGGTGGCTTTTTTTGACATATAGGAATTTATAAAATTTTCCAGAGTGAAAAGTGCATCACCGGAGGTGTTTCACAAGTTTGCAAAATGTTTCATGCACCTAAAATGATGTCCAGCTGCACGGGTTAGCCCTTCGGAAAAGGGATTAGGAACCTCTTGGCTCTGCGAGCCAAGACATACTGTTCGTCTAACCTGCTGACGCAGGAAGTCTCTCAGCAATTGCGCTCTTCGATGCTCAGTTGCATGGGACTCTTAGGGATTCATCCCTTAGAGCCCCAGTACAAGGTGACCGTAGGGAACGTTGCGTGGACAGATTTCCTAAATTTCTTTCAGGGCTGAACGAACCCGTTCAGCTTTTCTTATCGGTTAATAGCGCGTATCCAAGAATCCGCAGAATGCATCCACTGGAGACACACCGGTGAATTCAGAACGGCCGACCATTTTGTTGACAAGAGCTTGCAGTGTGAAGTCTTTTGAATCGTATGTATTGATGTATGTTTGTACTTGCGGCACGTCAGCCAAGTGGTTCGGTGCTTGCACAGATACAAAGATTGTCGGGATCTCATGGACATAGAACGGAATGTCCGGTGTTCCTTTTGAAGCTGGCCATTGGATGCGTTGATCCGTATTCGGTTGTACCGAAGCTACGTTGATGACCAAATCGTAGGCCGCAATCAAATCTTTGATCGGACGTTTTTGAGCGTACACGTTCGCAACGGCAGCAGCTCTTTCTTCTTCCGGCAATTTGTTGATCCGCTCTTCCGTCGATTCCCAGATGGAGACTTCAAAGCCTTCAGCTTCCAAAATACCTTTCAATGTATCGACAGGACGAACAGCTTCTCCGCCGATCATTGCGCCGAAGCCGCCTTTATGGCCTTCAACGTTGACCAAAAGGACTCGTTTCGTTTTATCCGGTGAAATCGGGAAAATATTTTGGTTGTTTTTGACCAAAGTGATCGCTTTATCGGCAACTTCAACTGCGATTGCTTTATTTTCAGGCAAACCGATTTTAGCCATTGCTTCTTCTTTGGACGGCAAGATTTCTGTTTTCGCTTTTTTGTGCAGACCTAAAGCAGCTTTTGTACCCAAGATACGTGTCAAAGCTTCTTCCAAACGATCGTCCGTGATGACGCCGTTGTTGTAGCCATCCAACATCCATTGGAAATCTTCGTCCGGATCGTTGAAGAACAAGAACAAGTCAGAACCTGCTGCGATAGCTGTCGGCAGCATATCTTGGCGTTTCATGGCAGAAGTCATCGCAACCATGTGGCTGGCATCGGTAACAACCAGTCCGTTGAAGCCCATTTTGTCGCGCAATAAGTCAGTCAGGATGTATTTGTTCAAAGTAGCCGGCAAGATTTGTTCTTGAACAGTTGCTTCAGGGTTGAAGTGTTTCACGTATTCAGGCAATGAGATGTGACCTGCCATGATGGAAGGCAAACCAGCATCGAACAAAGTGCCGTACACTTTTCCGAAAGTAGCATCCCATTCTTCAGTAGAATATGGATTCACGCTGAATGATAAATGTTGGTCGCGCTCATCGATTCCGTCCCCAGGGAAGTGTTTTGCAGCCGGCGCAATACCGCTTTCTTGGATGCCCTTCATGTATGCCAACGACATTGCGATGGTTTTATCCACATCACCACTCCATGTACGGGTTGCAATGATCGGGTTGCGCCAGTTGCGGTTGATGTCCACAATCGGAGCAAAACTCCAGTTGCAGCCGATAGCAGCAGCTTCGACACCGGAAACGCGGCCCATTTCATAGGCGTACTTCGTGTCGTTCGTGGCAGCGATTTTCACTTCAACGCCGACATACGTACCGTCTTTACATGCGCCGTTGCCGCCT
>RRZT011070278.1_pt1 | contig 23391 bp, 18 predicted proteins | sample 2165551 | NCBI WGS metagenome assembly RRZT01 (sample SAMN10456910, study PRJNA506462) | wastewater metagenome | biome: wastewater; feature: sludge; material: wastewater sludge; isolation source: wastewater sludge with Escherichia coli K12::gfp cells carrying plasmid... | place: USA: Moscow, Idaho... | reverse complement strand
CATCTACGCCATCGCCTCTTTTTTCTGCCAAGATCTCGGGCACATTCCCGTACCAGCGCCGGTCAGGCGCATTTTCATAAACCGCCACTACCGACCTCTGGCTACGCCGCAACCATCCGATCACTTCATAAATAGTGTACGACTGAGCTCCCGTAGGCTTCACCGCAATCCAGGTATGAATCCCAAAATAACCGCGCCAGCCAAAAGCGCGCGCGCCATAAACCTGAATAATCGCCTCAGGATTCGTGGCGGGATCCGGCGCTATGCCAACCGGTTCGCGACTCGCATTCCACCAGTACTGTGCCTCCGCATGTTGCGGGAAAAACAACCCGGCAAGCGAAATCATCACCCAACAACCCAACAAAACAGAGCGACTCGCGCTCTGCATAACAGATACCAACATCTTGAGAAAATCCGGTTAAGTTAATAATCTTTAGAATAAAGCAATCAGATCGTGATTAATCAACGTGTCATAAAACGTTAGTTCTGATGCTGCTCATTTCAATTATGACATCATTCAGTAAAGGAGAACCTGCGTTCTGCTGCATCAAGAACAAGTCTCACATGATGGTGACGCTAATGACAGTCGGCAGCGCGAAGACCATCAGTAAGCATCTGTAGTCGGAAACGTTCCCCAGGGCGCATGTTTCGAAGCATGATTTGAATTCCAAGTGGCGTAACTGTACCGGTGTTATGAAATTCAACCTCGCCTAAAATCTGAGGAAGTGCGCTGAGTATTTCTCCTGGACGCTTTCTCTTCAGGTGCAAGCTGACCATAGGCATGACGGTGACTCCTTGCAAATCAATTGTTAGGGAAACAATCGCCAATTGGTTTAGCGGATTGCCCTTTCGATAAACAACTATATCGTTGCAGGCTCGTTGGGTTTCTGTATCTATCAATAATGAATCGTCAATCCGTGCAATCAATACATGTTTCGATGAGTCGACGCCCCCCTCCGAAAAGACGGATCTCACAATGCTTATCATTTTTGGCTCTGAAACTTCCGACTTCGAGGTTGGCTTTGTATCGTTGGATTCTCGTCTGTCGTACGTTGTCAAGCCCCATAAAACTGAAACCTTTCCCCCAGGCTTAGTAGCAAAGTGGCTGATAAGCCAGACTATTCCGACAACTACTGCTAATGTTCCAACAACAATTACCAATCCATAGGTCGTTATGAGTGTCTCAAGAACAGCCAAGATGAACCCCTAACGTTCAAGACCAGGGATGCGCTGCGCGATAAAGCCGCGCAGCGTCCAACGATCGAATGAAACGAGGTCGACTGCCATGTTAGGTTTCGATTTTAAACGTGCGCTCATGCAGCTTTGCTGTTGTGTGCTCGATATTTGAACGGCCTTTCTTCCAGAGCGCGCGGAGAGCAAGAAGAGTAAGAACAATTGTTGCTAGCTTGTACCAATCCACCTCCCGATCCCACTCTACAGGGCCAACAGACTTGAACAATAACACTATCCAAAATAGCGTAACAAATAGGCTGAGCATCTGGTTAATTTTGGTAACCGAAAATTGGGCTGCATCAGTCAACGGATTGTTTCCAGGGTTGATGGCCACAACTTTGTATAGAGGCCCAAGCGTCATGTTCTCAAGCATGTCGACGTGTCGCTCCCAATTGTTCTGCCAGAACTTACTGCCACGATTGACAAGATACCAGGCGAATGAGAGGACAAGACCAAGCGCCGAAAATACAAGCGATAGCCACGGCTCGTGATCGGAAACGGTCTTGTAGGTCAACGCGTAGGCAGCAAACGCGGCTGCAATAAGTGCCCAGAAGTAGGTTGCTCGTTTCCAATACATTTCGATTTCAAATTTTCGAATATCAAGCGCGTACTCAAGTGCTCGGCCAGCACGCGTGTCGGCTTCTTCCGGTATTCTCTCTTTGCGATCTTGCTCAGAAAATTTCTCTTTGTATTGATCTTCGTTCATGGTCTGCAATATCAATGGATTGAAATCTAAAGTAATATGTACGACAAGAAATGTCTCATAATATGGAACGAAATATCATATAACTCGATTAACTATATTTAAGTAACTTTACAAGAAAAAATATCTAATCCAGATATTGATTTTACTCTCATTCAAGCAACACTAAGCAACTGCACCGAATTATCCCTGGCGCCTAGCTAATATACCTAGTTTCTTATAAAACCGGCTACTTATCCCCACGTTTGCCTAGCATCTCCGGCAAATCGCGCAAAAATCGTCCTGCTCCCGCCATCTGACGGCGCAGCATGACCCAGTCTTCCGCTCTTTTTTTGGCATCCAAACAACGCATCAAGCGGATTCTCAGTGCTTCATCCTGACGGTTCAGGATAGCCGCCCACAGCGTATCCTCCACATTATAAATTTTGCCTTCTTGCAAGCTAACAGGAATAACCTGCTCGGCCGGCACCGCCAGATCGGCAGCAACGGCGCGCACTGCGGCGGTTATATTAATTGACTTGGTATTCGTTGTGTTGGTCAAATCATAGGGTGGCTGCCATTCATTCGCCGGACGTAACCGATCCACAAAACTAACAGCAACCAGCAACGGCGCAGAGCGCCGATCCATTCGTGCAGCCTGGTAGCTGCGCAAGGCATCCAAAAATTGCCGTTCAGCTTGCCGATCCGGGCGATTGGCCGGGCTGACCCATAAAATCAAATCTGCATTGCCAGCCGCCACCATCATTTGCTTGCTATCAAAAAACGGACTATCGCAACCTGGACTATCGAAGATCAGTGCCTGGGTGAACCCCTCGCGCGATAATACGAATGGCTCAAGCGCTTGGGTAGTCTCCGTCAGAACATCCGTGGCAGTTTTGAGCTCTCCAAACAAGGCGTTGATCAAACTGGATTTTCCCGAATTGGATCGGCCAAGCACAAGAATCCGCAATGGCTCGACCGCGGATGCTGCAGTTTGACCTATCTGCTCCAGATCTGCCCTGGATTCCGGTGTTGCTGATTCGGTATGATTGTCATCATCAAGCGGCAAGCGCCCGCTGTATAGGTCAATGGCGTAATAACCCACTTTGCACACATAAGCCCGCAAAAACCAGCGATGCAACTCATTTCTGGCCTGATCAAAACTACGCTCGCGCAAATGCCGCCAGGCCTCGCTCAGTAAGGCATTCACCGGATTAATGAGGATACTGCCCGCGCGATAAACGTTAAATGCTTTCTCTGCCTTGGCCTTCCAACGTTGAATCCGGAATAAATCGCCTACCGTCAGACGATTGCTAAAGGGTATTTTTTCTGCGATATCTCTGCGCAGCTCGCGACTTGCCCGTTCAATAATCAGTAAAGTATGCGGCACGGTCAGTTCATACAGTGGTTTCTCAACCTCTGGATGATAACAATGTGCCACTGTTTCCATCGATTTCTGTCCCAGATCCGATATCCAGCGGCCATCTTCCAGCGGCCAATCCTCCGGATTGCAGCCAGCGGCCAGCGCTTCAACCTGCTGCCATACCGCATCTGCGCTGGGCGGCCAATCTGGATTGGGCTCAGTAGTCGTATTCATTAATAATTGACGTTCCTGCCGCACCAGCAATTGTTGCAAGCCATAACCCAAAACGCCGCACACTACCATCGCAATCAGCCAATAAAGCAGGTTCCCGCTTTGCCATAGCCAAAAAATGCCAAAACCCATTAATGCTAGCACTGGCAATAGCAGCAGAATGGCTACCAATAATCGTAGCGGATCAACGGCTGGAAGCGGCTTTTTCATTTCGATTGACCCCGTAACCGATCTTTCAGTATGGCAGCGCCCTGCTCCAGTTCCTCCGCATAGATCCGGCGTAAGGTTTTCGGATCAACATTCAAGCCGTCTTTGCGCCGAGCAAAAAAATAGATCGCCGCTTTTCCTAGTGCGTAAGTGGTCGCCCCGCTGGAACTGGCACCCCACACGGCACCCACAGTCTGGCCCCAGAAGGGAATTATCTTGACCACAGCACGGCTCAGTAGGCGCGTCAGAAAACTGGACGCGATCCCCGCACCCACCAGCCCCAGAAATTCAGTAATAGTCCTTTTATCCCAGTACTGCCCATATAACACCGCAAGACTATGCAACAATTTAGCCTGCACCGCTGACACGGCAACCAGGTCAACCACCGGTAAAGCACCCAATCCTGCTGCAGTTAGTGAATAACCGACAATATGCTGATGCGCGGTACGCGCATACAGATCGTGTACTTCCTTATCGCCGCTTAACTGATGTTGCAGACCCAATGATGTCAGCGATTCAATCGCCTGCCACAATGCCTGCAATCCATAATCAGGCGGCTCGAATCCATCTTCCGGCAATGTTAAATCCACCGCCACCCAGCGCATGGCTGCAAAACCGGGCAATGGTCTCAAAGCACTGCGTTGCGCCTGTAAAGCGCGGCGCAAATCAACCGGAACCGTTTCCGGCAAGGGATCATCATCGTAAGGCCAGGGGTGCAGATGACCGTATCCGTTGGGATACAGTTCGTGCAAGCCCGTTTGTACGATCAGCACGGGCCATTCGGGGTGACGCTGGCGGATGGAATGCAATACGTCAAACACAGCGGTCTGATTGATGTCAGCCACTTTCATCACAGCCACTAGCAAATGCGCCTGAGATTCGCAGTATTGAATGTCGTCACCCGGATCATAGGAAACTTCCCCCAAACCGCGCGTATCCAGAAACCGGACTATGGGAATGTCGGCTGGAAAATCATAAAAACGAGAATTACGCGTGCACGGTTGAAAACCATCGCCGATCTCGGCCGCTGCGCTACCTGTCAACGCCCGAATAATCGAAGTTTTACCTGCTTGTGTTTTACCCAATAGCCATAGCACTGGCACCGGCATCTTGGCACGCGCTTCGCGCAAAGAGGCTTCCAGTAAATTTTCATCGACTCGGGGCTCCAGCAAAGCCGTGCGAAGCTGCTCCCAGTAATTCGTCCAGTTTTTCAGATCGCTTAATTTCATCACGTTGTCATCTTATCATTAGGCACAGCAGATATAGGCTAGATATTTACCGCGAAGCACAGGGCATAAAGCCGCTTATTACAACGTTATGAAAGAGCTATCGTGCTGTTATGCTATTGTACAAAGAGTAATTCATCGTTAATATCAAATTGTTACACACGAAGTCAAAAGATAAATCATAAGAAGGGGAAAACTGATGAAACCAAGCAAAAAAATACCATGCTTTTTTTCTTTGATCGCAGCCATGATGCTCATGAGCACAGCGCCTAACAGTGCAAACGCAGGAATGGAGCCATTTATCGGAGAGATAAGTTATGTAGCATTTAATTTTGCACCGCAAGGATGGTATCAATGTGATGGGCAAACACTCTCGATCAATCAGTATCAAGCGCTTTTCTCGCTGCTTGGCACAGCTTACGGCGGCAATGGAACGACCACTTTTGCCCTGCCTGACATGCGAGGAAGAGTTCCTGTCCATCAAGGACAGCACCCTGGCGGTTCGATGTTCAATATGGGACAGGTCAGTGGCACGGAAAACATGGCACTGTTGGTAAATAATATGCCCGCCCATAATCATCTCGCCACAGCCACCTCGACTTCCACATCAGCCATCGCACCGGGCAGTACCGCAACATCGACATTAAAAGCGGTGAATAGCGACGCTGACATAAAAACCGCAACTGGAAATTCGCTGGCCAATGCCAAAGGATTGAACACCGCTTATTCTGCATCTGCACCGAATGTGAGTATGAATTCCGCCTCGATCGAAACCACGCTGAATGGACTCAATATCGTCACCACGACCAGCACCAACGTCGATATTGGCATGACCGGAGGCTCTCAACCCTTCTCGATCATGCAGCCATATACTGTTGTGAATTGCATTATTGCCTGGAATGGCGTTTATCCTTCGCGGCCATAACTCGGTTCAGCTTAGCGCTTGGACACAGGATCGCAAGCCCGCCAGCAAAAAATGAAAAAAGCTTTATGGGTGTTTCTGTGCGCCGCTACTTTTCTGTCTGACGCTTTGGCGGAAGACGTGAGCGGCGCAAAAGAACAAACAAGCAACAGTCTGGTCTTGAAAAATGCTCAAGATGCTCTAGCATCCGGCAATTATGAAAAAGCTTTTAGCGGGTATCATGATGCCGCCGTGCATGACAACAATGCCCTGGCACAATTTTCGCTGGGTCTTTTCTATCAGAACGGCTGGGGGCGAGAAACCAATTCAGTCTTGGCTTGTCAGTGGTTCGAGAAAGCCGCGCAGAGCGGTGTCCCGACAGCTCAGCATTTAACCGGCGTGTGTTTTGAGCAAGGCACGCACCAACTGGAAGACCCCATAGCAGCAGCCAACTGGTTCCAAAAAGCAGCCCAGGCGGGACATATTCATTCTTATTGCCATCTCGCCAATCTATTGATGACCGGCAGAGGTTTTCCTAAAGATCCTGCTAAAGCGCTGGAACTTTGCCACCCTGCTGCCCAGCAAGGCTCCATCCCCGCGCAGATATGGATGGGAAAGTTTTATCTGCAAGGCGACTCAGTCATTCGAGACAAACAAGAGGCCTATCGCTGGTTTGCAACCGCAGCACAAAAACAAGCACCCGAAGCTTTCTATTATTTGGGTCTCATCCTACAGACCGATTTATCGACCAAGCACGCGCCAAAAGAAATCAGGCAAATGTTTGAACAAGCCGCTGCGCTCAAATATGTTCCGGCTTATTTTCAGGCAGGGAAACATTTTTATCATGCCGAGCCTGACCCGGAAACAAATCAACTGTCTGCAGAACATCTGGCAAAAGCCTATTTGTGGCTGTCAGCGTCGATACAACGATCCGGGAATAGTGAAGAAATCACAGCAGCAAAAGTGATCTTGGAACAAATACTGGCCGTGATGCCGCAAACATGGCTAGCCGAACTCGACCAGAAAGTTGCACAGCACTTGCAGGAAAATTAAGCGGAAGCCTTCTAATGAAATTTAATCGTACTGGCATCAAAGCGATCGCCCGGAAAACGATGACGCTTAAGTGATGTATTTTCAAAAGCAACGATTATTCTGTAGATTAAAAACATTCAAAGGAGCCACGCAATGACGACTACAAATTTCGACAGCGGTTCGCTAGCCACTAACAATGGCGTTACTTCGGCAACCTATAGCGGGTGGACATTTGGCGCCAGCAGCGCAGTTGATTTCGCAAATGCCAGCTCTGCAGATCTTACCGTGCTTCTGAATCAATCCGGCGGACGATCCATTATTCTCAATTATAACGGTGGTAATGTCACCAATTTCTATTTCAAATCTTCGGATGGCTCCGATTTTCAGCTCAATTCATTCAAGATTGACAATGGCCCGAATGGCGCTTCAAGTTCTTTGACCATTTCCGGGTACCGGGATAATGCATTAATCGTTAGCGCGGAAGCTGTCAATTTAACAACCAGCGATGCTGCTGGAAATATCAGTTATACGCAGCAAAACAACTTAGCACCACTCTACAGCGGATTGTTGACATTTAATTCTGCATTCAACAATGTTGACGAAATACGTTTTGTTTTTAACAGTGCTGTAGAACTTACCGTTGATGATATTGACATCTCGGCAGCAGTTATCCCTCCCACCATCACCTCGGCCACTTACAACGCCAGCACCAACTCATTGGTTGTGACCGCCACCAACCTAGCTGCTACAGGCGGCACACTAAACGATATCAATGTTTCAAAACTGACGCTAACCGGACAAGGCGGGTCGACTTATACGCTAACTTCATCAGACGTTGAAATCGATTCAGCAACTCAATTTACCGTTGCGCTGAATGCCGCAGATCAGATCAACGTAGAAGGATTGCTGAACAAGAACGGCACCTCCGCCGTCGACGCCACAACGTTTAACCTCGCCGCCGCCGCTGACTGGAATCCTGCGCAAACCGGCAACGCAGATACCACAGGTAATGCAGTCACTGTCAGCAATGTGCAAGCCCCAACGATTACCTCTTCCACCTACGATGCCAACACCGGAACCCTGGTCGTTACCGGATCAAATTTCGTTCAAGCGAACGGCGCAACCAATGACATTACAGCCAACAAACTTACATTCACCGGCGAAGGTGGGGCAACCCATACTTTGACGGACAGCAGCAATGTTGAGATCACTTCCGGCACAGCTTTCACGGTTACATTCAGCGCTGCAGACAAAGCCGCCATCAATCAAATTTTCAACAAAAATGGCACCAGTTCCACTACCGCCACAACATATAACTTAGCTGCTGCCGATGATTGGAACACGGTGATCGGCAATACCGATATCGCGGATGCAACCGGCAACGGCATTACCGTCAGCAACGTAGCTGCGCCCACGATCACATCCGCCACTTTTGATGCCAGCACCGGCACATTAGTTGTGACCGGAACCGGCTTTTTCAAAGTAAACGGCGCTACTAATGATATTGATGCCTCCAAGTTCGCCTTTACGGGAGAAGGCGGCGCGACCTACACGTTAACGGATTCCGCCGATGTCGAGATTACCTCCGGCACAGCATTCACCATCACCTTGAGCAGTACCGATAAAGCTGCCGTCAATCAGATGGTCAACAGGAACGGCACTACTTCAACCGGCGGCACCACCTACAATTTAGCTGCAGCGGAAGATTGGGCAGCAGGCGCTGATGCCGCCGTCAATGTTGCTGATGCTACAGGCAACGGCATTACCGTCAGTAACGTGGCCGTACCCACGATCACATCAGCGACTTTTGACGCCAGTACCGGCACTTTGGTTGCAACCGGAACCGGCTTCCTCAAAGCAAGTGGTGCAGCCAACGATATCGACGCTTCCAAATTCACCTTCACCGGCGAGGGCGGCGCGACTTATACGTTGACGGATTCCGCCGATGTTGAGATTACTTCCGGCACCACATTCACCATCACGTTGAGCAGCACCGACCAAGCTGCGATCAATCAGATTATCAATAAAAATGGGACGTCCTCGACTGGCGGCACGACCTATAATCTGGCTGCCGCCGAAGACTGGGCGGCAGGTGCCTTCCAAGCGGTGACTGTCGCTGATCTCACGGGTAATGGTATTACGGCTTCGAATATTGCCGTACCAACCATGACGTCAGCAACTTACGATTACAACAGCAACGCATTAACCGTTACCGGAACCGGCTTTCTCTCTAAAAGCGGCGCCAGCAACGACATCGATATTTCCAAGCTGACCATTACCGGGGAAGGCGGCGCAACGTATACACTGACCACCGCCACCGATGTGGAAATCACGTCAGGCACTGCATTTTCAATCACACTGACCGGCACAGACCTGATCAATGTTGAGGCATTGCTAAACAAAAACGGCACCACCGCGGTCAGCAACACTACTTATAACCTTGCTGGTGCTGAAGACTGGGCAGCCGGAGCCGATGCCGCGGTAGCAGTCGCCGATCTGACCGGTAATGCAATTACCGTCAGTAACTATGCTGCGCCTGCGATTACTTCCGCTACTTTTGATGGCAGCACCAACGTGCTGACCGTAACCGGAACCAACCTGGTTTCCAACAGCGGTGCAGCCAACGATGTTGACGTTTCTTTGCTGACGCTAACTGGTGAAGGTGGAAGCTACACATTGACATCTTCAGATGTTGAAATCACGTCGGCAACATCGTTCAGCGTGACGCTGAACGCAGCCGACCAGCTCGTCGCACATGGATTGCTAAACAAAAATGGCACCGCTTCCTCCGGCGCAACCACCTACAATATCGCTGCGGCCGAGGACTGGATGGCCGGAACTGCCACCAGCGTCAATATTGCCGATCTCACCGGCAATGGCATCACCGTGAGCAATGTCCCGACACCCACTATCACCTCAGCAACTTACGATTCCGACACTGGCATCCTGATCGTTACCGGCACCAATCTATTCAACAAGATCGGCGCCAATAATGACATTGACATTTCCACGCTAACCTTGACCGGTGGCGTTGCCAATGCTACTTATACGATCACCAGCGCATCGGATGTTGAAATCACTTCGGCGACTTCTTTCAGCGTAACGCTGTCCGGCGCGGATAAAACCACTGTTGATGCGTTGCTGGATCAAACCGGCACCACATCATCCGGCGGCTCCACTTACAACCTGGCAGCCGCGGACAATTGGCTAACCGGTGCAGATTCTGCTACCAATATTGGCGACACAACCAATGCAGTAACCGTTTCAATCAACCCAAGAATCACCTCAGCGACCTATAATGCATCATCCGGTGCTTTAGTCGTCATCGGCACAAACCTGCAAGCTAATGGCGGTGGTGCCGATATCGATGCTTCCTTGTTTACGTTTACCGGCGAAAGCGGCGCCACCTACACCCTGACCGATTCCGCCGATGTTGAAATCACATCCGGCACAGCTTTCACGGTTACGCTCAGCGCTACCGACAAAGCCGCCATTAACCAGATCGTCAATAAGAACGGCGCCGCTTCGACCGGTGGAACTACTTACAATCTGGCTGCAGCTGATGACTGGAATACCAATGCCACAACGGGCGACACGTCGGACACCAGTGGCAATAACATTACCGTCAGCAATGTAGCCGCGCCCACGATTACATCGGCCACCTATAATGCCAACACCGGCGCACTGGTGGTAACTGGCGCTGGTTTCCTGAAGTTAAGCGGCACAACCAACGACATTGATACCTCCAAGCTGGCTTTTACAGGTGAAGATGGTTCTTTGTATACGCTAACTGATTCCGCTGATGTTGAAATCACATCCGGCACTGCATTCTCAATCACTCTGAGCAGCGCCGACAAAGCTTCCGTCAATCAAATCATTAATAAAGACGGTACGGCTTCGACCGGTGGCACTACGTACAATTTAGCTGCTACGGAAGATTGGGCAGCAGGCGCTGATGCGGCCGTTAATGTGGTTGATGCCACCGGTAACGGAATTACCGTCTCCAATGTCGCTGCACCGACGATCACATCGGCTACTTTTGACACCAGCACCGGCGCGTTAGTGGTAACCGGTACCGGCTTCCTCAAAGCAAGTGGCGCAGCGAATGATATCGATGTTTCAAAATTCACCTTCACCGGTGAAGGTGGCGCCACCTACACACTGACTGATTCTTCCGATGCCGAGATCACTTCCGGCGCCGCATTTACCCTTACTTTAAGCGCCACAGACAAAACCGCAGTTAACGTTCTTTTGAACCAGACGGGCACAACCTCCACTGACGCCACGACATACAACCTAGCTGCCGCAGAGGACTGGGCAACAGGAGCCGATGCCGCCGTCAATGTGGCAGATCTGACAGGCAATGGCATTACCGTAACTGTCCCGACCCCATCTTCCGGCGGCGGTGGCGGCAATGGCACCTCGACTACGACCACGACAGCCGATGGCGTTGAAATTACCATTACAACCCAACCGAATGGCACCGTAATAACCACTCTCTTGCCCACCACATCAACACGTGAAGATGATCCGTCTTCATTACTTAGAAACCACGCAGATATTCCGCTGGTTACCGGGACATCGGGCAATACCCTGCTGACGATCAGCTTACCCGTCGGCGTTGGCATGAATGCCCAAGGCCTGCCTCGGGAAATGAATCTGATCGATGCCAGAGATGATCTGATTCAGCGCATTGCGCAAGGAAGCGGAACCGATAGTACGGATGAAGGAATCGTTAACCAAATTGAAGATTTCTTGTCCACACTAGGTTCCGATACAACCATCGCTATTCGTACCGTAACCCCCACGGTTAATAACCATCAAATTCCCGAGCTACCCATTATCATTACCGGTACGGAAGAAACCGATGGCTCTCGCCAAGCGCTGATAATCGATGCCAGTAATCTACCGCCTGGTAGCATTATTCAATTAGCCAATGTTGCGTTTGCATTTATTGTAGGAGCGATCAGCGTAACAGGGGGTGCGGGTGAAAACTACGTTGTAGGCGACGATCGCGATCAATATATCGTGTTGGGTGCTGATAATGACATTCTGTTTGGAGGAGGCGGCGATGATACGATCGGCAGTCTTGGCGGCGACGACTGGACTTCGGGCGATGGCGGCAATGATATCGTTTTTGGCGGAACCGGCGATGATCGTTTAAGCGGCGGGAGCGGAAACGATCAACTCAATGGCGGATTGGGTCTCGATATTGCGGAACAGGAAGGACAATTATCGAATTACCGGATTGAAATAGATAATGAGCAAGTCATGCTGATACACAATAGTAGCGGTGAGACGGACACCCTGATTGATATCGAATTGATTCAATTTGCTACAGGCAACACTGTGGCGATTGCTTACTCTGAGATTGAGGCGGTTGCGCACCATCTGGCAAAAACCTGGCTGAACCGAGATTTAACTGCGGCTGAAAACAACGCTGTGCAGAACTGGCAGAATGCCACTATCGATGATGTCTTGACAGCCTTTCATGATCTGCCAGAGGCAGTTGATTTTCAAGATAAAACCAACACTGAATTGCTCGATGGCCTGGAGACCAATCCTGACATTATCCGGCTAGACGTAACCCGGAACTTTACTGGCGGAGATGAAAATAACCAGGGTTATTTACAGCTGGGTCTGGCTGTGAATGCGGACGGCGGCGCGGGCCATGATGTCTTGCAGGTGCCAGGTACACGTGAGAGTGTACATCTGGAATTTGCCGAGGATCGGCTGGAATTGACGCAATTGAGCGATGGTGCCATGTTCAGCCTCAAGAATGCTGAAATGATTGCCTTTGACAACGGAGAAACCGTTGTGATTGCGCACGATGCGATCGAAGGAATTTTGGGCCGCCTATTCCAGAGCTTCTTTGACCGGGATGCCACTATTGCTGAGTGGCAACTAGGGCGGGAAGCACTGCAAGCGCAGATCAGTCCTGACACGATTCTGGATTGGTTCCAGCAGCGTGCCGGTCTGGATGCTTTATCCGACACGGAATACGTACAAACAATCTATTCACAGACACTGGATCGCACCGCAACAAACGATGAACTCAGCCTGCAAATATCGCGCTTGGCAAACAACGAAGTTGAACGTAAATGGTTAGCGGTTGAAATTGCACAGAGTAATGAAGCGGTTATCAACTTGGTCGGCAGCGTAATGTTGCAGGAAGCGTAAGCATAAAGACCCGTGCACAACTTCCCCAGATAAACAGGCCGTTGAAAAACTATCTCAAGAACATTCTCAACGGCCAGCTAAAGCTTCACTGATTATTATTCTTTATTCGCACTATCACGATCTTTCAAAATATCTTGGCTTGGAGGATACTGACCTGGCTTTGGCTCACCACATGCAACCAAGAATAAGGATACTAAAACTGCCGCAACAAAAAAAGAATATTTCATAGTATGATTTCCTATATTTGAATGTACGTTAATTGGAAATAACCCTCTATTAAAAAACAAAAAACTGATTTTTCGCTTTGCTAATTCGCAGTTCTCGTTATTTATTAGATCATCCTTTATAACATAATCAAGACTAAATTTTCGTGAAGATTCGTTAATATTACCGATTTGCAGGAAAATCCTGCGTATTCGGATTGTCTTGGTTACATCGACGCAAATATTTCTCCTAGCGGGCTCCACTAGCACAGGTGATCACTTCTTACCTGGCATCAACATATCATTGAGAACGGTCGACCAGGGCAAGTTGACAAACCTCAGTGATTACGCTCATTTTTCTTGGATCGCGACCCCACTACCGATTCTTTCGGTTAAAAGGCTCGTTTGCGTATAATGAGCTTTAACAAAAAAAGTGTTTGTTTTCCTATATGCATTAAATACTAAGTTTCTATGCAAACATATTCCACGCGCATGTCGCACCCTAAATATCGTCCAGATATTGATGGTTTAAGAGCTATAGCTGTACTTTCTGTTATCGGCTTCCATGCTTTCCCTTACTGGGTTAAGGGTGGTTTCATTGGCGTTGATGTCTTTTTTGTTATCTCTGGTTTTCTCATCTCTACGATTATTTTTGAAAGCCTTGAGAAAAACACGTTTAGCTTTTCTGAATTCTACGCTCGTCGCATAAAGCGTATTTTCCCAGCCTTGCTTCTTGTGCTGATTGCTTGCTATGCCGTTGGCTGGTTTATTCTATTAGCTGGTGAGTATAAGCAACTAGGAAAGCACATAGCTGGTGGCGCAGGGTTTGTCTCTAACCTTATCTTATGGGGTGAAGCTGGCTATTTTGATAACTCTGCTGAAACTAAGCCACTTCTACATCTATGGAGTTTAGGTATTGAAGAACAGTTTTACATCGCATGGCCTCTGTTGCTTTGGTTTGCGTGGAAAAAGAATTTTAATCTATTATCTATGACGATAATTGTTGCAGTCGTCTCGTTCTATTTAAACATTAAGGGTGTAAATAACAACGCAGTAGCTACCTTCTACTCTCCTCAAACTCGGTTTTGGGAGTTGTTGTGTGGCAGCATTCTGGCATGGATGATACTTTATAAAAAGGACACACTTACCTTTGTCAAGAGAAAACTTGAAGGCTGGCTTGGATCTGTTTTTTATCAACATGCTCCAGAAGAAAGTGACGGAAAGACACTAGCGAATATTCTTGGATTTGCTGGATTGTTACTACTAACTTACGGTTTTTATGGCATTACTAAAGATTTCAGTTTTCCTGGCATGTGGGCTATAGTGCCTGTGCTTGGTTCCGTTCTAGTCATTTCGGCTGGCCCATATGCATGGTTTAATCGCGTTGTCTTGTCTAATCGCTTATTAGTTTGGTTCGGCTTGATCAGTTTTCCTCTGTACCTCTGGCACTGGCCACTGTTGTCGTTTGCACGGATTGTTGAAAATGAAGTGCCGGGCAAAGGTATTCGTATTGCGGCCATACTTATTTCAATCGTTTTAGCTTGGCTTACATATAGACTGCTCGAAAAACCAATGCGCTTTGGTAAGCATGGCAGTGTAAAGACGTTTACTTTAGTAGTATTGATGTTTGCTATGGGGTATGTCGGCTATGACACTTACCGCTGGGATGGCTTTGGATTCAGGCATACATCAAATTTGTCCATGGATGAAAAGGCCATAGCAGAAGAACGTAGCAACTACTGGGCTGATAATTTGGATAAAAACTTTGAGAATAGTAAAACTAAGGTTCTGATTTATGGCGATAGTCAAGGTTTTGATTTATTCAAAGCATTGAGGAATGATGATGGTATAGGAGTAAAAATATTTCAGGTTGACCATGATTGCACTTCTTTTAACTTGTTAAAAGTTAATCTTGAAAAGAAGTCACAGAAATGTCGAGATTCATTCGATAAGTTGACTAATTCAAACGATTTGAAGCAGGCGGATGTCTTAGTATATGCGATTCATTGGGTGAAAAATGCTGAACCACCTAGCTCAAAAGAAAATTACAAGCTCGCGTTAGAAAAAATAAAAGCTATAAATCCAAATATCAAGATAGCATTTTTTGGCCCGAAACCTCTATTAGGAAAAGAATGGGTTTCAATAAACGTCATTATGAAAACTCAAAAATCTATTTTTGGCATCAACGATTTCCTTAACAAAATAAAGTGGATAAGAGATACTGATGCACAGTATGTAAGTGCGTTAGCAGAAGATCTAAATGTAAAATACATCGATGTTAACGATATATTTTGTAGTGGTGGATGTCAGTTTCACATGGACAAACAGTTTACACATTTTGATCAGAATCACTGGAGTGAATTTGGTGCAAGATTATTCTTTAACAAGTTAAGCAACACCGAAGAGTATCGTGACTTGATTCGTCGTACTGATTGATTCAATGTTCAAAGTCATTCTTTGTATCGCTTAATAACACCACGGTTTCAGATAAGCGTTGTTAAAAAGTTCACTCTATCAACAACCTCAAAGCCTCCCGATACTTCTCCATCGTCTGCCTTAATATATCTTCCGGCAGTTCCGGCGCAGGCGCTTTTTTATTCCAGTCCTGTGTTTCCAGCCAGTCGCGCACGAATTGCTTATCGAAACTAGGTGGATTCTGTCCTGCCCGATACTGATCGGCAGGCCAGAAGCGCGATGAGTCGGGCGTCAATACTTCGTCGATCAGATACAGTTCACCGGCTTCATCCAAGCCAAATTCAAACTTGGTGTCGGCGATGATGATGCCGCGCTGTAGCGCGTAATCGGCGGCTTCGGTATAGAGTTGGATGTCTTCTTCACTGACTTTTTCAGTGAGTGGCCTGCCTAATTTCTGTTCCACTTGGGTTATAGCAATGTTCTCATCATGCGCACCGGCGGGGGCTTTGGTGGAGGGGGTGAAAATCGCGCCTCCGGGCAGTTTCTCAGCCAGTTTCAACCCTGCAGGCAATTGAATACCGCAAATTGCGCTGGTTTGTTGATAATCCTTCCAGCCGGAACCGACCACATAGCCGCGCACAATCGCTTCAACCGGCAAAGGCTTTAAACGCCGGATGACAAATGCGCGGTCGCGCACTTGTTCATGCTCACTTTCAGCAACGACCGATTCCGGTGCGATGCCAGTCAGGTGATTGGGCAGGATATGCGCGAGTTTCTGAAACCAGAAATGGGATAACGCAGTGAGAATTTTGCCTTTGCCGGGTATGGCCGTTGGCAGAATCACGTCAAACGCCGATAAGCGGTCAGTTTGCACGATCAGCAGTTGATCGTCACCGACAGCGTAAATATCCCTGACTTTGCCGCGATGTAAAAATGGCAAACTTTTGATGTTGGTTTCAAATACTGCGGATGATTGCGTCATGAGTTTCGGATTCAAAGATGTTCTAGTTGTTTTTTGATATGAATGGCTTCTCGCAATGCGCTGTCAAGTTCCGTGCTTAACACAGTGTAATGTCCCATTTTACGGCCTGGGTGCGCTGCATTTTTGCCATATAAATGCAATTTAGCCGATGGATGTTGCAAGACCCGATGCCAGTCGGGTTTTCCATTGCGCCATAAATCCCCGAGCAGATTAACCATTACCGCCGCGCTGTGTTGCGTGGTGGCTCCTAACGGAAGTCCGCACAATGTTCTTACTTGTTGCTCAAATTGTGACGTAATGCAGGCGTTGATGGAATAATGCCCGCTGTTGTGCGGGCGCGGCGCGATTTCATTGATCAATAATGTATCGTCCTGCAGCACAAAAAACTCAACACACAACACGCCCTGATAATTCAGCTTCACCGCCACCTGACAAGCCATGTCTTGCGCTTGCTGCGTGAGTTTTGAAGCTACTCTGGCCGGCACGATGCTGATATCGAGAATGCCATTGATATGCTGATTCTCGGCGACCGGAAAAGTCTGCAATTGCCCGTCGTTGCCACGCGCCACTACAACCGACAATTCTCTTTTGAGCGGCAGGAATTTCTCCAGCACGCACACAGAGTGATTAAGTTGCTCATGAGCAGCCGTCAATTCGTCGGAATTAACAATCGGCATCTGCCCCTTGCCATCGTAACCAAATTGACTGACTTTCAGGATACCTGGAAGTAATTGCGCAACATCCTGAGCAATCAAATCTTGTGGTTGCGCGATGATAGCAAACGGCGCGACGGAAAAACCATTAGCCACCAGAAATTGTTTTTCCAGTACGCGATTTTGCGCGATCGCGACACAGTGCGCATCCGGCTTGACAATGCAGGATTGCACCAGCTTGTGCAGCGATTCGGCAGGAATGTTCTCGAACTCAGTGGTAACAGCAGCACATTGATTACCAAGTTTTTGCAGCGCCGCGGAGTCTGAATAATCAGCACAGACAAAGTCATCCGCGATTTGCCCGGCCGGGCTATCAATTGCCGGATCCAGTACAGTTACCCGATACCCCATCTGTTGCGCTGCTTGCACGAACATGCGTCCGAGCTGCCCGCCCCCCAAGACACCGAGCATAGCGCCAGGCATGATGCGCATTATTCCGGCAACCCGGACGCCAGGACAGATTCAGCCTGTTTTTGCCGATATCGGTCTAATTGTTCACTCAATTCACTGTCATGTACCGCCAGCAGTTCAAGCGCAAATAGTCCGGCATTGGCCGCCCCCGCTTCACCGATGGCAAAGGTAGCGACAGGTACCCCTTTAGGCATCTGCACAATCGACAGCAATGAATCCAGGCCCTGCAAATGCTTGGAGTTCACCGGAACACCCAAAACCGGCAAGGTGGTCTTTGCCGCGATCATGCCAGGCAGATGCGCCGCCCCTCCTGCCCCTGCGATGATGCATCGGATACCGCGTGCTTTGGCTTCTGCGGCGAATTGAAACATTAAATCCGGCGTGCGGTGCGCTGAAACCACTTTGGCTTCATGCGCAATCTTGAATTCATCCAGGATGGCCACCGCATGCTGCATCACATTCCAATCACTTTTACTGCCCATCACAATGCTAACTAATGGTTTAATCATATAACTTCAGTCGACTTTACATTTAAAAATAAATTACTTAACAGGCCGTTGCACGATTATGCCTTGAAACACGGCTGGCTATTTTATAAGTCTGTGCAATAATTGTCTGATTTATTTCGATAGCTTTAATAAAAATCATAACTGGTATTATACTAAGCATATTCACAGTTGCACTTTTACATTGATATGACTATTCAATGTATTAAACTTGAAACATTGACTTATCTATTAAGGACGGCTTAATTCTGAATGAATTTTCAACGTGGAAAACAAAGCGACGAACCAGAAATCAACTTGGTACCCATGATCGACGTACTGCTGGTGATACTGATCTTTCTGGTGGTGACAACAACGTATTCGAAATTTGCCGAACTTGAAATCACCCTCCCCCAAGCCAGTGATGAAGAAGTCGACAAGAATATCGACAAGCCAAACAATATAGACATCACTGTCAATGCGCTGGGAGATTACACCATCAATCGGATACCCATCAAGTTTTCCAGTATTGAAAGCCTACGTGACGCGCTGCTGTTCGCAGCCAAAGATCAGCCTGATCCCTTTATCATTATCAGCGCAGATGCCAAGGCTACGCATCAATCAGTCATTACAGTGATGGAAGCTGCTCGCTTGGCGGGTTACAATAAAATCACTTTCACCACGGAAACGAATAATGCCAACTGATAATTAGTTCGGATCGTGATTGAATTTAGCAAAAATCATTACAATAAACTCTAACGTTCCATTTCATAAGGAGAGCACTATGACCAATGTCAACCTCGACAATTTTTCCCAAGCGGCGCAATCCGGGTCGCAATATGTCTTAGCCCCATTGCCTTATTCCGATACCGCTCTGCAACCTGTGATATCTTCCAATACGCTGAGTTTTCATTATGGCAAGCACCACAAAACTTATGTCGACAACTTGAATAATCTGCTAGCAAACAGCGATCTGGCAGGACAATCTTTGGAGCAAATCATCAAAGCAACCGCCGGAAAAGCGGATAAGGCTGCGATTTTCAATAATGCGGCGCAAGTCTGGAACCATATGTTTTATTGGCATAGCCTGAAATCCAGTGGTGGTGGCGAACCATCCGCAACACTAAAACAAAAAATTGAAGCTTCATTCGGCAGCCTGGAAAACTGCAAAAAGGAATTTGCTCAAGCCGCGCTCACTCAGTTTGGAAGTGGTTGGGCATGGTTGGTGCAGGATGGCGATAAAATCGCCTTAGTCAAAACCGGCAACGCCGAAACACCGCTGACAAAAGACGTCCGCCCGCTATTGACCATCGATGTTTGGGAGCACGCTTACTATTTGGATTACCAGAATCGCCGCGCTGATTATGCAAACGCAATTCTGGATAAACTGATCAATTGGGATTTTGCTGCAGCTAATCTTAAATAATCCCATTTTTTATGACTGATATCACCATCGCCCTGTCAAAAGGGCGAATTTTTGATGACACCGCGCCCATACTCAACGCTGCAGGAATTGAGCCGCTGGACAATCCGGAAACATCGCGCAAATTAATTCTCTCCACCAACCGGGCGAATGTACGATTGATCATAGTGCGTGCATCAGATGTACCGACCTATGTGCAGTATGGCGCTGCAGATCTCGGTATCGCCGGCAAGGATGTGCTGCTCGAACATGGAGGCGCAGGACTTTATCAGCCGCTGGATCTGAATATTGCACGCTGCCGCATGATGGTGGCGGCACCAGAAGATTTCGATTACGATTCCGCGGTTCAACAAGGCGCGCGGCTGCGCATTGCCACAAAATACGTGCAAACTGCGCGCGAACACTTCGCCGCCAAAGGCGTGCATGTCGACCTGATCAAGCTGTATGGCTCAATGGAATTGGCGCCTTTAGTGGGCCTGGCAGATGCCATTGTTGATCTCGTTTCGAGCGGTAACACATTAAAAGCTAACCATCTTAAGGCGGTGGAAGAAATCATGGCCATTTCATCACGATTAATTATTAATCAGGCGGCCTTAAAACTGAAACGAGATACCATTCAGCCAATATTGGATGCATTTTCTGCAGCCGTCAAATCATAACTCCGCCAGTATTCACTCATCATAACCATGATAGAAATAAAACGATTTAATTCAAAAGATGCTGATTTTGATTCCAAATTAGATAAACTTCTGGCATTCGAGAATGCTCAGGACGATGCGGTCGAATTGACCGTGGCGAAGATTCTTGCCGATATAAAACAACGCAAAGATGCCGCCTTGATCGAGTACACCAACCGGCTTGACAGACTGTCGGCAACTTCCGGCAAGGACTTTGAGCTCACGCAGGATCAGTTGCAGCAAGCGCTGAGCGCTTTACCGTCAGACCAACGAACTGCTCTGGAAAAAGCGGCCGAGCGGGTTCGCAGCTACCATGAAAAGCAGTTAATGAGCTCATGGCAATATACCGACTCAGAAGGTACGCTACTTGGTCAAAAAATAACGCCGCTGGATCGTGTTGGGCTCTATGTTCCCGGCGGGAAAGCTTCTTACCCTTCTTCGGTTCTGATGAATGCCATTCCAGCCAAAGTCGCCGGTGTAGAAGAATTAATCATGGTGGTTCCGACACCGGATGGCGAAAGAAATGACATGGTTCTGGCAGCAGCGGTTATTAGTCAAGTGGATCGCGTATTCACCATCGGCGGCGCTCAGGCTATCGCTGCGTTAGCGTATGGCACCGAAACCGTACCGCCGGTGGATAAAATTGTCGGCCCAGGTAATGCCTATGTCGCCGCTGCCAAACGTCGAGTATTCGGCATTGTCGGTATCGACATGGTCGCCGGACCGTCTGAAATTTTAGTCATTTGCGATGGCCAAACCAACCCAGATTGGATTGCGATGGATTTGTTTTCTCAAGCTGAACATGATGAGTTAGCGCAGTCGATATTATTATCACCCGATGCTGAATTTCTCGATCGGGTGTTGCACAGCCTGAACCGCCTGTTGGCAAAAATGCCTCGCAAAGAGATCATTCGTGCTGCGCTGGAAAATCGCGGTGCTTTGATTCAGGTGCAAGATTTGGATGAGGCCTGTGTTATCGCCAACCGAATCGCACCTGAACATCTGGAATTATCCCTCGAGCAAGCGGAAAAATGGGTTGATAAAATCCGCCACGCCGGCGCTATTTTTATGGGCCGCAATGCTTGTGAGGCGCTGGGAGATTATTGCGCTGGCCCTAATCATGTGTTGCCGACATCAAGAACCGCGCGCTTCTCCTCTCCATTGGGCGTGTATGATTTTCAGAAACGCAGCAGCTTGATCCAAGTGTCGCAACAAGGTGCAGCGAAGTTGGGAGAAATTGCATCGATTCTTGCAACCGGGGAAGGATTGCACGCACATGCATTATCGGCAGAATACCGTTATAAAAATCAATAATGATAGGATTCTACTGCCATAGTTTCGATACCTGCGGAATTCACTTATGCCAGTTATTACTTCACGCGACCACCCGCTCATCAAACAACTGATCCAGTTGGAAGGATCATCGCAATATCGTAAGAAAACTGACCTGACGATTCTTGATGGCATCCATCTCATTCAAATTTATAGCTCGATACTGGGTAAACCCGAAAATTTGATCGTCAGTGAATTTTATTTTGACGAAAACAAATGTTTCATAGACGTGCTTTTTGGTCATAAGCCTCCTAAAATAACTATCATTAGCGATTCGTTATTTCGTGTAATATCCCCAGTCAAAACACCCACAGGGATTCTCGCACTTATCTCAAAACCCATATTACAAGAAGCAAATCATCGCAAAAAGGTAGTCCTGAGTGTTCTGTTGGAAGCCATTCAGGATCCTGGAAATATGGGCTCAATATTACGTTCGGCCGCCGCCGCCAACGCCAGTAATATTTATCTTTCAAAACACTGTGCTGACGCCTGGTCTCCCAAAACATTACGGGCTGCGATGGGTGCTCATTTTTTTTTGCATATTCATGAGGATAGTGACTTGAGGCAGATTGCACAAGAATTCACAGGGACTGTGATTGCCACAACCATACAAGCCACGCAGAGTCTTTTTGAAATTTCCTTGGCTGGACCCACAGCGTTCATATTTGGAAATGAAGGCGCAGGATTATCTGCAGAAATGATACAAGCAGCACACACGAATATCGCTATTACAATGCCTGGAAAAACTGAATCTCTAAACGTTGCGGCGGCGGCGGCTATTTGCTTTTTTGAAAAAGTGCGTCAGGATAGATTCTCAACTCTAGCTTCCGATGTTGGAACTAAATAATGCAGGGGTGTATCATACTGCAGCTTACAATAATCACTATGGAGTCTCATGAAAATTTCATTTTTATCCCTCATCATCCTACTCGGATGCACGTTATTCAATCCTGCCAATGTCATGGCTTTGCACCATGAACCGCAAAATGCACAAGAATCCAAAGAAAGAATGCCTGATAATGAAGGAATTGTTATTAACACGATGGACGCGGCCGGTTACACTTATATGGAACTGGAAAATAGCGGGCATAAATTCTGGATTGCTGCACCCACAACCAAGGTTAACAAAGGCGATCATATTCGCTACTCTGGAAGTATGACCATGAGCAATTTTACCAGCAAGACTTTGAATCGCACATTCAGCACCATTATTTTTGTTACTTCTACAGAAATTAAAAAATAACTCTGCTAAGTCACATCGGAAAAGCCGATTAATAGCTTATTCTTCAGGCTCTTCAGTTCATCTCGATAGCGTGCTGCTTGTTCGAATTCCAAATTCTTTGCAGCACTGAGCATTTTCTTTTCAACACGCTGCATTTCTTTGGCTAATTGGGTTTCACTCATGACATCATAGCGCGCCTGTGCTTGTGCAGCTTTGAGATTTTGCTGCGATGATTCATAGTTATAAACGCCATCAATGAGATCTTTAATCCTCTTGTTCACCGATCGAGGAGTAATTTGATGCTGCAAATTATGATCTATTTGCATCTGGCGCCGACGATTCGTCTCATCAATCGCAGCACGCATGGATCTGGTGATGGTACCCGCGTAGAGAATGGCGGTGCCGTTGATATGACGGGCAGCGCGACCGATGGTGTGAATCAATGACCTCTCCGAGCGCAGGAACCCCTCCTT
>RRZT012443582.1_pt1 | contig 23397 bp, 19 predicted proteins | sample 2165551 | NCBI WGS metagenome assembly RRZT01 (sample SAMN10456910, study PRJNA506462) | wastewater metagenome | biome: wastewater; feature: sludge; material: wastewater sludge; isolation source: wastewater sludge with Escherichia coli K12::gfp cells carrying plasmid... | place: USA: Moscow, Idaho... | reverse complement strand
TGACGATGCTGATACTGTACCGGTAACAGCAAGCAAACCAAAGGATGTTACCAATCAAGCAACTACAGGATCCGTCATTGATGAAGATCAATTGGCTTTGCGCAATGAAGAAGCAAGAAAACAAGCAGAGCTAATTGCACGCCAAGCTGAAGAAGTAAGGCAAAAAAAGGCGCGCAAAAATACAGAAACGACTGATCTTGCACAAAAGAAAACTGCCGAAGCAGAAATAATTACTGAAACGAAGCTATCAACACCACCACAGTCTTCAGATACTACTCAGCCAATAAATGGTGTGCCCCCAATCACTGCCAAGAACAATGAAACTGAGCAACAGAGCAATATAGATTCGCAATCTAGCTCGACTGACGGAACATTACATAAACCGGTAGTAAAACCTGAAGAAAAAGTAGACAAGAAAAAGAAACAAGCCAAGCAGCAAGTCATTTGGAAAGATGAAAATACCAAGAAACGAGGTGTTAAAACCCACGGCGATCTTAGCGGCGGACAAGGTTGGAGAACTCGTAGAGACAAGCATAGCAAGCCTGTACATGCAGAAGATCAGAATATCCATGGCTTCTCCGCTCCGACGGAGCCAATTGTGCGCGACATTATGGTGCCGGAAACCATTTCCGTGGGCGCACTTGCACAGAAAATGTCGGTTAAAGCTGCTGACGTTATCAAGGTATTGATGAAAATGGGCAGCATGGTGACAATCAATCAAATGTTGGATCAAGACACTGCAATGATCGTCGTGGAAGAAATGGGGCATATTGCAAAATATGCCGAATTGGATAGCCCAGAGAGTTTCCTAGCTGACCGTGAATCAACAGCAATTGAAGCAGAACTGGTTGCACGTGCTCCTGTAGTTACTGTTATGGGGCATGTTGATCATGGAAAAACTTCATTATTGGACTACATCCGTCGCACGCGCGTTGCTGGCGGCGAGGCTGGTGGCATTACCCAACATATCGGTGCTTACCATGTAGAAACTGATCACGGCATGATTACTTTCTTGGACACACCCGGTCATGAAGCATTTACCGCAATGCGTGCACGCGGCACAAAAATTACCGATATTGTCATTCTCGTGGTCGCTGCAGATGACGGCGTTATGCCTCAAACTATTGAAGCTATACATCATGCAAAAGCAGCGAATCTGCCCATCATTGTAACAATCAACAAGATTGACAAGCCTGACGCAAACACTGAACGCATTCGACAGGAATTGATTGCCCACGAGGTTTTACCTGAGGAATGGGGTGGCGATACAATGTTCGTTGAAGTTTCGGCTAAAACGGGACAAGGTATTGACACCTTATTGGAAACTATATTATTACAAGCCGAAGTATTGGAGCTTAAAGCGCCAATTAACACCCCCGCTAAAGGCGTCGTGATTGAATCACGCCTTGATAAAGGGCGTGGACCCGTCGCTACAATTCTAGTGCAATCAGGGACGCTAAAGCGTGGCGATGCACTGTTAGCTGGCGCAGTGTTTGGCAAGGTTCGGGCCATGACCGATGAAAATGGCAAAGCTATTAAGCAAGCAGGAACATCTATTCCAGTTGAAATTCAGGGTTTATCCGAAGTTCCTGAAGCTGGTGAAACAGTTCTTGCGCTGGATGATGAGAAAAAAGCACGAGAAATCGCATTATTCCGTCAAGGTAAATACCGGGATGTCAAACTTGCAAAACAACAAGCCGCAAAACTTGAAAGCGTTTTTGATCAGCAAGACGATGTAAAAATTCTATCCCTGATCATCAAAGCTGATGTTCAAGGATCTTGCGGAGCGTTGGCATATTCTATACAGAAGCTTGCAACTGATGAGGTTAAAGTCAACATCATCCACAGCGGAGTGGGTGCAATTATTGAATCAGATGTCAATCTATCAATAGCATCAAAAGCTGTAATTATCGGTTTTAATGTTCGCGCAGATGCAGGCGCACGCAAATTGATTGCGGCCAACGATGTCGACGTGCGGTATTACAACATTATTTACGAAGCCGTCGACGAAATAAAAGCCGCACTCTCAGGATTGATGTCACCTGAACGTAAAGAAACTATTCTAGGCCTGATTGATATTCGTGAAGTCTATCGTATACCTAAAGTAGGCGTAGTAGCCGGATGTTACGTATTGGATGGTATTGTTAAAAGAAATTCATTAGTTAGAATATTGCGAGATGGCTTGGTAATTCATAGCTCCGAGCTCGATTCACTGAAGCGTTTTAAAGATGATGCTAAAGAAGTCAGAGAAGGCTTTGAATGCGGCTTATCGCTCAAGAATTTTAATGATATCCAAGTAGGTGATCAACTGGAAGTCTATGAAATTGTCGAAACCGCACGCTTCCTGCAGTAAGCGTTTATACAACATAAAGTATGCCTAAAGACTTTTCCCGTAGTTTACGTATTGCTGATCAAATACAACGCGAGTTGGCGGACTTGATACAAAATGAAATTAAGGATCCGCGCGTCAAACAAATCACCATCACGGCTGTCGAGGTAACTCGTGATTATAGTCATGCCAAGATTTTTTACACGACGTTGGTTCACCGGGATGAAAGCTCTCTAGTAGAAGAAGGCTTAGAGCACGCTAAGGGTTTTTTGCGCTCAAATTTATCTCATCGCATGAAACTGCGCCTTGTCCCACAGTTACATTTTGTTTATGATGAATCAGTTGAACGTGGTTTTCGTTTGTCAAAATTAATCGACGAAGCCGTTTCCCAAGATAAATCACTTCATCCAACCGATTCGGATAACTAATCAATTTCACAGTTGATTGCACATTAATATCTCAAATATCCCATCAAATAACCTGATTAAGCCCAAGAAACGTAACATTAGTGGCGTTTTATTATTGGATAAACCCTATGGAATTTCATCCAATAAAGCATTGCAAACCGCAAAACAATTATTTGTTGCCGCCAAATGTGGACATACTGGGACTCTGGATCCAATGGCAACTGGATTACTTCCAGTTTGTTTCGGCGAAGCCACCAAATTCTCATCGATATTGCTAGGTGCTAACAAAACCTATGAAGCAACGTTAAAGCTCGGTTTCATGAGCACAACCGGTGATGCGGAAGGCCTAATCAGGCAGGTCGCAGCAACCGTTCAGAATCCAACATTCACACAATGTCAACAAACACTGACACAATTTATTGGCAGAATCAAACAAATGCCACCTATGTTCAGCGCACTTAAACATCATGGTAAGCCGCTCTATTGTTATGCTAGAAATGGCGAGGTCATTGAACGTCAAGCACGTGAAATAGTCATCCACGAAATTCAAATTCAGTCACTCAATCACAATGAATTACAACTAAGCATTCAATGCGGCACTGGCACTTACATTCGGGTACTTGCTGAAGACATTGGCAAAGCAATGGGATGCGGCGGTGCTTATTTGACTGGCTTACGCCGCTCTGCGATAGATCGTTTTGATTTATCACAAGCATATTCCTTAATCGCACTTGAAAATATGAGTCTATCCGAACGGGATAATTCCTTATTACCCATTGATTATTTGCTACATAATTATCCGTCAATCACGTTAGACCGATTGAACGCATTGCATATTCAGCAAGGCCGCAATATTTTATGCCCGGAAAGCATCAGTGAAATGATGGAGAATAGGAAACTGATTCGATTGTATTCCGAGCAGCATCAATTCTTAGGGTTAGGTGAAATCACAATAGAACAAACAATCAAAGCGAAGCGATTGCTTTCAGACTCCTATTTACTGGAATACGCCACACAAAATTTCTCAGGGTAATATAAAAAACTTCCTATTTCGAGCCACTGCTATGATGCGAAGGATCGCAATTTAACGTGACGGCAAACAAATCATGCGCATCGGATCCAGTAATTTGGACTTCAATAAATTCACCTGGCTGCAGGTGTTCAGCTTTTTCTATATAAACCAATCCATCAATTTCCGGTGCATCCGCGCTACTCCGTGCAATCACTTGACTCTCAGTTAATTCGTCAATCATAACCGTCATTGTATGACCCACTTTCGCAGCTAATCGTTGGCGACTGATCTCTTCCTGTCGTTGCATGAAACGCGCTCGACGATCTTGCTTAATTGCCTCGGGTATATGATCAGGCAATTCATTGGCAGCAGCGCCTTCAACGGGAGAATACGTAAAACAACCGACGCGATCCAATTGCGCTTCCTGCAAAAAAGATAAAAGATCTTCAAATTCAGCCTCGGTTTCACCCGGAAAACCGACAATAAAGGTACTTCGCAATGTGATATCAGGGCAGATTTTCCGCCATTGTTGAATTCGAGCCAAATTATTCTCAGCACTTGCGGGCCGTCTCATCGTTTTGAGAATGCGCGGATTTGCATGCTGAAACGGCACGTCAAGATAAGGTAATATTTTACCTTCGGCCATCAGTGGAAGCACCTCATCCACATGTTGATATGAATAAACATAGTGTAGCCGCACCCACACTCCCAACGATCCCAAAGCTTGTGCAAGCTCGGTCAATCGTGTTTTCATCGGTCTCCCTTGCCAAAAACCAGTACGGTATTTCACATCCACACCGTAAGCGCTGGTATCTTGCGATATGATCAACAACTCTTTAACACCGGCATTTACCAAGTGTTCGGCTTCCTGTAACACCTGATGAATCGGACGGCTAACCAAATCACCGCGCATTGATGGGATAATACAAAACGTGCACCGATGATTACAACCTTCGGAAATTTTTACATACGCATAATGTCTCGGTGTCAGGCGAATTCCCTGCGGAGGTATCAAACTGATATAAGGATCATGGGGTTGTGGCAAATGCGCATGTATAGCGGACATGACTTCTGGCAACGCATGCGGCCCGGTAACCGCCAACACCTGTGGATGCGCTTTTTTGACAAGCTCTCCATCTTCTTTAGCACCGAGACAACCTGTCACGATCACTTTGCCATTCTCTGTCAAAGCTTCGCCAATAGCATCCAGCGATTCTTCAACAGCACTATCAATAAACCCACAAGTATTGACCACAACCAGATCGGCATTTTGGTATGAGGCCGATATCTCATAGCCTTCAGCCCGTAACTGAGTCAAAATTTGCTCTGAATCGACCAACGCCTTTGGACACCCCAGAGAGACAAAACCAACTTTTTGTGAAACTTGCTTAGCTGACGACATAAAATTATTATTTGAAGACGGTTATTGTGAATAACCTTAGATTGTATCTGAATACGGTTCCAAACAATTCTTTTCTGCCGCTAGTGACAAAACAGTAACAAAATAAATTGCCTAACAATAACCAATAACCGACAATAAAATCAATAACTTTACAGACTCTAGCAATCCGGCAAAAAACTAGCTTAAACTCGCAATTGATTACGTAGACCCCGTAAATCGAGCCGCATCAATAATTGACCAAAGATGAAAAATTCCGCCGATGATTGCCGGTATAATCAGCACCGCAAAAAAATAGCCTGTACCACAAATAGCAAAAAACAAAAAAGCTGGTAATAAGCGCCCCTGCACCAGCTGCCCTAACCCCGGTATAAAAAAACTGCATACTGCGGCCACTACGTTTCCACCCGATCCCTGCCCTGACATTATTATTCGTCCTCTTTATCTATTCAATAAGTTTAAATTACCTCCGGCAAAGCCGGAGGCTTACCTCACTGCGTTAATTTATACGTCGGTTGTATTCTTATCTTTAGTTGGCTGATCATAATCGATACCCACCATATCGCCTGCCATCTTTTTTTCACGTATTTCATCCAAATCTGCTAACTTGTTTAGTCGCAGTGTTGTTTCCTGGGTCACCTGATCAAGCTTTTTCATTGACCCGGGTGACAACGTGTTACTTCTATTAATCTCCAGTTTGAAGAAATGCAGATTGTTCAAAAAATTTCCAGTAATATCCTGCACTGTTCGCATGGTCGCTTTGAGCATTTTTAATTTTTCTTGCTGAATCTCAGCTTCTCTCAGTGACTGTAAATGCATTAGCCGTTCTTGATGTAATTGGTTAATACTATCGCGCTGCAATAATGACAAAACAGTTGTAACCCAGATTGCCAAGATACTTAGAAAGCGATTGGTATAAGCTATATACATTTCAACTCCACTGAGCGGCGACCCTAGATATCCGAACCAAACTAAAATAGTACAGAATGTTGCAACTGCTATGGTGAAGCCTTTGTGTGGCGATTTCAATGAAATTAATACAACAATGATATAGAAAACACCGCTGGCAATACCCATTGATGTTTTCAAATCAACCAATAGAATCAGCAGTGCACTTAAACTGCACCATAAACCGACAATTACTGTAGACGATTTTTTCACTTTGGCAGCAGTTTTATCAAAAAAACCAAAATAGGCCATTCATTAAGAATCATGCTTAACTAAAGTCAGGCACCTCGCACATGCAAGAATGCGTGATATTTTTATATTAGTCAAAGTATTATGATCGTTTCGACACCAGCATCAGCTTTTCTGCTTCTTTCAGCAAGAACTCTCTAAATGCATTTGCAGTACTGGATAAGCGCTTATTTTTCCGATTCACGACATGCCAGTAACGCACGATGGGGAAACCCTGAACATCCAGAATTTTCAACCGGTTCGTTTCAAGTTCCAGTTCCGCAGTATGCTGCGACATGATACCCAAACCCATGCCTGCCTGTACAGCCTGTTTGATAGCTTCAGTCGTATCTGTTTCCATACCTTTATTGATCGTGATTTTATGAGCGGCGAAAAAACGTTCCATGGCACTGCGTGTGCCGGAACCGGACTCCCGCACTAAAAAAGTCTCCTCGGCCAATCGTTCTACGGGAATAAATCGCTCGTTACACAACGGGTGATCCGGAGGTGCCACGACAACCAATGGGTTCTCCATGAAAGATTCGCTATCAATATCCAGATTTTCGGGAGGCTGCCCCATAATCGCAAGATCAATCAAATTATCCGCCAGTTGTTTTAAAACTGCTTCACGATTGGAAACATTTAAACTCACGGTCACACCCTGGTAACGTTGACAAAATTTTGCTAATAAATGCGGCGCGAAATAATTCGCTGTAGTAACGACGGAAATATTCAGCTTGCCGCGTTCCATACCTTTTAATTCATCTAAAGCCACTTCCACATCGGATAGCTGCTGAGCAATCGATCGGCTGTATTGATACAATTCACGTCCCGCTTCGGTCAGATAAATTCGTTTTCCCAACTGCTCCAATAACGGCAAACCAATGTTGCCTTCCAGCTGTTTGATTTGCATAGAAACAGCAGGTTGCGTCAAGTGTAGCTCATCAGCTGCACGCGAATAACTCAAATGCCGGGCAACCGATTCAAACACTTGCAATTGACGTAATGTAAGATGTAGCATGCATCGTTTCATTAAGATTTAATATAAGTAATACCTTATTATACACATCAATATTATTGATTTGTCCTTATGGATATATGTCGTTATAGTGTCATTCATAGACTTAAGTAGTCATGTTTGTTGTGTGTAACGCAATCTCCCCTCGTTTCTGTCTGATCTTTTGGCTGGAGGTGAGTGGAATTTAACTGGAGAAGAAACTATGGCAGTAAAAACATATAACGCTGGTGTAAAAGAATATAGACAAACTTACTGGACCCCTGATTACATCCCATTAGATACTGATATTCTGGCATGTTTTAAAATTACGCCGCAACCCGGCGTGCCTCGTGAAGAAGTAGCGGCTGCCGTTGCTGCAGAATCTTCTACAGGCACCTGGACCACGGTGTGGACCGATCTGTTGACCGACTTGGATTACTACAAAGGACGTGCTTATAAGATTGAGGATGTACCTGGGGATGACTCTTGTTATTATGCTTTCGTAGCTTACCCAATCGATTTGTTTGAGGAAGGCTCGGTAGTTAACGTACTGACCTCGTTGGTAGGTAACGTATTTGGATTTAAAGCGCTGCGCGCATTACGTCTAGAAGATGTCCGCTTCCCGATTGCTTATGTCAAAACTTGCGGTGGACCTCCTGCAGGCATTCAGGTAGAACGCGATCGCTTGAATAAATATGGCCGCGCACTGTTAGGTTGTACCATTAAGCCCAAACTGGGCCTGTCAGCAAAAAACTATGGCCGCGCCGTATATGAATGTCTACGCGGTGGTTTAGATCTGACCAAGGATGACGAGAACATTAACAGCCAACCTTTCATGCGCTGGCGCGATCGTTTTGAATTCGTGGTGGAAGCTTGCCAGAAAGCCGAACGTGAAACCGGAGAACGTAAAGGTCACTACCTTAATGTAACCGCACCAACCCCCGAAGAAATGTATAAACGTGCAGAATTTGCTAAAGAGTTAGGCGCGCCAATCATTATGCATGATTACTTAACAGGTGGCTTAACAGCCAATACGGGGCTAGCAAACTGGTGCCGCAACAATGGAATGCTATTGCACATTCACCGTGCCATGCACGCCGTGCTTGATCGCAATCCACATCATGGCATCCATTTCCGCGTTCTAACCAAAGTCCTGCGTTTATCAGGTGGTGATCACCTGCATTCCGGAACCGTAGTCGGCAAGCTGGAAGGTGATCGTGCAGCAACTCTCGGCTGGATTGACACCATGCGCGATAAATTCATCAAAGAAGACCGTAGCCGTGGCCTGTTCTTCGATCAGGACTGGGGTTCCATGCCCGGTGTATTCCCGGTCGCTTCAGGCGGTATTCACGTTTGGCATATGCCAGCACTGGTCGCGATCTTCGGTGACGATGCCTGCCTGCAGTTTGGTGGCGGCACTTTGGGTCACCCCTGGGGTAACGCTGCTGGCGCTGCTGCTAATCGTGTCGCACTAGAAGCCTGCGTAGAAGCACGTAACCAAGGTGTTGAAATCGAGAAAGAAGGTAAAGCGATTCTGACCAAGGCAGCCAAAAGCAGCCCTGAACTAAAAATTGCCATGGAAACATGGAAAGAGATTAAGTTCGAGTTTGATACGGTTGATAAGCTAGACGTAGCGCACAAATAAGCAATACATAACTAAAGAAGAAAAGCCGACGCTTAACCATGCTTTTCTTCTTCATCTCTCTAATAATGAGGAATAAATTATGACCGAAGTAATCGATTACAAATCACGTGTCAGTGATCCAGCAAGCCGTAAGTTTGAGACATTCTCCTATCTGCCTGCGATGGCTGACAAAGACATCAAGAAGCAAGTACAGTATTTGATCAGTAAGGGTTGGAATCCTGCCATTGAGCATACAGAACCAGAATATGTGATGGATTCCTACTGGTACATGTGGAAACTACCCATGTTTGGCGAAACGGATGTCGACCGCGTGCTGGCAGAAGCTGCCGCATGTCATAAAGCCAATCCAAATAATCATGTTCGCTTGATTGGTTACAACAATTTCAACCAGTCACAAGGCACAGCCATGGTGATATACCGCGGCAAGACTGTATAGACGACAGACACAACGGGGTTCGTACCCTGGAACCCCCCTTACCTACAACAGGATCGGGGGGTTTTTTTTGATCAAAATTAAAGTACTTTTCCGATAGCAAGAACAGGAGTTCATCATGAGCAAAATCATTGATCAATACCGTGTAACCACTGAGCCCTATTACCATTCTGTAGCCGATGAGGTGAAATTATATGAAGCCGCCTATTCGGTGCGCATGCCTATGATGTTGAAAGGTCCTACCGGCTGCGGCAAAACCCGATTTGTCGAATACATGGCTTGGAAATTAAAAAAACCGCTGATTACCGTTGCTTGTAACGAAGACATGACCGCCTCTGATTTGGTGGGACGTTTTTTATTAGATGCCAAGGGCACACGCTGGCAAGATGGGCCGTTAGCTGTTGCTGCGCGTTATGGCGCAATCTGCTATCTGGATGAGGTGGTCGAAGCCCGCCAAGACACTACGGTCGTTATCCATCCACTGACCGATAACCGCCGTGTGCTGCCTTTAGAAAAGAAAGGTGAATTGATTCAGGCACACGCAGATTTCCAGGTGGTCATTTCCTATAACCCTGGCTATCAAAGCTTGATGAAAGATTTGAAACAATCGACCAAACAACGTTTCGGCGCGCTGGATTTCAATTACCCCAATCATGAGATAGAAAGCGAAATTGTTGCGCACGAATCCGGCGTATCTTCTGATATCGCCGAAAAATTGGTATCCATCGCTGAGCGCGCTCGCAACCTGAAAGGGCATGGCCTGGATGAAGGTATCTCGACGCGCATGTTGATTTATGCGGGCAGCCTAATCACCAAGAAAGTTGATGCTCATGCAGCCTGCCGTGTCGCATTGGTACGCCCAATTACGGACGACCCTGATATGCGTGATGCACTGGACGCAGCGGTTAGTACTTTTTTTAATTAAGTTAAGCGGCTTTCAGAGCGCACAAACCGATCGATTGTTTTATGAAGATAGACAGGTGCTTTCATGAGTATTAATCTAAATGACTACAAAGAGCTACTGGAAGATCTAGAACCCGAATCCATTGAATTACTACACCATGCCTGGCCTGAAGTTGTTAAAATTTTCTCACCGCGTGGATTGGATAACTATCTAAAAGGCGTTTCAGCACTACAGAGATTGGGGCGCGGACGCAGCCTAGTTGATTGTTGGATTGATGAAATCCCACTGGTAGCTAAAGAAGTCGGGGAAGATATTATTGCTGATTTGGCCACTTCTGTTCTTTCGCTTGCCTCACGCACCTCGGGCGCTGTGATTGAATTGGTATTAGCCACCTCCCCCACAGCAGCCAAACGTCTCGGCGATACTCAGCTATTTCAAAATTATCTGCAATTTCTGAATACATTGATTGCACAAGCGCCGCGTGGCATGCGTCCAATGCTCAATAAACTGGATATCCTGTTTGGTCAATTGACTTTAGGGGGCTTGCGCCGCTGGGCAATGTGGGGCGCGCATGCGCATCGCACCAACTACGAAGAGCAAATCAAGTACTTCGGATTGGATTCCAAGGAATCGCTCGCGATCCTGCAAAAAGAACGTAAAGGAACGCTGTTTGTTGATGTACAGCGCCGTATCAATATGTATCTGCGCGCATTGTGGGGTCGCGATTTTTTCATGAAGCCGACTTCTGGTGACTTTGAATCACGCGAAGGCTATAAGCCGTTCATTGAAAATTATTTCATTCACCTGCCCGATGCCTATGACAGTCATGGCGACATTTCCGCCACCGAGGTCTATCGCGCCGCTGCAGCGCACGCTGCTGCGCATCTGGTGGAAACCAAGGTGCCGATTTCCGCAGAAGGCTTAAATCCAATGCAAATGGCGATCATTGCCATCATCGAAGACGCACGCGTCGAGGAGCTTTCAATTCGTCGCTTTCCCGGCCTACGCAAAGCCTGGTCAGCACTGCACAACGCCACCCCGGACATGAACGTTTCGATGGGTGATTATCTCAACCGCCTGGCGCGTGCATTGCTTGATCCGGACTACAAGGATCAAGATTCGTGGATCGTTGAAGGTCGTAAATTGTTTAAAGCCGCGCAAGATAATCTCAATAGTTACCAAATTTCGTGGGATATCGGCGTACAACTCACGCATAGTTTCCGCACTAAAAATATTCCATTCAATGCCCGCACCGATATACTCACGGCACCGTATCGCGATGATAACCGCTACTTCTGGGAATTCGAGGAGTTTGATTTCAATAAGTCGCTTACTGCTGGTTACCAAGCGCCTAAACAAGTCCGTAAATACGTCAATGTGATGGAATTTGCCAATGAAGTTGAAGTGGAAACAGCCGGAGACGATGCACAGGAAATCTGGGTCATGGGCACCGAATTCTTCCCCTACGAAGATAATGGTGTTTCATTCAATCAAACAGAAGGGAAGGAGCCCGTCTCAGCGCCGTACCACTATTCCGAATGGGATTATCAAATTCAACTGGAGCGCCCGGATTGGGCTACTGTGCAGGAAAAGCGCGCCAAGCTGGGCGACATGCAGTGCATTGATGACATCGCATTACAGTATAAACGTGAAATTGCACGCATGAAATTTTTGCTTGATGCCATGCAGCCGCAGGGCACACGCCGCATTCGCAAACTGGAAGATGGCGATGAAATTGATATCAACGCCGCCATCCGCTCGATGATCGATATTCGCATGGGCATGCAACCCGATCCGCGCATCATGATGCGATCGGTACGTAAAGTGCGCGATATATCGGTACTGGTACTGCTCGATCTATCCGAGTCCACCAATGAAAAAGTCTCCGGTCACGACTACACTGTGCTGGATCTGACCCGCCAGGCTACCGTACTTCTTGCCAACGCCATCAACAAAATCGGTGATCCGTTTGCGATTCACGGTTTCTGCTCGGATGGTCGACATGATGTGGAATATTTCCGTTTCAAGGATTTCGACCAACCCTACAACGAAATACCCAAAGCCCGCCTGGCTGGCATGACCGGGCAATTATCGACGCGCATGGGCGCCGCAATGCGTCATGCCAGTCATTACCTGAAACTGCAGAAATCCGCAAAAAAACTGCTGCTCGTCATCACCGACGGCGAACCCGCCGATGTCGACGTGCGCGATCCGCAATATTTGCGCCACGACACCAAGAAGGCGGTGGAAGAAGCAAGCCGCTCCGGCATTCTCACCTACTGCATGAGCCTTGATCCTCGTGCCGATCAGTATGTATCCCGCATTTTCGGCGAACGCAATTATTTGGTGGTGGATCACGTGGAGCGCTTACCGGAGAAATTACCGGTGCTGTATGCGGGGTTGACGAGGTAAATTACCGAATACGGTTACATGATTTCTGGCAGAGACAGATGCTTATCATGAATACAAAATACCCGGGAGCGCTAAAACTTTCTCCCGTGAAATTCGTTATAAACGTCAAGCAAGCATAGCAATTGCCAAAGTGGATTAAATTCCCTGAATCTTGTTGAGATCAAAATCCCATTTTGCCGGATCTTCGATACTCTGAATGGCGTCAGCCTCTTTTGATAAATCTATAATTTCTGAATGAATATGTGCGTTGATTCGGGTAGAGAAAAAAATTTTTACGATGGGTGTAGTTAGTTTTTTTGTAGACTGTTCAATCACCACGCCCAATCGTTCGGATTTGAGTTTTAACAAAGTCCCGGATGGATAAATACCTATTGTTTTTACAAAGGCCTGAAAAACAGTTTCATCAAAATGCCCGTCTTTCCAAGAGGCCATTTTGCGTATCGATTCAGCCGGAGACCAAGCGGATTTGTAGCAACGATCTGAAGTGATTGCATCATAAACATCGCAAACAGCACCCATCCGCGCAAACAACGATAGTGCATCACCGGATATTTTTTCCGGATAGCCTTTTCCATCTACTCGCTCGTGATGGTGCAAACAAACATCCAGAGCTGATTCATGGACTTGGTAACAGGATTTTAGAATTTCCCAGCCGCGTTTCGGGTGGCTCTTCATAATGACAAATTCTTCATCCGTCAATTTTCCGGGCTTGTTGAGCACTTCATTCGGAATCACCATTTTTCCTATGTCATGCAACAATCCGGCAGTGCCTGCTTGTTTAATTTGCACCGCGCTTAAACCCAACACCCTTCCCAACGCTACCATCAGCACGCAAACCGCAACCGAATGCAGGTAGGTATATTCGTTGACATTTTTCAACCGAATCAATGTAAGCAATGCATTTGGATTTCGCTCCATTGATTGATTGATCTCATCCACTAATGATTCTGCTTCTTCAATTTCGAAAGCCTTACCCATTCGAACATCGCCAAACATCGCAGCAACCGCTTCTTTAGCTTTATGTTGAATTATTTTGGCGGCATGCAGTTCTTCCTCGACCGAAGCCCGTGCGACCGGTTTCTTAGTTGGTTGTGACGGTTGATCCAAAATCACAGGTTCAGGATTTTCTACCTGGATAATTTTGGCAACATCAAGGCCTTTACTGGTATCAATCCATATTTCATCCAGATTGCAGTTCACAAGCTTATCCAAGTCTTTTTGCTGATCCAGCTTAAATGATTTTCTCCAGAACGGATGTTCCATCCAATTGCCACCAATTGCATGAATATACATTCCCAACCGGACTTCACTTACTTTCACTTTTTTTATCATCAGGCACAATCTAAAAAACTTAATATATTGGATTATGAGTTCGATCCGTCGATACTAATATAATCACTTAGCAACTCTCTGATACCAATCGACTCGGCCTTCAGGTAACAGCCGCGGATCTACAATAAGAAAATACATTGTGCACTTCTTCGTGAAAAATTAAAAACAGGAATAAGAGGGGTTTTAGCGCTTGAATTAAGTATAAAACACAACATTTGCTTTTCATCCCAATCTTTATCGAATCTTATCTCGCTGACTGGATGGTTTGTATTCAATTGATGAATTCAACAGTTTTTATTATGCATACCTGTTGTTCACACACCCACGAGATCAAGAAGCTGCTTAACTCATCACCCAACAAGGGGGAAAAACATGGCTATAATCTATCAAGAAATACTTAAACAAAATAATAATATAAGTTAAATCAGTCCTCTTGCCAAAGCCGTTGGAAGCTTGATTTCCGCCACACTATAAAATTTTTCGCTGAACCAACTAGAAGAAGCAAAAATGTGACTTAGTAACACTGGTACATCTAAACAGCAGGAAACACAAAATGAATTCAATCGAAACAATCACAGCATTCTTTGGATGGTGCACTGTTATCAACTACGGGATATTGATTTTTATAACCATTTTCATAGTACTGATGCGCGGTTGGATGTCAGGAATCCATAGCAAGATGTTCGTGCTGAGCGAGGAGGATTTATCGCGCGCATATTTCCAATATTTGGCGCAATACAAGATAGCTATTTTTATCTTTAATTTCGTGCCATACGTGGCTTTGAAGATATTAGGATAAGCAGCTCTGTTATATCGATGGCACTGCGATGAAGTGAGAGAAGTGGATCGCACTTGGCCCACAGTTACTCCAGGCAATCTGTTACTTTTCTTAAAGTACGCCGCGCATAATACGCAAAAGCCACGCTACTGCGTTGTCCACGCAGGATCCAATCGCGCGCTTCCCGCCCTAAATCGGGATCAATCGACTGAATCTTACCGGCGCATGCCGCCAGCAAGTGCATTCGCGCCGCACGCTCAAAAGCCAGCGCCAGTATGCACGCTTCTTCAATACTGGCACTAGCGATCAATAGGCCGTGGTGCGCTAACAATAAGGCATGTCTGTCACCAATTGCTTTGGCAATCAGTTCGCCCTCATCATTGCCCACTGGAACGCCCGGCCACTTGGGCAGGAAAGCCACATCGTCATAGAGCACGCAATTATCCATGTGCGAGATTTCCAGTGGCACTTCCAGCATGCTCAGTGCAGCGGTATGTATGGCGTGCGTATGAATAATGCACTGCACATCAGACCGGGCGCGATATAGCCAGGAATGAAAGCGATTGGCTGGATTGGCCATACCGTCGCCTTGCAGCACTTCCAAATCTTCATTGACGAGCAATAGATTGCTAGCACAAATTTCGTCAAAGCCGAACCCCAGCCGTTGCGTCAAATAAGTACCCGGTTGTTCACCACGCGCGGTAATTTGTCCGGCCAATCCTGAATCATGCCCATTATCAAATAAAATTCTGCAGGTCAGCGCCAATTTTTGCGCTTGCGTATAATTTGCGCCAAGCAAATGTTGATCCATTTGCACCAACGATTGTTTGATCAATTGTTCTTTGTCTAAATTGAAGGTGTCATTGCTCATATTCTCTCACTTGATCCTCAAAATTCACCAGCGCTTGAAGTAAGCCGTTCAATTTCTCGTCGATCACGCTTGGTTGGGCGTCCTTTGGCAAAAAAAGGCTGAGGCTGGGCTTTTAGCCGAGCGGCCAACAACGCCCGTTCCTCGCGGCTTTCATCGGTTTCACGATAAAGCTGCTGTGCTTGTGGCGCAGAGCCTCTTTTATTAGATAATCCCAATACTTCAATCACATACTGATAATTATTAATACGAACTTCTATTTTATCCCCTACTGCAACTGTTTTGGCAGGCTTGATACGTTGATCGTTAATCATGACCCGGCCACGATCAATCGCTTCGGCCGCTAATGCGCGCGTTTTGAAAAACCGCGCCGCAAATAACCATTTATCTATACGATATTTTTCATTATTATCAACGGATCCCATATCAGTTTTAATCTGTAAGATTGGTATCTATCTGGATTTTGTTTTGCAGGGTTTTATGAACCGGGCATTTATTGGCGATTTCCAATAATCGGGCACGTTGCTGATCGCTCAGATCGCCTGTCAGTCGAATGCTTCGTGTTAAGACGTCAATTTGCGTCTTTTGTTTTTCACAATCAGCGCAATCTTCAGCATGGATCCGATCATGCTGCAACTCAACTTGAATATCCTGCAAGTCAATTTGCTTATGATTTGCGTACATACGCAAGGTCATTGAAGTACAACTACCAAGCGCAGCAAGTAATAATTCATAAGGATTAAATCCAAGATCAGAACCTCCGAGTGCGATAGGTTCATCACTGATCAAGCGGTGATGCTGTGTCAAAATCTCTCGCGTGAATTTTTTATCGCGCTCGCGCACTATCACAACACCCTGTTTGACCGATGACCCTGCTGTTTCCTCTTGCTTTTCTGATAGTTGACTTGTTTTTAGGTAACAACTCGCCCAGGCGGATAATACCTCAGCAACATACTGCGAGTCTTGCGGGTCGGATAACATATGATCTGCATGATCCAGCGATACAAAGCTTTTTGGATGTTTGGCCGCGCTGAATATGCGTGCTGCTTCGTCTATCGAGACCGTATCATCCAGCGGTGCGTGCAAGATCAGTAACGCCTTTCTTAATTCGCCAATATGCGCCACGGAATTATATTTTTCCAAATCATCAATGAATTGCCGACGAATATTAAAACTTCTTCCACCCAACTCAACTTGTACCGATTGCTGATCCTGCAATTTATGATACGAATCTGCAAACAAATGCTTGACATGCGATGCGGTTGCCGGCGCACCAATAGTAACCACCGCTTTTACCGATGGCAGCTCTTGTGCCGCCGCTAATACGGCAGCGCCGCCCAGACTATGCCCGATTAACAATGAAGGCGCAGCATACTGCTGCTCGAGATATTGCGCTGCGACTAATAAATCCTGAATATTGGACGAAAAATTGGTGTCCGAGAAATCTCCTGCGCTAGTACCCAATCCAGTAAAATCAAACCGTAATACGGCAATGCCACGGCTAGCCAATGCAAGAGCAATGCGTGCAGCCGCAGGATTATCTTTGGAACAGGTAAAACAATGGGCAAATAGCGCATACGATTTAATAGCGCCGGTTGGCATCTCCAACAAACCCGTTAATGATTCACCTTCCGAATTTTCAAATACTGCTTCAATACGTGGCATGGACTACCGACCTCTTCACAGCAAATTACACAAAACCTAAATTAGCTATGTCTGAATAGTACCCAAAATGACCGATTTAAACCCGTTCATTCGCATGAATAGAAAAAGTACTGAGATAAATCCGATAAAATTATGAAACGCTGTCATGCAAATTTTAATTCCTGCGTAGCGAATAGTGCAGAATTTTGCTTCTCGTTTTTCAATACCTGATCCAGACGAAATGGATTAAAGTATTGTAGCTGCATCACAGGATCATCCTGTAATCTATCAATCGCAGCTTTTGCGGCCACAACTGTCTCGAAATTCGCAGTCACACCCAATAGAATTTGTTGCAATACCGCAAGATCTGTGACGATGCCAATTTTATCGACAGAATGATATTTTGCAACTTCGACTCGATTATCGAATAGCTTTGCCGCGCTCCCCCAAACAGGATTATCGTGATCGGCACTGATCAAGGTTTTAATGCCCCAAACGATCATTGTCCCAAAAGTTTTTCCAACCTTCATTTGAGCCAGAATAAATTCAATCACAACGGCTTTGTTCTCAGCGGTGAAGGTATCGCACAATAAATGATTGATAATTTTTGTGACATTATGAATGTGAAAGTGTAAAGCTGCTTCACCCCAATTGGAATCAGAAGTAGGAATCGAGAATAAGACGTTGATGAATTCTGAAACCAACTCAATCTGGGAAGATCCGGACGATATTTTATTTACTACATATTCGATGACTAGGGCCTTATTCCTGTTTGATATTCGATCACCGAACAAATCCTCTGTCAAAGCACTGGCAAAATCGATAGGAGCAAGATTAACATCATATTGTTTATCAAAAAAGAGAACGCTTCTCGCCAATGATTGCGCCAAATTTTCCAATGCTTGGCCATGCTTCAACTGCGCAGCGAGATGATTGAGATTACTCGTGCCTGGCGGTGCATTGAACATTGCCAATATGAGTTGAAGAATTGAAGTTTGTTGTTTAATGGGCAACGGCATGTCCTGATATTCCTCGCATGAATGGCGCAAATTTATTCTTAAAAGAAAAGTGATGTAATGAACACTGCCTCTAGAATAAAAGTTTCCTTTTCCTTCATGTGGTTGCAAAATGTCGATTAAGAAGTACTCAGTGTTTTAAGAATCATTGAAAGCAGATGTACTACAATTCTATTCAATGCATTACATAATATGTCCATTGAATTATCGGTTAAGGCATCACTATTGGCAATAGTGACATATTGTCGCATCCGAAAAGCCAATAAACATTATTTTTCCCAATTAGAAAAGAAACCATGCGCCACTCAAACGTATTTATTCAACAATAATTCTATATGACATCGTTTCGAATACTTATTCTCGGTCATGGGGAAATGGGGCATGCGATGGAATTTCTGCTCAAAGATCGTCATGCACTGGATATTTGGGAGAAATTCCCTCAAAACAGCAGCTCATCCGTCGATCTTGAAGCAAGCGTGCCGCAGGCTGATATCGTATTGTTCTGCCTACCGGTGAATCCGCATCGTGAAGTAATACAGCACATCGCACCTGGGCTGAAAAAAAACTGCTTATGTGTCAGTATTGCCAAAGGGTTGGATGATTCAGGTAAAACTGCGGCTCAAATATTTGCCGATAACCTTGTGCACGAACAACCTTACGCCCTACTTTATGGCCCAATGATTTCCGAAGAAATTCGATCCAATCGATATGCTTTTGGGCAATTGGGCTGCCACGATTTTACTTCATTCGATAGGATTCAGACTTGCTTCGCTCACTCCAAACTGCTACTTGAATACACCCCAGACATTACCGGTATCAGTTGGTCGGTGATTTTAAAAAATGTATACGCCATGGCCTTTGGCATGGCCGATGAGCTCAGGCTGGGTGACAATATGCGAGGCTTTCTTGCTGTAGCGGCGCTGCAAGAATTGAATCAGATTGTACTTGAATTAGGCGGGCAACCGAGCAGTCCTTATCACTTGGCGGGATTAGGTGATTTGATCACCACTGCGACCAGTGAAAATTCGCATCACCATACATTAGGCCGGAAACTGGCCAGAGAAGAAACGGATGCGATTACTGGAGAAGGACCACATACTTTAAAAATGATCAATCAGTATCAGCTAGTAAATACGCAAAACTATCCGCTACTACAACTCATTAACGCAATCGTACAACACCCTCAAAATGTTCGATTGAAATTTGAGAACTATCTGAAAGTGGAGCACCATCCAAAAACCCGACGGACAGTTAAGCTCTGACGCCACATATATTGATCACGCAATTGATTAGCCATTATTAAGCGAGTAGTTTATTTTATCATTGACTACTTCGTAGTAAGGTATTGTCACAGGCCTACGCGAACATGTGCTATTCAAGGCTCAATAGAATAATCTGCAAGACTCATACTTAACAGGTCGTTGGAAAACTATCTGCATTGCCGCTGCGGTGTTAAAAACAGGCTCAAAATGCTCATTTATTAGTCGACAAGAGCACTGAGTAGTGCATGAATTAGTCTTCATCCATTAGTTTCTTTATAACAAGCAGTATGGTGCCAATAAATTACTCATCTAAATAATCCCTATCACCGGGTAAACATGTTACGATTTTTTCTAAAAGTAAGACCAATCTTGGTTACAAGAATATCAGCGCTGAAATATTAAACAATCTTTCAGATGCAACAACAATTTAACCAACTGTTTATTATAACCTAATTGCGTCATTAGTCTTTTCTGCAAGCCCTTAGCCCTTCCGAAGTTAGAGCGCTCACAACATCATGTAATATTTTGAGAAAATTCGTTCTAACAAATACAATCCAAGGAGAGTAGCGTGTTTTTTACAAAAGATGATCACAAAATCAGCATCATAGGTGGTCTTTTATTATTGGGATTGACTCTGACAACTGGAATCACTGTTTATAATGCGATGCGTCAGCAAATTGAAACCGTATTAGGCAGAGGGTTAACTGGGGCCTTAGAAGGTAAGGCATTATTGTTTCAGACAAGAATAGAAAAAGGAATAGAAGACACCCGCGCTCTGGCACTTAGGCCCTTTATTGTTCAGTTTATGCAGGATTTGAATGATAATATCGATAATGAATCTGCAAGCAGCAATCTGACCCGAAATGTAAATTCCCTTACTCTGATAGGTTTTAGCGCCGCGGTAATTTATGACCGCAATGACAACATTCTGTCTCAGGTGGGTGTATTTAGCTCGAATGAAAATCCCACAATACTACTGGACAATGCTGGAAACTCGAAACTTATTTGGGATAATGTGTTTATCCTGAGAACAACTGTTAACGTATTTAATCAAGGCAAAAAGATTGGAAGAATCACCACCGAAACAAGACTGCCTAATTTGACCAGAAGTTTTGTGAATGTTCAATCTATCGGGAAAAGTGTGGAATTTCTAATCTGTGCTAATTTAGCAGAAAATCGCCAAGCAATCGCATGTCTTATCAGCAGTCCTGCCATTATTAGATTTACGCACCTAAGTATAAGCTATGGTAGAGAAAACAATTCTCCAAAGGAAATGGCGTTAAAAGGTAAAAACGGCTTTGCTTCTGCAGTTGATTACCGGGATGTTCCTGTCATCGAAGCATATACATCGTTACCCACTTTGGGTGTTGTAATGACGCTTAAATTGGATCAGGATGAGTTGTTTATGCCAGTTAATGATAAATTAAAAGACATTACCCTTTATTTGGTTGCACTAATTCTTGCTGAAATTTTGTTATTGAATTGGTTCATTAGAAAACTTATAAGCTCTGAAAAGGAATCGCGGCAATCAAAAGTTAAAGCAGAAGAATATTCCATTGAACTGACTAATAAAGAAAAAGAATTACGCAAAAGACTAAAGGAAATCACTTGTCTTTATGATATACGACAAGAAATGGAACTGGAGATGTCTATCGATGGGGTATGTCAGAAAATATTTAAGCATTTGATTCCCGCCTTACAATTTCCACATGCTAGCGTGGCTGAAATTTTAATTAATGACAAACGATATGTTTCAAAAGATTATAATAAAAACCAAATTATTGAAGCACAATCCGCTAATGTTTTCGAGATAATAAAACCAGTCAGATCGAACGATAGAAAGTCTATATTTAATTTTTTTATTCAATCTGATATCTACATTAATCATAAGCATCATGGATACTTGCGGGTTTACTATGCACAGGATGTGCAAGGTTCCAATATCGAAGAGCAAAAACTTATTGATGCAATTGCAAGTGTTTTAGAAAGCTGGATTGAACTAAGACAATTGGAGGAAGCTTTAGTATCAGTCGCTGAAGACCAGGTTCATAAAATTGGGCAAGAGTTGCATGATAATATTGGTCAGCAAATAGCCGCTGTCGCATTTCAAGCCAGTGTTCTGGAATTGCAAACTGGCGACATGAATGAACCACGTGAAAAAATTTCAGAATTGGCAGCATCCATTGCATTGCAAACACAAAATCTGGTTGTAAATATCAAGCAACTCTCAAAAGTTTTATTGCCTTTTGAATTAGAAGCCAACGGATTGATATCTGCACTTCAAACACTCGCTACCCGAATTAGCGGAACGTATAATGTTATCTGTACATTCACTAATAATATAGGCAACGAAGATGTGGGCAGTGTAATAACGCTGAATATGTATCGAGTTGCCCAAGAAGCAATTAATAATGCAGTCATTCATGGTAAAGCAAAGCATATAACTATTTCGCTAACAATAAATGAATTAAGTGAGAGATTCATACATCTTACAATTTGTGATGATGGTCAAGGTTTCAATGAATCTACCTCAGAAGAAAATTTTTTTTCTGGAATGGGGATAAAAATCATGCATTATCGTGCAAAACAATTAGACGGTAAGTTAACAATCTTAAGACGGAATGAGAGCGGAGTAGAAGTGCATTTCATGGTTCCAGTAAATCAAGGTGACAGTTAATACTAAATCAAAAGTAATGTTAGTCGATGATCACGCCATGATTAGGCACGGCATGGCGATGTTGATTAATATGGAGACGGATATGGAAGTTTCCTGCGAAGCAGGAGATGGTCCCGAGGCTATTGAAATCATCAAGAAAAACATTTCGATTGATATTCTTATTTTGGATGTTTCACTCAAATCAGTGTCAGGACTCGAAATCATTAAAAGTATTCAATCATTAAACCCCACATTGCCTGTACTATTTATTTCTATGCATGATGAATCTGTCTATGCAGAGCGTGCATTAAGAGCTGGTGCTCGAGGATATGTGATGAAGCAGGAACCAAGGAATGTCCTGATAACAGCGATTCGTGAAGTATTGAAAGGTAATATTTTCTTGAGCAAAAGCATCCAAGAACAAGTATTAAAGCGAATCGCCGTGAGAGGTTATGAACAAGAAGCCACGGTAAGCTCCCTCACTCCCAGTGAATTTGAGGTGTTCCACTTGATTGGCCTAGGTTATAACGGCCATGAAATTTCAAGCCATTTATCTCGCAGCATTAAAACGATAGAAACACACCGATTTAATATTCGCACTAAATTGAAATTAAGAGATACTGGAGATTTAATTCGCTATGCAACCAAATGGTTTGCTGATCATTAATAAAATATGCAGCCTAACAAACAGCTACCAAATTTGACAGACTGAGCCAGGGCTGCCGCAAACAAATAATATTTAATTCCAAGTACAGGATGGATAGGTACTCGGACAAGTCGTTCTCAAGCCACCTGATAGGGAACTTGCCTGTCTTTTCCAGCTCATCACTTCTAGAACATCATCGACGTATTCTGGAAGACGTTGCCAGAATATATAATTGGATTTTAAATCATCGCGTGCGAATACAAGAAGCTCCTGAACTGTTGGCACATGGCCTTTTTTATCGCCGCGCGTATTTAAATAGTCGATCCTGAAATAACAGCAAGCAATTGATGTTAGGCATAAATACTCTGTTTTTGAATGATCAAAACGACCGGGAATGTTAAAATTGACACTTATTTCTGGTCGAAATGGTGATTAAAAATGCTCACAACCAGCAGCACATTCCATCAAACGAATTTATTTG
>RRZT012298652.1_pt1 | contig 23406 bp, 20 predicted proteins | sample 2165551 | NCBI WGS metagenome assembly RRZT01 (sample SAMN10456910, study PRJNA506462) | wastewater metagenome | biome: wastewater; feature: sludge; material: wastewater sludge; isolation source: wastewater sludge with Escherichia coli K12::gfp cells carrying plasmid... | place: USA: Moscow, Idaho... | reverse complement strand
TCTATTTTCTATATCTTTTGATATTGTTGCCATAGGAGTATGTTTATTTCCTTTTAAAATAAGGTCAGAATGTATTTCATCTGATATTATAGTTATATCATTTTCAATACAAATCTCTCCAAGTATTTCTAATTCTTCTTTTGACCAAACTCTACCTACTGGATTTTGTGGATTACATAACATCATAAGTTTTGTTTTATCATCTATTGTAGCTTTTAATCCTTCAATATCCATCACAAATTTATTTCCATCGAATATTAATGGATTTTCATTTACCACCCTATTGTTATTGTCCAATACTCTATAAAAAGGTGGATAAACTGGTGGCTGTACTAAAACCTTATCTCCTTCATTAATTAATTCTCTTACACCTATATTTAAACCCATTACTACTCCTGGAGTAAATAAAATCCATTCTTTTTTAATATCCCAATTATGATGGTCTTTTACCCATTTTATTATTGAATCATAAAATGAATCTTTTCTATAAATATATCCAAAAACCCCATGCTCAACTCTCTCTTTTAGTGCTTCAATTATTTCATCTGAAGATTTAAAGTCCATATCTGCTATCCACATAGGTAATATTTCTTCATCACCATAATTTTCTTTTAATGTTGCCCATTTTATTGAATCTGAATTTTTTCTGTCTATTATTTCATCAAAATTGTATTTCATTTTATCTTCTCCTTTTTATTATTAAGCCATTATTGGCTATGTATTAATTTTTTTATACCTGTCTAAGTATCCACTTACGCCTACTAAGGATAATGTAATTAATAATCCTCCAAATATCACTCTAAAATTAATAGGGTCTGAGAAGAAAATAATACCTAATATAGCAGCAATAATTATTCTACTTGCTGATACCATTGCTCCCGTTGCGTTATCAACATATTTATAACCAAGTGTTATAAATACTTGACCTAATACTCCTGTAATCGCAGATAATATCACATTAAACATAACTTTCGCCTCTGGTATCATTAAATCTTTTATAATAAATGGAAAATTTATTAATGTTGCAAATAGCATAACATAAAATATTATTATATATCCTTCATCATATTTTGAAGCTTCTTTTAAAGATAAAACACTAAACCCTGCCAAAATTGCTGAAATAATTGATAAAAAATCCCCTATATTAATGGAACTAAAATCTGGAAATGCAACTAAATAACAGCCTATCATTATCACTGTTAAATAAAGATAACTAGATTTTTTTATTTTTTCTTTATAAATTATTGGAGCTAATATCATAACAAATACTGGATATGTCATTTGTAGCATATTAGCATTTGTCACTGTTGTGAATTGAAATCCTAATGAAAATAACATAATAGAAAGACAATTTGTAAGACTTCTATTTATGATATATTTAAATTTTTTTGGTCTAAATGATTTTTTTGTAAATATTATATAAAAAAACATAACTATTGCACCAAGTAAAAATCTACTAAATGAATTTATCATTCCAGATAGATCTGAGTTCATTGTAACTAGCTTACCAAAAGCTGAACTTGCTGCAAAACACAATGCCGATAATAGAATTAATATAATTCCTTTACTACTGTCATTCACTTATATCATACCTCCTTAATATTAAAATAGATTAAAGTTATAGCCACAAGACTATAACTTTAATCATTTATTTATTTAACCATTTCATTGCAGATAAAGATAATACTGCCGAGCCTAAAGGAAGCACTTTTTCATTAAATATGACATTACTATTATGTTGTCCATATTCAAAACCCTCTTTATTATTCTTACCCGCTCCAATGAATAAATAAGCATTATTTTTAATTTTTTCTGTTATATAAGAAAAATCTTCTGAACCTCTTTTTACGACTGGAGTATCTCCGATGCTAATATGTTCATTTAATTCATTTACTATTTCCAAAATTTCATCTGTAAATTCTTTTGAAGTTTCAAGAGCTGGTAATGATTTAACTACATTAAAATTAGCTTCTCCATTAAAAGCACTAGCTATGTTCTCTACAACTGTTTTAAATCTGGATAAGATTTCTATTCTTTGTTCTTCACCAAATGTTCTTAAAGTACCTTTCATAACTACATTATCTTTAATAATATTAAAGTTACTAACAGCATCTATTGATGTTATAGAGAATAATATATGATTAAAGGGATCTACCTCTCTATTTATTACTGCTGTCAATCCATTGTAAATTTGAAAAGCTATATTTATTGGATCTATTGTCTCATAAGCCCTTGCCCCATGACCACCTTCTCCTTTTATTTCTATTTCAAAGCTGTCATTAGAAGCAAAAGTTTTTCCATAACCATATTCTAATCTTCCCAAAGGACTTTTTGCATCAACATGCATTGCCATAACTGCATTAATTTTCAAATCATCTAAAAGTCCATTATCTAACATAGTTTTAGCACCCATTCCACCTTCTTCATCTGGTTGAAACATCAATCTTATCTTACCATTTAATTTATCTTCATTTGCTTTTAAAATTTCTGCCGCTCCTAAAAGCATTGTACCATGAAGATCATGCCCACAACAATGTGATATCTCTTTATCCGATTTAAATTCTAGATTATTTGTTTCATACATTGGTAATGCATCTATATCTGCTCTTAATAATAGTGTCTTCTCGCCATTACCAATATCTGCTACTATTCCTGTATCTTTTATTGTTCTATATTTTATATTTAACTCTTTTAACTTATCCTCGATAAATGCGGATGTTTTTACTGTATTATATCCCACTTCAGCATTCTTATGAATATATCTTCGTATATTAATTAGCTTGTCCTCTAATGAAAATGCTTTTTCTATGATATTTTTTGTTAATATATCCATATTAAATCTCTCTATTTAACATAATATCAATTACTGTATCATCAACTTTAGTCATTCCATTTGAGCTTATTTCTCTTAGATTTTTAATACTTTGTTCTGCACTATTACTTGCAATTCCATTATGATCTTCTATTTCTGTCCCTTCCACTGCTAATAATGCTGATTGTACTGCTGTTGAAGCTGCTGTTCCTAATTTTAATGCACAACTTGGCTTTGCTCCATCGCAAATTACTCCTGCTTGATTTGCTATTATATTATTTATTGTAGGCGCTATTTTTTCTTTGCCTGATATTAACCAAGCAATTGCAGAACCTGAACCTATTGATGCTGCTAGACTACATCCACATAAGTTTGATAGTCTTCCTATATATTTTTTCACATATGATGTTATTATGTGACTTATTGCCAATGCTTTTACCATATTTTCTTCGCTTACTTCATTTAATTTTCCATATGCTGCTATTGGTAAGATTGCAGTAAGTCCATTGTTCCCGCTCCCACTTGAACTCATTACTGGTAATGTTTGTCCTGACATTCTAACATCGGAGGCAGCTGCTGTTAACATATATGCTAAGTTCCCTAAATCCTTTGATATAATACCTTTTTCAATGTTTTTATTATAGCTATATCCTGTTCCTAAACCATATTTTTCTTTTATTCCTACTTCTGCTATTTCTAAATTCATATCTAATCCATCTAATAAAAATTTAATTTCGTCATAATTTATTTTCTCTATTTCTTCTACTAGTGTATTTATTGGCAAATTATAGAATTCATCTATATCATTTGAAATGTTACTATTAATTTCTTCAACTCTATTATTTAATACTTCTTTGCCATCTAATTCTAAGTAGACTATATTATCATGTTTATCCTCTGTTATGGCTATAGCTATATGATTATTTCCCTCTGCTATTGTTTTTATATATACAGATTTTTCATTGTCTTTTGCTACTGTTACTTCTGTTTGTAAATTACTTGTATTTTTATCTAAATTATTTAATTCATCTTGAGTTAATTTTCCTAAAATTTCTAAACCATGTTTTGGTGTTGTTATTGTTCCTAAATTTGCTGCTATATCTAAACCAACTTTATCAGAATTAGGTATTCCCACGTCCATTCCATTTTTATAAATTCCTTTGCTAACTTCAACTCTTAATTTAGATATTTCTTTTGAGTCTTCTGGAAGTAAGTCAACTGCATATGCTGTATTTAATGCTACTGCAACTGGCTCTGTACAGCCAACTGCAGGTTTTACTTCTTTTTCTAATATTTCAATAATCTTTTCTCTAATATCCACTTTATTTGCTCCTAACTTTAACTATTAAGTATTCTTTTTAAAACGGTCCTAAGTTTATTATCGCTGCAAACGCTACACATGCTGCTCCTATTATAGTATTTGTAAGAATTATTTTCCAAATAAACTTAAAGTATTTTGGATATGTAATTCCTGCTATTGCTATAGCTCCTGATGTTAGCGGTGACATTGGTAATAATAAATTTGTAATCCCATCTCCATATTGGAATGCCGCACATACTGTTTGTTGTGTTATTCCTATAATATCTCCAATAGGTGATAATATTGGGATAGTTACTGCTGCTTGACCTGCCCCTGATATTATAAAGAAATTTGTTATATATTGGATAAAGTACATTATTACAGCGCCTATAACTTTTGGAGCTCCTGTTAATAGTGTTGATAATCCATAAACTATAGTATCTATCATTCCACCATTTTCCATTACTATTGCGATTGCTTTAGCAAATCCAACTACCATTATTCCTCCAACCATACCTGAAGCACCTTTAACAAAAAGCTCCATTAATTCATTTGGTGAATAACCTTTTATCACTCCAACTACAACCATCATCATTAAAAATATTGCTGGAACTTCTGTTTTAAAATCTCCACCAGTTAATGCGGTATATACTACAAATGCCATTCCTGCAAATACTGATAATAAAATTGCTATATTTTTTCCATCTAAATCTGGCATTTCTTGTTGTTCCGCTTCTGCTTTTGCTGCTAATTCTACTTCATATATATAACTATTCTTTGGATCTTTTCTAATACCTTTAGCATATTTCACTGTCCAGAATGATACTGATAAGTTAAATCCAACAAATGCAATAACTCTAAACCATGCTGCTGAAAATAGTGGCAATCCTACTAACCCTTGAGCTGTACCGATTGTAAATGGATTGAATATACCACTCGCTAATCCTGCTCCACCACCTGCTACTACAATACTAATTCCTACTAATGCATCTAATCCCATTGATCTAGCTAACATAACACCTAATGGAACAAATGCTAAGTATGCTTCTAATGTACCTATAAAAGTTGGTATCAATGAAAATATGAAAATTAATACTGGTATAAAATAAATATCTTTTCCTTTTGCTTTGCTTATTGCTTTATTTAAGAAAGATTGTATTGCCCCCGTACTTGTTATAACTGAGAATGTTCCTCCAACTATTAATATCAAGAAACATATCCAAGCTGTTGCTAAAAATCCTTCTGGTATTGCTTTAAACACACTCATAATTGTTGCAGGATTTTGTTCAGTTCTATGATATGAGTTTGGATCTACTAGTACTCTTCCTGTTTCTGCATCTTCAACTCTTGTATATTCTCCTGCTGGTACAATATATGTTAAAACTGCTGCTAATAATATTATACAACTAATTATAATGAGCGTATGAGGAAACTCCCTTTTTTTCTTTTTATCCACTTTTTTCTCCATTAAATTCATCCCCCTATTATTATAAATTAACTGATTCTCTTAGTGCTTTTAAGTTTTCTTTTGCAGTCTTAGGATCTACTACACATCCAGGTCCTAATATTAAACCTCTACCATTTACTTCTGCTATTGCTTCTTTAGCATGTTTCATTATTTCTTCTGATGAACTTCTTGCCATTATACTATCGTAATTTAAAACTCCATCTACAAAGAATGGTACTTCTTGTATACCACCTAAGAAACATTTATCTGTTTTTTCTCTTGCTTCCTTTAAACTAGGGAATGTATGTCTATCGTGCCAATTAATACAATTTAATGGGTAATTCTCTATTATTGTATCAAACATAATATTATCTCCATGTATATGAATAATATTAAAATAAGTTAAATCTTTATATTCATTTATTACTTCTAGGTCATATTTCATTCCAAATTCTTTAAATTCTTCATCATTCATCATATTATAAGTTGCATTTTGAGTTGCTAAGAAAAAACCGCTAACTCCTGCTTCTACATTTGCTTTTACAAAGTTTTTAGTTGTTTCTGTAATTACTCTTAAAGCTTGATGTACAGATTCAGGATTTTCTTTCATATCTTGAATTAGTCTATCTCCTGCTAGTTTTTTAAGAGTTGAAAAAGGACTGAATATTGTCTGTACATATGGTGTATCTTTTTTGATAAGTTTAGAAATTCTTTGTACTAATTGTAATTGCTTTCCCCAAGTTCCATAATGAGCTGGAAATACTTCTAATCTAGTATAATCCTCAATTTCTTTTATTCCTGGTGCTGCAACAATCGGTTCATGATGTGGATGACAGTATATTTTAATCTCTGCTCCCCAATCTTGGATTGAATAAGTTCCAAAAGGCATTAACTTAATAAAATCAAAATCAAATTCTTCATTGAATTCTACTTGTTTTTTTGCTAATGCTATCGGATCTTGATCAAATTCTGAAAAATGCATCCAAGCACTTACAGGTACTCGATCTACCTCTTGACCATTTAATGCTGCTTTTATTCTCTGTTCTCTGTTCATAATATCCACCTTTCTATATTTAATTGACAAATTCCCAAACAAGTGTTTATAATATTAGTTATTAAAGAATAACATTAACTTAATGTTAAGAATTTGTTTTATTATTAAATATAAATATATCATAATCTTTTTTTTTAACTTGGTTTCATTTAATCTAAAGTACAGTTTATTTTAAGGTGGTGTTTTTTTGATTGATAAACAGCTATTTATACAAGATATTGAAAAATTGAATAGTATTTTTTCTAAATTTAATCGTGATGATTCAACTGCTTTAGGTTTTATTTCAAACGATTTAACATACGATTTCTGTTATAAATATCCATACACTAAAATCTTTTTTGTCGAAAGTGGCAATATAAATTTTAAAATTAATGATATGAATATATTAGTAGACAAAGGATATTTCATATTAATAAATTCTCATTCTTTAGTAAAAATGCGTCCAATAATTGATAATAGTGTTTGTTATTGTCTTAACTTTAAAAGAAATTTTTTTCACCCTGAATTTATGAAAAACCTTTCTTTACAAAAAGACTTCTATAATTTTATCAATTTTTGTTTAATGGGCAAAATAGACAATAAGGCTAATCTAGTTTTTAAAGCAAATATTAAAAATTCTAAACTTTTGTTAGATCTCTTGTTATTATATATAGAAAATAAAGAATTAACATTATTAGAAAGTGGATTATTACACCTTTTTAAATATCTCAGAGAATCTAAAGATAGTGAATTTATACCATCTATATCCACACTTATTGATACAACAATAGTTAATTTAATAATTCAATATATTTCTATTAACTATGCGACTATTACATTAGATAGTTTAGCGGATTACTTTAATTATCATCCTAACTATATTTCAAAATTAATAAAAAAAGAAACTGGTTTAAATTTCCAAACCCATGTTCAAAATGCAAAACTTAAACAAGCGTCATTTTTGTTAATAAATACTGATGCTTATATAAAAAATATTTCTTTTGACCTAGGTTATTTAGATACATCATATTTTAATAAAATTTTCAAAGAAACTTATGGATGTACTCCTAGTCAGTTTAGAGTTAAAAATAGAAAAAAGAATGCATAAAAAAGTAGAGATATAAAACCATATCTCTACTTTTTTATAACTATAGAATTATATTAACTTAGACTTTTTATATTCTACTCTAGACTATTGCTTGCAATTCCATTATGATCATCTATTTTTGTCCCTTCCCCTGCAAATAATGCTGGTTATATACTTTTGAAGTTGCTATTCCTAATTCCATATCTAAGCCATCTAATAAAAATTTAATTTCTTCATAGTTTATTTTCTCTATTTTTTCTACTAATATATTAAAAGAGATAAAGGATTATCCCTTATCTCTTTTAATTTTTATTCTTCACTTTTTCTTTCTTTTAAGATTATTTCTTCTAATTCTTTAGGAACTTGATCATATCTTAAAAACTCCATTTCAAATTCTCCTCTTGCTTGGGTCATACTTCTTAATTCAATTGCATATTTAAATAATTCTGCCTGAGGTGCCTCTGCTGTTACTAATTGTGTACCATCTGGCTGTTGATCCATTCCCATAATTCTACCACGTCTCTTTGTCATATCTCCCATAACATCACCCATGTAAGATTCTGGTATTACTATTTGCATTTTCATTATAGGTTCTAATAACACAGGTTGAGCTTGTTTCATACCTTCTTTAAATGCCATTGATGCAGCAATTTTAAATGCCATCTCATTAGAGTCTACTGGATGATAAGATCCATCATATAATGTAGCTTTAATATTTACTACTGGGAATCCTCCTAATACTCCTTCTTCAAGTGCATCTTCTATTCCCTTTTCTACTGCTGGGAAATAGTTTCTTGGTACTGCTCCACCAAATACTTCTTCTGTAAATTCAAATTCTTCTTCACTTGGCTCAAATCTAATAAATACATCTCCATATTGACCTGCTCCTCCAGATTGTTTCTTATGCTTTCCTTGAACATCGGATTTACCTCTTATAGTTTCTCTATAAGCAACTTTTGGATCATCTATCTCAACTTCTACACCAAAGTCTTTTTTAAGTTTATCAAGTATAATCTCCAATTGCATATTACCTTGTCCACCTATTAATAATTGTTTTGTTTCACTATTTCTATCTAATACAAAAGTTGGATCCTCTTCTGATAATCTATTTAATGAAATACCAATTTTATCTTCATCAGATTTATTTTTCGCATTTATTGCAATATAATAAATCGGCTTAGGGAAATTAATTGGCTCATATTTAACTTGTCTACTTGAAACAGATAATGTATCACCTGTATCTGCATAGTCAAGTTTTGATGTAACTCCAATATCTCCTGCCTTAATACTATCTACATTAACTTGATTTTCTCCTCTTAACAAAAATACATGTCCCATTTTTTCTGATTGATTTTTATTTGAGTTATATATATTTAAATCCTTTTTAGCTTCTCCTGTTAATACTTTAAACATTGATAATTTACCTATAAAAGGATCTATAATCGTCTTAAATATAAGAGCTGAAAACTCTTCATTTTCATCAACTGTATATTCAATTTCATTATCATCTAAGTAAGCTGTTCTTGGCTTAACTTCAATTGGAGATGGCATATATTTTTCTATTAATTCAATAAGATGGTCTAGTCCTAAATCCTTTTCTATTGATCCAAATATAATAGGCACTAAATCTCCATTAACTATTGATTTCTTAATTCCTTTTTTAAGCTCTTCTTCTGAAAAGTCTTTATCTTGGAAGTATTTTTCTAGTAATTCTTCATCTGCTTCTGCTACTTTTTCTTTAATATATTCATATGCACCTTCAGGTGTTATACTACCAGATGCAGTTTCTGAACCATGTCTATTATCTATAATATCTAATCCGCCTTCAAAATTAGCTCCACTTCCTATAGGAAGAGTAAACATAACTCCTTTATTTCCGAAAAACTCATTTATTTCTCCTACTAATTCATCAAAGTTTATATCTTCTACATCCATTTTATTTACAAATGCAATTGTAGGTTTATTAACTCTGTTTAGTTGTCTCCATGCTTTTTCAGTTCCTACTTGAATTCCTGATGAACCGTCAATTACTAGTACTGCACCTTCACATGCTGCTAAGCTTCCTTCTATTTCTCCCGAAAAATCAAATGCTCCTGGGGTATCTATGAAGTTTATTTTAGTATTATCTTTTTCAATTGGAATAAGTGTGGAGTAAATAGATATTTTTCTATCTATTTCTTCTTTGGTAAAATCTGATACAGTATTTCCTGCATCAATGCTGCCTTTTGCATCTATATATCCATATTTACGCAAAATCCCCTCAGCTAATGTTGTCTTTCCAGCACCACTATGACCTACTAAGCTTAAATTCCTTATGTCTTTTCCTTGATATACCTTCATTTACCTTCCTCCTCATTGATTTTATTTATTAATTACAAATGAAAATTCTGTAAAATTAATATTAACTAATAATTGTTTATCTTTTATAAGTATATCATTCTTTAGGGTATTTTTATATACTATTTTCTGAATATTTTAATTTATCCATTGAGTCAGAATAAATAATTTATTTTATTGATTTATAAATATTTCATATATTTAAACTTTTTTCTTTAACTCCTGATTTCATTCTTTTCTATAAGTTCTTCTATACTTTAAGAAATGGTCCTATTATTGTAATAAGAAATAAATTATCAATAAGCTCATTATTTATTGATAATCTACAATATTTCTCGATATCATAGATTTTATTATTTTGTATTTTTATTAAATTTTATATTAAAAATAACTAGTTTTATACTTCTAAAAATATATTTATGATATGCTTTAATAAAAGGAGAGGTCAAATGAAAATAATGAAATTAAACGATTTAGATAATTATGGTCATGATGTTTATGAGTTTTGTTATGGAAAAAACTATCCTGAGAATCATTGGAATAGTGATTCTTTTTATCTTACAATGGAAGATTTTTCATTATTAGAGCAATTTTTAGATAAAGTCTTTCCGAACTATCATTATTATGGTCCACAAAAAGTAAACTTAGATGAATGGGTAATGGTTAAAGAATTATATTTATCTTCAAAAGAAAATGATAAAAGATTATTAGATTTTTTTATATTAACTGAAAATTGGCTAGGTAAAGGCAATGATAGTTTAAATTATTTTTGGATTCTTGGAGTTTAATATAAATATATTTTAGATAAAAAAATAGGAAGTCCAATGGACTTCCTATTTTTCAAACTCTCTATATAATAGAGATTCTTGTATTCCCGTATTATTTTGATATTTGCCGCTATTATACTCTTCATAATCTCCGTCAATCTCATGATAGTATATTTGACAAATTTCTACATTAGGATATATTCTAACTGGTTGTACACAGAATATTTCAAGTGTCCAATATCCACTAAAACCTACATCTCCAAATCCTGCCGTTATATGAACAAATAATCCAAGTCTACCAATTGAAGATCTTCCTTCTAACATTGGTGCAAAGTTTAATGTCTTTGTATATTCTACAGTTCTTCCTAAATATAATTTTCCTGGTTCCAATACTAGTCCTTCTTCTGGAATAATTATTTTCTTAGTTTTATTATGAACTTTCATATCCAATACATCTTCATCATATACCAATAGTTCATTATGAAGTTTCATATTATAACTATTTGGATTTAATTGTTCTTCATTATATGGTTCTATAATTATATCTTTCCCAATCCTATTTTTTATTTCATTACCTGATAAAATCATTAATAAACCTCCAAAATATATATTTTCTATTGGCTTTACATTATATCAGATTTTCACAACAATTTATATTATGCAACTGCAAATCTATCAACAATCATAGCTATTGCACCGTCACCAGTTATATTAGTTGCTGTACCAAAGCTATCTTGTGCCATATATAATGCCATCATTAAACCAAGATTTGCTTCAGTAAATCCAAGCATTGTTGATAATAATCCTAATGCAGCCATAACTGCCCCACCTGGAACTCCTGGTGCTGCTATCATTGTCACTCCTAACATCATTATAAATGGAAATATTCCTTGAAATGTTGGTGTAACACCATTTATAAACATAACAGCCAATGCACATAATGTTAAAGTGATCGTACTACCTGATAAATGAATTGTAGAACATAATGGTATAACAAAATCTACAATCTTATCGGATATACCATTTTTCTTAGTCATCTCTGCTGTTATAGGAATAGTTGCTGCTGATGATTGTGTTCCTATTGCCGTTAAATATGCCGGTATCATATTATTCAATGATTTTATTGGACTTTTTTTAGATATTCCCCCTGCTATTATAAATTGTAATATTAAATATGAAATATGCACTATTATAACAAGTAAAAATACTTTTCCAAATACACCCATTATCTTAAATACTTCTCCTGTAAAAGCCATTTTTGAGAATATACCAACAATATAAACAGGTAATAGTGGAATAATTATATTTTCAATAACTTTTTCAATTATTTTTTGAAACTCACTCACTACATTAAATAGTGTTTTACCATTTACAACTGCAATTCCTAAACCAAGTAAAAAGGCTGTTACCAAGGCTGTCATAACTCCCATTATAGGTTCAATTTCCAATTCAAAAATTGGTTTTATATCTACTGCAGTATTTGCTATATTTGCATTTGCTGGTATTATCAACGGTAATATTGCTGAACCTATAAAAAATGCTAATACTCCTGCAATAATTGTTGATATATAAGATAACCCCGCTGTTATGCCCAGTAATTTTCCTGCTTTCGTTCCCAATTCTGCTATTCCTGGAGCTATAAATGCTATTATTAAAAGTGGTATAAAGTATTTTAATAATTCTCCAAATAAACTTGTAAAGGTCATTGGTATTCTAGTTAGCATCTCAACCTTTGTCAATCCTAGTAATATTCCTATAATTATACCCATTATTAATTTGGGTAGTAAGCCTAATTTTTTCATAAATTCCTCCAAAAAATATATTTATTTATTGATAAAATCAATACTTGCATATCATTGATAACCATTATCAATAGTTTTAAACATATTTGGCTTAAGTCCTTTTATTGTGAATATTGCAAAATCTTTTAATGGCTTTGAATAATATAATTAAATAAAATTTATTTAATTATAAATAGGATGTGATAATATGACAGATATTCCATTAAAAATTGTATATAGCCCTGCACTGTTTTTGGTATTTTTTGCAAGTATTGTTTTTATAATTATTATGGATCGATTTGATCTTAACAAAGAAGATGGTGAAAGAAAATATATTAATAATTTACTTTTCAGAATGACAAGTTTTCCCATTATTCTTATGTTTCATAAAACCAGCCTTTCTACAAAACCAAATATCAATTTTAATGTTTTAATATTAGTTTTTCTAATAGCAAGTATTTCTATGGGAATTAAAGATATTTACCACTTACATAAGTTAAATAAAAGAACTGCAATACTATATGGGACTTTCTATTTTTACTTTGTTTTAATATTTGGATTAGTTCTTTATGATTTAGTTGATTGGATTCGTTTTTATACAAAATAAAACCAGGTATAAACCTGGTTTTATAGATATTTTATTTTAGTATTCTAACTATAACCGCTGTAGCTTCTGCTCTAGTTGTCTCGCCTTTTGGATCAAATCCAATTGACTTACCTGTGATTATTTTTTTACCATATGCTTGAAGTACTTGTTCTTGTCTATCTATAGAAATATCATTAAAGTCTTTTATCTTTTCTTCTAATCCTTCAGTTTCAATTTTTCCATCACCTTGAATTATCTCATTTATATTAGCTATTATATAAGCCATATCCTCACGATTTATATAACTATCTAATATAGCCTTATCTCTTTTAAAATCTTTTTCCGTTATTATCCCTAAATTTACTGCTTCATCATAGATATTTTCTGCCCAATGAACACTATAGCCACCGTTTACATATTCTTTTCCTGTTATGGTGCTTAAGCTCATCTTTAAAAATTCTCCAACCTTTATTTTATCATTTGGTCTAAATGTATTATCTGAAAAACCATTTACTCCACCCAAAGTTACTAATTTTATTACATAATTATAGTACCAATCTGTCTTTTTAATATCATTAAAATTAATACTTCCATTTTGCTTTTCATTTTCATTTTTAAATTTTATAAAAACTCTTGGCAAATCTTTATTATTCTTTATATCTTCTCCTCTTAATAGAAAATATGAATAATAATTATCCTTGTTTTTATAATTTACTTTACCATCTGCACTGTAAATTGTTCCATTTCCATCATAGGATAAAAATGTATAATCTATTTTTTTATCATTCCATTCTTTAATCTTATTTTGCATTTCATTGGTTTTTATCTTTATTTCCTTATTCTTACCATCTTCTTTTATTAAAAAGTTTACATTTCCATCCATATAAAAGCTTGTATTACTACCTTTAAAATGATTTCCTACCTTTTCATAAAGATATGTATCAAAGTAAATATTATCCTCAAGGGATTGAATTTCTAGTGGTCCATCTATCTCTATATATGGAAATATGTCCATGCCTGCAGTTCCTACACCATTATCAAAATACTCTTTATAATTTATTGGATCTAATATTTGACTTACATTTTTTATTAAAAATATATTTTTTTCTATAGTACTTCCTGCATTGTTAAGGTATTTTACCTTTACATATAGATTAGAGCCTGACTTTTCTAATCTATAAGAATTTTCTCCATTGTTATTATTTGCGTATAAGATATTAGCATTTGTGCATATTATTGAAATTAATAATATCATTACTATAATTCTTTTTCTCATGTCCTTATCACTCCTATATTTTTTCATACTAATATCCTATCATAAGTTTGATTTAAATATATTATTTAATTTCTTTTGTTATAAAAACTTAATATAAAAAAACTCTAGAGATTTCTCTCTAGAGTTAAAATCATATGATTTTACATCATTGGCATGCCGCCCATTCCACCCATTGGATCCATTCCACCCATCATAGGTTCATCTTTTTCTGCATCTGCAACAGTTGCTTCTGTTGTCAATATCATTGATGATATTGATGAAGCATTTTGTAACGCTGAACGAGTTACTTTTGTTGGGTCAACTATACCTGCATCTATCATTTTCACATATTCTTCATTCATTGCATCAAATCCTATACCAGCTTCTGAGGATTTAACTTTTTCAGCTACAACTGAACCTTCAAGTCCAGCATTTTCTGCAATTTGTCTAACTGGCTCTTCTAATGCTCTTAGTATTATTGATACTCCTGTTTTTTCATCTCCAGTAGTTTCATCTAATAATTTTTCTACTTCTTTAATTGTATCAACTAATACTGTACCACCACCAGCAACAATACCTTCTTCAACTGCTGCTCTTGTTGCTGCTAATGCATCTTCAATTCTCATTTTTCTTTCTTTTAATTCTGTTTCAGTAGCTGCTCCTACTTCAATAACTGCAACTCCACCTGATAATTTTGCTAATCTTTCTTGTATTTTTTCTTTATCAAATTCAGAATCAGATTCATCATGTTGTTTTCTTAATTGGTTTACTCTTCCTTCAATTGCTTCCTTAGTTCCTAGTCCATCAACTAGTACTGTTTCATCTTTACTAACACGAACTTTTCTCGCTCCACCTAACATGTCTATCTTAACATCTTTTAAATCCATTCCTAAATCTTCTGATATAACTTCTCCACTAGTTAATATAGCAATATCTTCTAACATATCTTTTCTTCTATCTCCAAATCCTGGAGCTTTAACTGCTACTACATTAAATGTTCCTCTTAATGTATTTACAACTAATGTTGCCAATGCTTCTCCTTCAATATCTTCTGCTATTATTAATAATGGTTTTCCTATTTCAACAATTTGTTCAAGTATTGGCAATAAATCTTGTATATTAGTAATTTTTTTATCTGTTATTAAAATATATGGACTATCTAATTCTGCAACCATTGATTCTGTATTGCTTACCATATATGATGATAAATATCCTCTATCAAATTGCATACCTTCAACTACATCTAAAGTTGTTCCCATTGATCTTGATTCTTCAACTGTTATAACTCCATCATTTCCTACTTTTTCCATTGCTTCTGCAATTAAATTACCAATTTCTTCATCTGAAGCTGATATTGAAGCAACTTGTGCTACAGATTCTTTTGATTCAACAGTTTTTGAAAACTTTCTTATTTCTTCAACTGATTTATCTACTGCTTTTCTTATTCCTCTTTGTAAAATAATTGGATTTGCACCTGCTGCTACATTTTTAAGTCCTTCTCTAACTATTGCTTGTGCCAATAATGTAGCTGTAGTTGTACCATCACCAGCAACATCTTGTGTCTTTGTTGCAACTTCCTTTACTAATTGAGCTCCCATATTTTCATATCTATCTTTTAATTCAATCTCTCTTGCTATACTAACACCATCATTTGTTATTGTTGGTGCACCAAATTGTTTATCTAATACTACATTTCTACCTTTTGGTCCTAATGTAACTTTTACTGTGTCTGCTAATTTGTTCATACCTTTTTCCATTGAACGACGAGCATCTTCTCCAAATTTAATCTCTTTAGCCATTTTAATCACTCCTTAAAATTATTCAACAATTGCTAATATATCTGTTAATTTCAAAATAGTATATTCTTCTCCATCTAATTTAACTTCTGTTCCAGCATATTGAGCAAATATAACTTTATCATTTACTTTTAATTCTGTTTTCTCAATATCTTCACTTATTGCCAATACTTCTGCAATTTGTGGCTGTTCTTGTGCTGAACCTGTCAATATAATACCTGATTTAGTTGTCTCTTCAGCCTCTACTTTTTTAATTACTACTCTATCACCTAATGGTTTAAGATTCATAATATACCTCCTTATATGTTATATTCTATAATAATCTTTTAAAAGTTGTTAGCACTCTTTTGTATTGAGTGCTAACTCTATTATTACTATATATAATCTAGAGAAAAATTTCAAGTGTTTTTCAATATTTTTTAAATAAGAAATAAAAAATTCTGCTCAAAGGCAGAATCTTTTAATTATATTTTAATTTATTTAAATATATTTTTCTTAATATAATAAAGTATATTATTTGAAATACTAAATAAGCCATCCCTACAATAAAACCATTCTTTAATACTGAATGTAATAATAAATTTGATAGCATATTCATTGCAAATAGTGAATGTATCATACCCACTGCAAATGGTATAAAGAATAATATACCTATTTCTTTTGTTGCCATCTTATTTAATTCCCTATCTGTTGCCCCTACTTTTTTTATAATACTATATTCTAATCTATCTTTTTCTATGGTGTTAAATAATTTAAAGTAGAGTATCGATCCAGCTGCTATAAAGAAAAGGGTTGATGTGAAAAATCCCACAAATAATAATGCTCCATTATCATTTTTCATATTATTTACCTTTACTATTTTTGATTCTATTAAAAAATCTACATCTCTTTTTGAATAATATTTTTCATTTATAGCTAATCCACTATCATTATTTTCAAAGGCATATCCATAATATTTTATACCTTTCATATTATCTTTTAATGTTTCATATTCTTTATCATTAAAAATATATATTCCATTATAACCTAAATTGTAAATTGAAATAGGTGAACCTAATATTCCACCAGAATATTTATATACTTTATTTAATAATTCAATATCAGTTTGTCTTCCACCTCTTTTTATATCTTCGCCAAATTTCATGGAATTTTTTTCATAGGTGAATGGCAGATTAAAATAATATTCATCATTTCCTACATTGATTTTTGGTCCATTTAATAACTCTGCCGTTTTATTATATATTTTATTTGGTATTATTAAATAATTATGTTCTCCATCTTGATATAATAATCCCTCTACTTCTAGTTTATTTTTTAATTTAATATTATTTTCTTCTATATCTCTATCTATATTTCTTATATTTTCCATCTGGTTTTCATCTTCTACAACTACCATCATATCGTGAAAAGTTTCAATTCCTAATAGTCTTGGAGCTTCCGTATAATAAGAATACAATGAACCAATTGATGTCAATGTAATTGCTGTTAATATACTTACTAAGAACATTATCTTAACTGTATCTTTCAACTTATATGCAATATGTGAATATGATATAAAATTATTTTTCTTGTATAACATTTTTTCATTTTTTAAAATCATATTTGATAATACTATACTGTATTCTGTAAAAAATAAATATGTTCCAATAACCACTAACAATGTCACTGGTATTACTATTTGTATAATTGATCTAGCTGGTATAAATAATGTCATTGCGTACCCAATTATCAACAATACTATCCCTAATATTCCTTTTATCTTTGAAAAACTAGGCAGAATATCTGCTTTTCTATCCAATTTTATTTGGTTTATTATCTCTTCATCTTTTATTTTATATATGGAGTATATATTCATTATAAAAAACAAAATAACAAAGATAATAAAAGTTATGAGTAATGCCTTTATTGAAATATAAAACCCAAAGTATATTCCTACAAAACTGCTTATTATCATAAGAAATAATTTTGTGAATAAAATGCCTGCAGCTAATCCAATTATTATTGAAATAATTGATAGTATCATATTTTCAATTAATATATATTTCCTTAATTGTTTTTTGGTCATCCCATATAAGCTTAATAATCCAAATTCTCTTCCTCTTGAACTTAGGAACACCTTAGTGGAGTATTTTACAAATATTATAGAAAATAGTACTATTATAACTCTGTTTACATTCATAATCTGTGATAATACAGCTCCCAAAGTACCCCCAATATTTTTATCTAATAACGGATGATTGCTATAGTTATAAAATATAAAAAATATTGTAATTGCAAAGGCATTGGATAGACTGTACATAATGTATTTGTACATATTTCCCTTTACATTCTTTCTTGCAATACTATATAGATCCACTATATCCCCCTCCAAGCATTGATAGAGAATCTATTATTTCTTTAAAGAATAATTGTCTAGTGGAATCTTTTACAAGTTCTAAAAAATTCTCTCCATCTTTTATCATAATAATTCTATCACAAAAACTTGCAGCAAATGCATCATGAGTTACCATAACTATAGTTGATTTTTTATCTTTATTTATTTTTTCTAATGATTCCATTAAATCAAAAGATGCCTTTGAATCTAAATTCCCTGTAGGTTCATCTGCCAATACTATTTTAGGATCGTTTATCAAGGCTCTTGCTGCTGCAGTTCTCTGTTGTTGACCCCCTGAAATCTCATAAGTTTTCTTATCTAAAATTCCATCAATCCCTAATGTCTTTGATATTTCTAATACTCTTTCATTCATTTCTTTCTTATTCTTATTTTCTAAAACCAATGGCAATAATATATTTTCTTTTACATTTAATGTATCCAATAGATTAAAATCTTGAAAAATAAATCCTAGATTTTTTCTTCTGTATATTGCTAATTCATCTTCAGTTAATGCATATGGATTTTCTTTATCAATATATATCTCACCTGATGAAGGGCTATCTATTGTAGCAAGTATATTTAAAAAAGTACTTTTCCCCGATCCCGAAGGACCCATTATTCCAACAAATTCTCCTTCTTGTATATCTATATTAAAATTATTTAATGCTTTAACATTTACTCCTTCACTATTTCCATAAATCTTTGAAAGATTTTTAGTTGTTAATATTCCCAAAAAACCACCTCTTGTTTTATAAATCTCTTATCTAAATACTTATCCTATCTCCAAGGCATTGATATTAAAAATAAAAGCCAAATATGAGCTGGATAAAATATATAGAAAAAGTATTTATTTAAATGTCTACCCTTTTCTCCATTATATAATGCTATAAATATTAATGAAAATACCATAACCCATTGGCTATTACCAGATGTTAACATTGAACTCAATGGTAAAGTGCCCTTTAATACGGGTGATAATCCCAGATACAATGAGATTATTATATATAAGGAATATTTTAATCCCTTTTTATCTCTAAAAAAATAGAACATAACTGCAATACCTACAAAGATAAATGTACCCTCTACAAATATTGATAATACTGACAATAGTACCAATAGTATAATATTTAATATCATTTTATCTTTATTTTTTATTTTATCTATAACATACATTATAGATAATGAAACTGCTAGTGTTAAAAATATATTGTTCATTAAAAATATTCTGCCCTGTGGGTCTGGAAATGCATTTGTTAATATACTATTTCCTATATGGTTAATAATCGCAAATAAATACATCATACCAATATATCTTTTCTTATTCCTTGTATGATAAAATCCCTCAGCTGATAAAAACAAAAATATCGGTGCCGTCAATCTACCTATTGTTCTAAACCATGGTGGTACAAATGGAAAGAAATGTCCCAAATGATCCATTATCATCAATATCATACCTATTATCTTTAAATCAAAACTAGTAAATCCCTTTTTATTTTTTATTACATTGTCCATAAAATCACCTCTTTTTAATATAATTTGATTATATAGAAAAAAGAAAAATCTACATATTGATTTTCCTTACAATTTTAATCACTATCTTACATTTTTGTAAGATTAGAATTTATATATGTTTTTTTCACTTAGAAACTCAATCCTAACCTCTGTGTATTCATTCTCAATTGAATCTATATTAAGTCTATGACCTAGCTTATTTAATACTATATTAACTAAATATAATCCCATACCAGTTGATTCAGAATATTTCCTACCATTTTCTCCTGTGAAAAATGGATTATATAATCTGTTTAAATCTTTTTTTGCAATTCCAACTCCATTATCTTTAATATGAAGAATTACATTATCACCCTTTTTTTCTGTGTATATTTCTATCATCTTATTATCAATATTCTTTACCTTTGTATATTTTAATGCATTTTGAATTATTTGAGAAAGTGTAAATTTTATCCATTTTTCATCTGAATTTATATAAATATCTTCATCTATTTCAACTTTTGGATATATCCTGTTAATAATAAATGTATTTTTATTTTCTTGAATAACTTCTCCAATTATTGAACTTAAATTTATATTTCCAATTTTAAAATCACTTTCAAAATCATTAATCCTTTGATTATATAATCTTAAATTAAGTCCATTAGATATTTTTTCTACTTCTTCAGAAATACTTATTTTATTCTTTTCATTAATATCTCCATCTAATAATAGCTTTATAACTGAAATAGGAGTTTTCATTTGATGTATCCACAACAAATCAAAATCCTTATTTATTTTATCAATATCTTCATATTTTTTTAATTTAACATTATAATTATCATTTAGTTTTAGTAGTAAACTTCTATAAATGGTGTCTTCTTCATTTAATTTAAATATTTTAGAATATATAAAATCAATATCATTATTTTCTAAAATATTATTTAAAATTTTATAATTCTCCTTTTTTTTAGTATAATAATTTATACCAAAAGAAATAAATAATATTGAAATACCAATAATATATGCATATATTATACTTTCTATATTAACTTTAATATTATATATTCCTCTATCCAATGTAATAATAAATATAACTAAAGTTATAATTATTATAGTTGAGATAATTATATATAATCTATCCTTTAAATATTTTAAAAAATTCATAATATCACCTACCAAGTTTTTTTCATCATATAACCTAATCCTCTTTTTGTTATTATACTATCTTTTATATTTAATTCTCCTAATTTATTTCTCAATCTATTTATATTTACAGATAATGTATTATCATCTACAAAATCCATATCATCCCATAATTTTGTCAATATATTTTCTCGTGTAACTATTTTTTCTAAGTTCTCAGCTAAAATACTTAATAATATAAATTCATTTTTAGTTAACTCAATTTCCACATCATCTTTTTTTACAATGTTTTTATCTATATATAATATGAGCCCACTATATTCTCTTTCTAAACTATTTTCACTTTGACTATATTCTCCATAAGTTCTCCTAAGTATACCTTTAATCTTAGCTAAAAATAAATCCAATGAAAAGGGTTTGGTTATATAGTCATCTCCACCATTTTCAACTGCCATTACTTGGTCCATATCTGTATCTCTTGCAGATAAGAATACAATTGGCACTTTTGATATTGACCTTATATCTCTACACCAAAAGAAACCATCATATTTAGGTAAATTTATATCAAGTATAACTAAATCCGGATTATACTCTAAAAATTCTTCCTTTATTTTTGAAAAATCTTCCACAGTTTTTACATCATATCCATAATTTTCTAGTTTTTCCTTAGTTAATTGTAAAATTTTCATATCATCTTCTACTAAATATATTTTATACATAATCTCACCTCATTCTCTTAAGATTATTATACCAATTAATTAAAAAATAAATAGATAGCCAATGACTATCTATTTAATCTATTACAATATTGAATTTTTTAATTTATCTATAATGCTTTCTTCCATAAGATTCCATTCAAGTTTTAAAATATCAATATAATTATTTAATATTTCTTCAACCATATGATCTTTTCCCTGTATCTTATAAATTCTTGACATGGCAACTAATTCATCTATATCTCTTGGCTTTTCTGATAATTCAAAACTTCTATTATAAAATATTAATGCTTTATCCCAATCTCCTCTATAAGCATATATATTTGCAATTTCAAAATTTGCTCCCTTTAAATTACTATATTTATCAATTATTTCATTTAAAATTTCCATTCCCTTTTTATAATTTCCTTCTTTTAAATCTATTTTACAATTATAAGATAATGCCTTCCATTTTGCATCTTCATCTACTATATTTAAGATATATCTCTCTAATACTTCCTTTCCTTCATCAATTCTCCCATCATTTAATAAACTATCTAGTAAATAATAATATCCTTTAGAATTTTTTGGGTTTTCTTTTATAAATTTATTATAATAATCAATTCTATTTGCATTATTGTAGATATTCCAATCACCTGCTGGTACTCTTTCACCATCGTTTAAGGAAGCATGTAATGTTTTAGAATCAGGAAATATTTTAAGTCCTTCTTTTGATATCTCTCTAGTTTTAACTTTAAATTCATCTACTTTATTTAAATAAAGCCATGATAATAATTCATAAGATAGCAATTTTATCTCATCATTATTATTAACTCTATAAATATTATCAAGTAAAAATTCTTCATACTCTATATATTTTTCATAGGATATCTCTAAATCATAATTTAGTAAATGCTTTATTCTATCAAATTTTATATCATCTGTTATAGAAAATAATTCATCTATTGTTATACCAAAGTATGCAGATATTTTAGGTAATAATTCTATATCTGGACTATTTATTTCATTCTCCCATTTTGAAATGGCTTGGGTTGTAATATTTAAATATATTGCCAACTCTTCCTGTGTGATATTTTTTAACTTTCTTAATTCTTTTATCTTTCTTCCAATTTCCATATGTTCAACTCCATATATTATTAATAAAGCTTTATTAATTTTATTATACTGGGCTTTAAATTATTTAATATAAAGCAATAGTTGATTTCAGTTGATTGTTAGTATTATAATTCTGCAATCATTATGGAAATCATTGATATAAAAATTCCTATACCAAAAGAAAAGAAATTGGCAAATATACCGTATTCAATTCTTTTTGATAATGGCTTTTCTTTTAGCTTTATACCATAGATAATACTTTCAATAATAAGTATTATTATCTCTAGACCTATAAATGCAAATGCTGCTAATAAAAAACCATAATATATATTAGTAAGATAAATTCCAATATTTAATAATAACTGAGTCAGTATATTTGTTAT
>RRZT012202037.1_pt1 | contig 23411 bp, 22 predicted proteins | sample 2165551 | NCBI WGS metagenome assembly RRZT01 (sample SAMN10456910, study PRJNA506462) | wastewater metagenome | biome: wastewater; feature: sludge; material: wastewater sludge; isolation source: wastewater sludge with Escherichia coli K12::gfp cells carrying plasmid... | place: USA: Moscow, Idaho... | reverse complement strand
TCACTCAAATTCTCTAATTGCTTCAGTATCAATAACCCAACCAGCAAACGGATCGGCTTGCTCGGTGCACCTGTCGATTTCGTGTAATGGATCGAGAAGGCTTCGTCAAGCTCATGCCAAGGTATTGCCGCCGATAATTTCAGCAGTGGATCAGTGAGATCAAGTTGCTGTAACAGATCCGTGCCAAATAAATTCGTTTGATGGAATGTGCTGCTGGTTGTGAGCATTTTTAATCACCATTTCGACCAGAAATAAGTGTCAATTTTAACATTCCCGGTCGTTTTGATCATTCAAAAACAGAGCATTTATGCCTAACATCAATTGTTTGTTGTTATTTCAGGATCGACTACTTACAATCCCATACCACATGCGTCAGTCTCTGGTAATCTTTCATTTGATTCTCCTAGCTTTTGGTCAAGCCAAAAAAATCAAGGTGGCCGCTTCTCTCGGTTAAATCTTTTTCAGTCCCCCGTAATAACTAGGTGATTACCTTATTATTTACCCCCTAAATTAATTTCAACATAATCCGATATCACTTTGACCTGCGTGCATGGCAATGTATGCATTCAGGTATTTTTTAATCCACAAAAACTGAAGCGCTTACTTTGTTGTGTGCATCAGTATTTGTTTTGATAAAGGAGATATTATGCGGAAATGGTTTCTACTGATGGCTCTGGTGTTCTTGTTTACTGGCACTGCATTCGCAGCGGTCAATATCAATACAGCTTCACAAACTGAGCTTGAATCTTTACAAGGAATTGGTCCTGCTAAAGCAAAAGCGATCATTGAGCATCGCGAAAAAAGCGGCACCTTTGCTTCCGTTGATGATTTAGCGAAAGTAAGCGGTATTGGTCAGGGAACTATCAAGCAACTTCGCGATGCAATTACCGTCGAAGGTGAGAAAGCCACAGAAGCTCCGGCCAAACAGGAGTAGTTTTTGTAGTGGATTAATTTACCCTCTCTGAATTATCTTCAGAGAGGGTTTTTATTTGCGTGATTACTTTGTTTCAATGCCGTTAGCTTATGCGATAATTGATGCATCTATGGTAAAGTTTGCATCATGCACAAAACGATTGAAAATTTTGTTGGTAATACGCCTTTAGTCAGACTCAAGCATTTACCCGGAACGACTTCCAATACCATTCTTATCAAGCTAGAAGGTAATAATCCTGCTGGATCGGTCAAAGACCGACCGGCATTGTCGATGATTTCGCATGCGCAACAACGCGGAGAAATTAAACCAGGCGATACACTGATTGAAGCTACCAGTGGCAATACCGGAATTGCGTTGGCGATGGCTGCCACCATGATGGGTTATCGCATGATATTGATCATGCCGGAAAATTTGAGCATTGAACGACGGCAGTCCATGAGCGCATACGGCGCAAAGATTATTCTGACACCGAAATCCGGCGGTATGGAACAAGCGCGGGATGTAGCTGAAAAAATGCGCGATGAAGGTCAAGGCATCATTCTGAATCAATTTGCAAATCCAGATAACCCACGGGCACATTATGAAGGCACGGCACCAGAAATCTGGCGCGATACACAAGGAAAAATCACTCATTTTGTCAGCAGCATGGGAACTACAGGTACGATTATGGGTTGTTCAAGATTTTTTAAGGAACAGCAAACACCCATCAAAGTCATTGGGGTACAACCTGAGGATGGCGCACAAATACCCGGTATCCGCAAATGGTCCCCAGCGTATTTACCTAAAATTTTCGATGCCAAACGGATCGACGAAATGATCTATGTGAACCAGTCTGAGGCTGAAGATATGACGCGCAGATTGGCGCGTGAAGAAGGAATCTTTGCGGGCATTTCATCGGGCGGCGCTCTGGCGGCAGTACTTAAAGTATCCGATCGGGTTGAAAACGCAACCATAGTTTTCATCGCGTGTGATCGAGGAGATCGCTATTTATCGACAGGGGTTTTTCCTGCTAATGATGTACGATCAGAATAAGACTTAGCGTCATTCGTTTACTATGTTAACCAATTACTTTTCACTGCCGGTTCGTGTCTATTATCAGGATACAGATGCGGGTGGAGTGGTATATCATTCTACCTACCTGAATTTCATGGAGCGGGCACGCTATGAATGGCTTAGAGAACTTGGATTTAATGCCAATACATTGGTTGCAACCTCTAAAGTCTTGTTCATGATCCGTTCAATTGAGGTCGAGTATTTCAAGCCAGCGACATTGGATAATTTACTGAATATAACAGTAGCCGTTCAGGACGTCGGCAGAAGCCGCATTACGCTATTTCAGGAAGTTTTATGCAGTCATATCAAATTAGTAAACGCCACAGTTCATGTGGTATGTGTCGGTGCAGAAAAACTCAAACCTGTGAGTATTCCTGCATCTCTTCGTGAAAAAATTGGGAAGTCCGCATGAGCACAACAGTAACACAAGATATGTCATTTCTTCATCTGATCACCAGCGCCAGTGTACTAGTACAACTGGTAATGCTGATTCTGGTGCTGATTTCATTTTTTTCCTGGTGGTATATTTTTCGCAAACACTTTGTTATCCGCACTGAGAAAAAGAAAACAGATGATTTTGAGGATATTTTCTGGCGCGGGGTCGATTTGAATGCACTGCATCAGCGAATAACAAGCGCACGCTATGACTCCGGAAGTCTGGAACGAATCTTTGCCGCCGGTTTTGGTGAATTTAACAAGCACCCTGCCGGATCTGATCTTGACGCGGTAATGGAAAGCACTCGCAGAGCCATGCGTGCCACTTATCAACGGGAAATGGATTATCTGGAATCACACTTATCATTTCTGGCTACTGTTGGCTCAGTCAGTCCATACATCGGCTTGTTAGGCACCGTGTGGGGCATTATGAATTCTTTTCGCAGTCTCTCCAGTGTTACCCAGGCTACCATTGCGCATGTTGCCCCAGGAATCGGGGAAGCTCTAATTGCAACGGCGATGGGATTATTTGCAGCTATTCCAGCAGTGGTTGCATATAACCGCTATGCCAGCAGCACCGATCAACTGGCAACCCGGTTTGAAAGTTTCATGGAAGAATTATCCAATGTATTGCAACGGCGAGCAGCCGGATAAATAGATATAAGGAGATTCTATGGCGCGTCGTGCCAAACGCCAACTAATGAATGAAATCAATGTAGTACCATACATTGATGTGATGCTGGTACTGCTCATCATTTTTATGGTCACAGCACCTATGATCAACCACGGACAGATTGAATTACCGCAGATTGGTAAATCGTTGGCAACGCCGGCTGTACCCCTAGAAGTAATCATACAAGCGGATGGCAGCCTTTCCTTGCGTGATCGTGCCATATCTTCAACAGAACAGAGTGTTAGCCAGAATCAGCTGATTGAAGCCATCAAACAGAAGCAAGCACAAAACGCTGAACAACCGGTCGTGATTGCCGCTGATAAAAATGTGCGTTATGAAGAAGTTATCAAGGTGATGGATGTTCTGCAGCAGAATCAAGTGCAGAAAGTGGGTTTGCTGGCGCAACAAAAATGAACTATCTGTAATGAATGTAAATGACTTACGCAATTTATCCTATTCTGAACCGAGAATATTATTGGCAGGTGTACTGGCTGTGCTGGTACATCTTGCGTTTATTGCGCTACTGATTTTTGGTTTGAATTGGAAGGATCACCCGCCAGAAGGTATGATGGTAGAAATCTGGACAGAATTGCCCAAGGCTATTCAGGAACCAGTCAAAACTCAGCCACCGCAAAAACAACAAACCAAACCAGCACCCGAGCCCATTAAACCAAAGCCCGAGCCAGAACCGCCAAAACCAGAACCCGTTAAACCTGAGCCTGCTAAACCAGCACCGCAGCAAGCGGCTGTCACACCGCCTGTCAAAAAACCTGATATTGCGATGCAACAGAAGCCAGAGCCCATTAAAGAAACCAAACCGGATCTGGAGCAACAAAAGAAAAAAGAACAAGAACGGTTAAAAGAACTAGAAAAACAAAGGGAAGCTGAGAAACAAAGAGAATTACAAAAACAAAAAGAGCTGGCCGCACAACAACAGCGAGAACAAGCAGCAAAAGCACAACGGGAAGCTGAAGCGCAACGTGCTGCGCAACAAGCAGCAGCAAGGAATCTGGTAACGAATGAAATTTCAAAGTATAAAGCCCTGATCCTGGCCAAGATCAGGAGCAGAATCGTAATGCCGCCTGATTTACCAGGCAACCCTATCGCTGAATTCAGCGTTACGTTGCTTCCCGGCGGCGACATTCTCGATGTTAGATTGACCAAGAGTAGTGGGCATGCTGTTTTTGACAATGCCGTCGAACGTGCAATCTTTTTGTCAAAACCACTACCACTACCTCCCGATCCTGCGCTGTTTCATGAATTCCGTAATCTGAATATTACAGTGCATTATCGTGAATGATTGTTATAATCAGTGAAAAAATTTAACGCTTTCTAAAACTTAATGCTTATGTCAATTTACTGCTCTAAATCAATGCGTGGTTTGCTATTTTTACTTCTATGGCTAATCGTTCCATCGCTCCACGCACAACTGAATATCGAAATTTTTGGCGGTGGCGCATCCCGCATTCCGATTACTATCGTTCCTTTTGCTGAGGAAAATAGGCTGCAGCAAAGCATCACTCCTGTTATCAGTGCCGATTTGCAACGCACTGGTTTGTTCAGATTGATTGATCCCGCTGGCTCATCACCCCATGCACCGGTGGAAGTAGTCTATGCCGATTGGGCCAATCGAGGAGTCAATGCTCTGGTCATCGGCCGCGTTACGCATTTGTCCGGCGATCAGGTGGAGATTCAGTTTCGGGTAATGGATATTGCTAAGAAATCACAATTAACCGGTCTGGCTATTACCGTTCCAACCACACAATTACGCGCTGCAGCGCATCGCATCGCGGATGTTATCTACGAAGCGCTGACTGGTGATGTGGGGGTATTTAGTACTCGTATCGCCTATGTTCTGAAACGTGGCAATAAATACGCATTACAAGTTGCTGATGCCGATGGTTATAATGCACAATCCATCATCGAATATACGGAACCGATCATTTCTCCCGCATGGTCTCCGGATGGAAACCAATTGGCTTATGTATCGTTTGAGAACAAAAAACCGATTGTATACGTTCAGACACTATCAACCCGTGAACGCAGAGCAGTTGCTAGCTTTAAAGGCAGCAATAGTGCGCCAGCCTGGTCTCCGGATGGAAAAAGGCTGGCGGTTGTGTTGACTGGACAGGGAGGATCACAAATATTTTTAGTCAATACCGATGGCAGCGGTTTGCAAAGATTGAGTAGAAGCTCCAGTATTGATACAGAACCGAGCTTTTCTCCAGACGGACGATACATCATATTTACTTCTGATCGTGGCGGTAGCCCGCAAATTTACCGCATGCCGGTAACCTCCACAGAGTCTAGCAATGCCGAACGCCTTACATTTGAAGGTAACTACAATGTCAGTCCCGATTATAGTCGAGATGGCAAAAGCTTTACTTTTATTCATCGCAACAACAATCAGTTTAATGTAGCCGTTCAAGAGATTGGTTCACGTCAAGTAGAGATTCTAACTAATTCCAAATTTGACGAATCACCTAGTTTTGCACCCAATGGCAGAATGATCTTGTATGCGACTGAAATAAACGGGCATGGTATATTATCCGCTGTTTCCAGAGATGGGCAGACACGGCAACAACTGTCAGTACAAACGGGTGATATCCGAGAGCCGGCCTGGGGTCCCTTACCAAAATGGAAGTAATGTCTTAGTTTTTTAATTTTAAAGGAGCAATAAATGAGAAAGTTATTAAGCATTGCATTGATCGTTCTGTTATCCGCATGTGCCAGTCAAACCACACAGCCTGATGTTGATGATCTTACTTCAGGCGCAGGCAATGGCTTAAGCGGGAGTGATTTGATGGGATCCGATTCAGGAAGACCCAGTTATTTCAACCAACTGAATGATCCCAACAGCATTTTGTCACAACGTAGCGTTTTTTATGATTATGATAGTTATACAGTGGCAAGTGAATATAGAGAGTTGGTGCTATCACATGCCAGATTTCTGCGTGACAACCCTGCTGCTAGCGTAATCCTGCAAGGAAATACGGACGATCGTGGCAGCCGTGAATACAATTTGGCTTTGGGTCAGCGCCGCGCCGACAGCGTTAAAAATATGATGATATTGTCAGGTGCGCAAGACGTACAGATTGAGTCGGTTAGCCTGGGAGAGGAAAAACCGCGCGCAATGGGTCACGATGAATCAGCTTGGAGTCAGAACCGTCGCACTGATATTCTTTACCGAGGCGAATAACTATGTTGATACGCGCTTTCTTTCTACTGTTATTGCTGAATTGCAATGTCAGTTATGCATCATTCTTTGGTGATAGCGAAGCACGCGAACAAATTGACGTATTGCGCAAGCAGGTTAAGGAAATGGAAGTGCGTATTGCCAAGATGGACCAGGCGCTAAATAGCCAGGCACTGGTAGAGCTTTACACCCAGGTTGAAACACTTGGGCTTGAACTGGGAAAATTAAATGGTCAAATAGAAATGCTCAGTAACGAGAATGCGTTGTTACAAAAGCGACAACGAGATTTTTATATCGATCTTGATAATCGACTCCGCCAGATCGAGCAGCCTGGCAGCCGAGCGCCTTCGTCTCATTCTGAACCCCAGAGCTCTCCTCGTAGCATGGCAGCACCGCCACCTGACGAACATGCAGCCGCTCCACCGATTAATAATGATATAACTCCAGAATCATTCCCAGCTGAAGGAGTGGATTCATCTCTCGCTATGGACTCTGGGCCTTTGTCAGTCAATGAATTAGCGCCACCCGGTCCGGTAGAAAATGATTCTTATAAGGAAGCGTATGATTCGTTTAGAAATGGCGAATACACGAACGCTATCGCACAATTTGAAAACTTTCTGGAAAATTATCCGCAATCCAGTTTAGCGCCCGGTGCTGCTTACTGGATTGGCAATGCGCGCTACGCATTGCGTGATTATCAATTAGCCATCGATGCGCAAAGAAGATTAATCAGCAAGTACCCAGATAGCAATAAAGTACCGGATGCTTTGCTAAATATCGCTACCAGCCAGTTTGAAATGGGTGATCGCAATACAGGCAGGAAAACCCTGGAGAATTTGCTGGCAAGCTATCCGCACAGTGAAGCCGCAGGAAAAGCCAAACAACGCTTGGCGAACATCAAGTAAATCCAAAATTTAAACATCATTCCTCAATTGCTGTTTGCTGCATTCGCCACAAAGTAGTAGAGTCCGTTTTTTTCCTTCAGGTAACTAGTAATGATGCAAGTGTTAGAAACAACAACCTTGCGTGTCAGTGAAATTTTCTTCTCGTTACAAGGTGAGACAAGTCGCGTTGGACTACCTACGGTTTTCGTACGTCTGACAGGCTGCCCCTTGCGTTGCGGCTATTGTGACACCGCCTATGCGTTTACTGGCGGTGAAAACATTTCTATTGCAAGCATCTTGGATCGAATCACGCATTACAAAACGAATTACGTCACCGTTACAGGCGGAGAACCGCTAGCTCAAAAAGCTTGTTTAGTTCTTCTCACTGCACTCTGCGATGCCAAGTATTCGGTATCGCTCGAAACCAGTGGTGCTTTGGACTTGTCGCAAGTAGATCTGCGCATCTGCAAAGTAATGGACATTAAAACACCAGGTTCTGGCGAAGTCGCAAAAAACAACTGGAAAAATCTAATCTATCTGACACAAAAAGATGAAATAAAATTTGTACTGTGTGATGAAACAGACTATCAATGGGCCATTGAAATTATTCATCAAAAGCAGCTATCGCAGTTATGCCCAATCTTATTTTCACCGGTTTATGATAGCCTGAATCCCGCAACGTTGGCCTCTTGGATATTGCGCGATGAATTACCTGTCAGAATGCAGCTGCAAATGCATAAATTGCTTTGGGGCGAAGGACCGGGACGATGAAACCAATACCAATTAAACTATGAAGAAAGCAGTTGTATTATTGTCTGGAGGATTGGATTCCGCAACCACATTAGCCATTGCCCGCGACCAAGGTTTTGAGTGCCATGCATTGAGTATCGATTATGGGCAACGACATCACGCAGAGTTAAATGCCGCGCAAAAGGTCGCACAATCATTGGGCTCCCATGCACACAAGATAATTAAGATCAATCTGACTGCATTTGGTGGGTCTGCTCTAACGGATCAATCCATTGAGGTGCCAACCTCTGGGAAAAATATTGATATTCCGGTTACTTATGTTCCAGCCAGAAATACCATCATGTTGTCACTGGCATTAGCCTGGGCGGAAACATTGGATTGCCAGGACATTTTTATTGGTGTGAACGCAGTTGATTATTCCGGCTACCCAGATTGCCGCATGGAATACATTCAGGCTTTCGAGAAAATGGCTAATCTAGCGACTAAAGCGGGTATTGAGGGCAAGCAGATAACCATCCATACGCCGCTCATGCCTTTATCCAAGCAAGAGATAATTCAACGTGGACTTCCTTTAGGTATTGATTATAGCTTCACCGTTTCTTGCTATCAGGCAGACGAAGCGGGACGGGCCTGCGGTGTCTGTGATTCCTGTCGGATTCGCAAGGCAGGGTTTAAGACAGCGAATATAATCGATCCAACCATTTATAGAACCTAAGCGCTATTTTTTCTGAGCATTATTTTTACTGCCTTCCTGACGCATTTTATTTTCAAGCTTTTGCATTTGCTCAGGCGTTAAAACCGCTTGCAAGTTTGATCGAGTTTCTTCCTGAATTAACTGTAATTTCTTTCTTTCTTCATTGAAAACGGCCTCAACTTTCTTTTGTTCTGCACTAAGAATGCCCTCAACCTTACCTCGCTGAGTTTCATTAAGCCCCAATTCTTTAGTCATTCGATCAATGGCATTTCGATTATCCGCAGCAGAATTTTTATTTTGAGCATATGCGATTGAAGAAGCAATAAACAATAAAGTTATCAGCGGCAATACAATAAATTGTATTTTCATTTTCATCACGACCTCCTCAAGTTTCTAAGAATATTGCGCTTTGTAAACTGAAAGCTTTTCAGAACAAACATTAATACTATCTCTTCCCCAGCGCTTGTAATAACACTGGGGAACAGGCAATTTATTACTATATTTAGAACAGCCCTGAAATGGAACGAGCGAGGCCATTGGTCAATTCAACCGCAGCTTCTTCATACTGCAAATTTGCTTTGTTCGCCGTGCTGACTACACGAGTACGATATTTATTCATTTCACTAACTTTTGTCGAAGATTGCCTTCTTGCACCGCCTACCCCCTGCTTCGCATCTTGTTGCCTATCTTCACGAACAATGACACCTTCCTCGACTCGTTCTGCTATTTCAACATCTGTAATGGCCATATAAGTCACATCTTTCACCGCAGCATCCGCAAGCGTACTGGCAAGACCGAAAGCAGCTGCGCCAGCCAATCCGCCTATACCCGCCCCACTCCAGCCATCAATGGCAGCGCCAGTGGCCGTTCCAACAGCCGCACCCAGCGCTGCACTTCCCATGCCTCCATAACCAGCTCTCAAAGCAGCCTCAGCTGCAGTAGGACTAGCTTTGTCAACGCTCAGAATATTAACCTGCAACCAGTAATGCGCTTCTCTGGGATTATTAGTAATGAGATAACCTCTGCCCTCTAACGCCCTTGCGACCGTAGTTGCAATATCAAAGTTGGTTTTGTCGGAGGTATTGCGAATATTCAGATAAACCGTTCTCTGACTCGGTTCAACAGGATCAAGAAAAATGGTATCACTCATCTTAGTTTGAACATCCAAATCCTTTTTGGCAATGGATGTATGCACCGCCGCGCACCCACTTAGAACCAAAGAAAAAATCACGATCACTGCTAAAATCCAAGTATTCTTGCTGGCGTACCCCCCCATTTCATCCCCCCTTCTCTAGTAATTAAATGAAAAACACTTTTAAGTAACCCTAGCAAATTATCCACCAATCCAATTTAATTGAGGAGATAGATTAACCACTATTAAATGGCTCATACTCGAAGTAACCCCACTGACCCTGAGTATCACCAGCCCGAATAAAAAGGCAGATAACTATTCACGCCATATAAACCACCATAATATGGACGAGGATAGCCGCCAAAATAACTGCCATAACCAAAGTTGCCCAGACCGATAGCAGCAGCACTCCCACATCCTAGACCAACACAACCTGGCGCAAACCTTTGTGTCCTTGTTGGCATGCCTTTTTGAGTCGCTTCTTTGAGCGCAGATGTTAAAGCGGCATCACTCGGAACACTAAAGCGCTTGTTAATAGTTTCCGCATTGAATTGCCTTTGAATCTCACTGAGATCCTGTCTAGCTGAAACTGTGCTACTCATGAATGCCACTAGCAGTACTGTGTAAAAAATCATACTGAATTGTTTTGTACGCATCGTATACCTCCTGGTTCTCGATAAGTCAAACAATATTACCAAATTAGACTGCTCGTCGTAAATTTTTAAATGATTAATCAGTACAATAATTTTTTGGCGACATCTCTTCTCCAATTGACACTAAAACTTCGTCACGCGCCCGAAATAAATCTAACCCGGATTGCATGCATTGAAAGTTCACGCTGAGTGCAGAATAGATGAACGCCATGCATTAAGCTGCCCCAGCTGTTCTTTTATCATTCCAGATAGTTACTAGGGATAATTTCTTAACTCAGTCATGCGCTGTTGTATTGCGCTGTTGTATTTCTGCACGACTTGCTAGCCAAACGCAAACAAATTGAAACGGTAATTTCAAATTAAAAAAATGATACGCTATAATCCAATATTCTAATTATTCAATATAGTTGCATGAGAATATTAAATACAATTGTATGAAACCACTCATAATGGCGTAATTTATTTCTTACTTGCTATAAAGTAGTTCATCTTACCTATCCTAATTGATAGTTATTTTTGCAATTCGAGAATCATCGGAAGCCAGACATGCTTATTGTTTTCTCCCAAGACCAAGAAGAAACTGATTTATCAAGTGAATACAACAATCTCTTTAATATTTCACATTTTAGTGATTTTTCAGTTTGGGAGAAGGAAAGAATTGCTCCATCAGCATTTATCATCCAAGGAAAGGACAAGCATTACATCTCTGCCATCCTTGAAAAAGTACGTAAGGATAGTGAATTTTTTGCATCTTTGTGTTTTATTACCGATTCAGCTTTTCCGTACGACGACTTTATGCTTGACGGGCAGTTACCACAGCCCGCAGATTTACGAGAACAAATAAATCAGTTTGATAACTTGCTGAAATCCCTGAAGAGTAATGAAACCTATATCACTCATCAAGGACGATTGATTAAATATTTCTGGTTGCGACCGGACTTTGTACTTCAACCATACCATGATTGGCAACACGCGCGTTTCTATCGCTATCCATTACTCGAAGCGCTTAGCCTAGATAATTCGGATAGTTTTGAATGGCTGCGAAATCTTGCAAATAGTAAAATAATCGATCCTATCCTGTTGATTGATCGTCAGCGTGAATGCACCTATTGTCGATCTTCTCATTTAAGTTTTGTTGATGTTTGTCCAAATTGTCTTTCTATAGACATTGGGATGCAAGCATCGCTGCATTGCTTTACTTGCGGATGTGTTGATGTGCAGGAAAAATTTCTGCATAGCGGCACATTAATCTGCCCCAAATGCTATACCCAACTGCGTCATATCGGCAGCGATTATGATAGGCCGATCGAAAACTATCGATGCCATTCATGTAGTCAGTCATTTGTTGAGGGCGAGGTGCAGGTTCGCTGCGCGATGTGCGAGAAGGAGATGGAATCAAGTGAGCTTGTTCAAAATGAGATACGTAATTGGCGCTTAAGCGACAAAGGGAGAACAATCGCTTTTCGTGGGGAAGTTTTTGATTTATCTTCAGGTTTTGATCAACTCAACTTCATTTCCCGCGAGTTGTTTATCCACGATCTTGATTGGATGATGGTAACGTCACGACGTTATCCAAACGTCAATTTCAGTTTATTTGGAATTTATTTTGCCAACCTACCAGAATTAGTCGAGCTTTTTAATCATGCGCGATTACTGCAAATGCTTGAATCCTTTGCACAGCAATTGAGAAGCTTACTGCGCACTCCTGATCTTTCTACTCGAACAGCGGAAAACATGCTTTGGCTGCTCCTGCCGAATACTGACGAGCAAGGATTAATCGGTTTTCATAAGCGTATAGAAAGCAGCATGAAGTTATTATTGGAACAAAGCGAACATAAATTGGATTTTCGCTTTATCAGTATTTCCTCGCAGAAACTATCCAGCAAGGAAAACGCTGAGCTACTGCTTGCTCGTCTATATGGTGAGTTACTGTAATTTATGGAAAATCTGAATCAGGCTTGGTATCTGTTTCAGGCTACCCTGTCACGCTATCAGGATTTTCAGTATGTATTCATGCTGATTCCATTTGTGCTATTTTTTGAGCTGCCGCTTTATTTCATCAATTGGATGAGCGCATTTCGCTATCTGATTAAAAATGCTATAGAGGCACCTTTGACGCTTCATTACTTTCCCCATGTCACCTGTGCGATCACCTGCTATGCCGAAGGAAAAGCTGTTCAGAGCACGGTGATATCACTTTTGGAACAGCTGTATCCCGGACACATAGAAATAATTGCGATGGTGGACGGAGTGAAAAAAAATCAAGCCACTTATCATGCTCTGGTGGAACTTGCTCCTTTAGTTTCCCAATATCCTAAACGCTCACTGGTAATTATCCCGAAATTTCAGCGCGGAGGCAGAGTTTCTTCGCTCAATGCAGGGCTAAGCCGAGCTCAGGGAGAGATTTTTCTTGCACTGGATGGTGACACATCATTTGACAATCAGATGATTCAGTATGCCGCAACGCATTTTAGGAACCCTGATATGGTGGCCGTCACAGGGCCGATGCGAGTACGTAACGCTAGAAAAACAATCATGACGCGATTGCAAAATTTAGAGTACATGTTGACGATGCAGGTGGGGAAATTAGGCTTTGCGAAGCTGGGTGTTATCAATAACGTACCCGGAGCATTCGGTATTTTCAGAAAATCCTTTCTGCAACAAGTAGGGGGGTGGAATACTGGAACTGCTGAAGATCTGGATTTGACACTTCGTATCAAACAATATTACAAGCGCTACCCACATCTGCAAATTGAATTTGAGCCAGGAGCTGTTTCCCATACCGATGTACCCGAAAGTTTAATAGATTTTCTTAAGCAACGCTTAAGATGGGATGGGGATCTTTGGTATATATACTCGAACAAGCACAAGTATGGCATTTCGGCTTCCATGATGGGGTGGAAGAATCTCATTTTCCTGCTTTGGTACGGTATCTTATTTCAGATTGTCATGCCCTTCTCTATCGTGTTATATACAATTTATATCGCGGTGAAACTTCCTTTTTATGCTTTCTTACTTAGCATGACATTGGTTTATGCATTCTATTTTTGCCTTATTACTGTTCAGTACATTCTCTATCTGATATTCATCACAGACAGAAGAAAGGAGGACTGCAATGCTATTTTCATCCTTCCGGTTTATCCGATATTTCAATTTATATCCCGTGTCTGGAGTGCACTTGCTATCCTGAATCAGATTATCAATAAAGGCCACTTGGATTCGGCGATGGCACCACTATGGGTACTCAAAAAGGGGAAGCAGTAACAGTGCGTTTTTTATACCTATTGGCCTTACTGATAATACTAAATTCAGGTGCGTTAGCTGAACCAAGAACACTGTCTGAATTTTACTCGCATCTTGATCAAGCGGCATCGATATTGAAAGCACAAGCTGATTTAGAAGCGCAGCGGTCTAATTTATTGGCTCAAGAGTCACTCAAGGGCCTGGAAGTATTTGGGGGAGTTTCCGGTGGTTTCCAGAAAAGCCCTTTTGCACGAGAGCCATTTGGGCATTTTTTTGATCCTCTTGCGCGTATTGGATTGCGCTACCCTTTGCTAGGCAGTGCTGAACGGCAGCAACGTGCCATAGAAGACGCAGCGACACAAGTGAGAATTGAAACTATTCGCTTAGACTGGAGCCGTCGGCTGGCAGCACTTTTTTTAGAAGAAAACTACGCAGCCTATTGGAGCGCACAAAAAGTCCTGTCGTTGACAGATGCCTACCTGCATTTGCGTCATGAAGGCGTTGAAGATTTGCTGCACAAGCGACAAGAAGCAGGTCTATTGTTTAAGTCAGATTACTTCGAGTTTCTTTCCGCTTTTGAGCGGGCGCAACGAACACAAGTTGAATTTTACAATAACAGCAATCAGGCATTAATGCGATTGGCGCATTTAACTAATTCAGCGGTAATGCCTTTTACACCCGTTAAACCGACGCTAGGCAAAATTGCAAATACCGTCTCTAACGAGGTCGATCAGCTTGATCTGAGAATATTACAGACGCAAATAGATAATCTGCAAAATATTCGGGATACTCAAAATTGGCAGGGAATAGAATCTGATGTTTCAGTCACTGGTTTCGGAGGACCTGCCATTCCTCATCCATCACCACCCGAGGGGATGCAATGGGGGTATGGCGGAGCGGTTGGTTTTAATTTCAGAATGCCACTCGAAATTGTCAGCTACCGGAAAAATGAACAGTCTCGATTAAATAGTCAATTAATCAGCTTACGCGCGGATTACACACGACGGGATCAGGAGTTGCAACACGATTTTCATGCACTACTGAGTAGCTTCCAGCAATTGGATCAACAAATCAATTTTCAGCGTACACGCCTTGAAGCCGCGCAAGAATTAATGCGCGAAAGATATCTTCGCCTGCAAGTGCTGGATGGGGATGTAATTGAACAATACCTACAAGCACTGAATGCCTATTATCGTATCGCGGTAGAAAATATCGAAGCAGAATCCGAGCACTGGAAGCTCCATATCCGCTTGCGCCAATTTATTTTATTACCGAATATGCCAGCAGAAGATAGTTACCCGGACACTAACATCACTTCATTGATCGACCCGCTGCATCAAGCAAAACAATTTCTAATGAGTGGAGATAAAGCAACGTCAAAACAACGAACTGAACATGTTGCACCCGTGAACACACAATCTTTATCTGACCCACTTGCTGCTTATGTCTGGAATTCTGAGCAATTAATGGCACAAACTGGGTTATGGAAAGAAAAAGCAACCCAATCATTTAATCGTTTTCTTGTTTCTCTGGATGCACAGCAAATTTCACACGTTGCAGAAAACCCAAAGTATCTGCAAAACTTTTTGCATGACGCTCGTCGTCACAAAAAAAAGATTGAATTGCTTTTAGGTGATCCGGACTGGATTTTACCCGAGTATCGCGATAATTTACTGCAAATTATCCGTAAACTAGCAGGCGTTAATTTCGACGGGTTGCATCTTGATATTGAGCCGGATCAACTGGAATCGGAACTGGCCGAAAAAGCAAGGTTGGAGGAATTTGTCGAAACAATTCGGCAGGTAGCAGCGATTTCTCCATGGACTGTAGGTATCAGCATTCACCCACGTTATTTAACCAAGGAGTCATCCTTTGGTTTATGCATTCTCTGTGAGCTAAGCAAGATTAAAATCAAAGAAATTACAGTTATGTACTATTCGATGAATATACAGGGCGTTGTCACAACGCTTAAATCGGCTATGCAACAACATCCAACGCTCGTGTTTAGTCTTGCGCAAAGCTTAGAGAAGGAATTAGGTCCCGAAAACAGCTATGCACATACACCGCAGCGTAATTTTATCCGCGCAATGCAGCAACTTCAGGATCAACTACAAAGCGCAAACTTTGGTGGCCTCATTATTCAATCATGGCTAGACTGGGAAAATTACCTTCATGAAAATCCGCTTTAATCAACCTGAAAATAAAGCCCCGGATATCGATCGAGGATTACGCGTTCACTATAGTGAAGCAAAGCGCCCTGGCAGGCCTTGGCGTTGGTATTTAATTGTCGCGATCTCTAGTCTCCCAATCATTTATTTGTTGGGAGTAATTATGTGGGAAACAATTGCAATTGAAGCAAACGGGCGCATTAGGGTCGCCAATATTCCAGTCCGTACCGCTGTTGATGGTTATGTTCAACAAATATTTGTCGAACCATTACAAACAGTTTCGGCAGGCGATCAATTGGCCGAACTGACCAACGTACCCTTACTTGATAGCTATGGCCGGTTAAAGATTGAAATTGATGCGCTAAAGAAAGAAAAGCAAAAGATATCAACACAAGCCAATCAGTCGACGTCAAATTCGGCACAATTAATGAATTACGCTCAAGAACATAAGATATTTGCGCACAGACGCCTACAGCATTATGAAACATTGTTTAAGCAGGGCGCGGCTACTCAAGCCGAAATTGCTTCAGCCAAGAATCAGTATCAGAGAACACTTGAGAATATAGTGGCACTTGAGAAAGCAGAAAATCAAGAACAGAATCAGTCAGCTGAAATGCGAAGGATTTTAAATCAGATTAGCCAAATGCAACTTGAGTTTGAGAAGATACAAGATCAGATACAACAACTAAGCCTTGTTGCACCCACAGGAAATGGAATAGTTACCGAGATATTTGCACAGCCTGGAGAATATTTGGGCCGTGGACAAGCATTGCTTGAAATTATTTTCCCTGAGAAAGTATATGTTGACGCCTTCATTCCACCAAAATACCAAGACTACGCAGTAGAAGGGCAAATTGTCATTGTAAAATTCCCCAACAAAGAAAAAACAAAGGCAAAGATAATTTCCGTTCCGGGTGTCACGCAAAAAACAGTGACAGAAGAAGTTAATCCACTCGAACCAGTCCGTACAGCGATACTGGCACATTTGGAATTTATTGAGACTCCTAACAATCGGCTAATTAATGGAATGCCGGTAACAATTTATTTCTATTAAGAGGCTGTTGAAAAACGTTCTTGAAGTAGCCGATGCAGTTAGTTTTTCAACAGCCCGTAAACCACAGCAAGAGACAAATAAAATCTTTTTTCCTGCCATCTAAGCGGACAACTTCCCGTTCAGCAACTCCAGCACCGCACCAACTCCGGCATGACGAATACGCGCAACTCCGCCATTGCTGATTTTGATGCGATATAAGCCAGTCACCGGCACCTGGATTGTCTTTGCAATCAATGCACGCATCACACCGGCATGCGCAACGATCAAAATATGGTGGCCGGAATAACGTTCAATAGCGGATTCATAGGCTGAATAAACCCGTAGAACAAAATCGTCGAGAGGCTCGGCCCCTTGCGGTCTAGCATCCACCGGGTTCTTCAAGAAAGCCTGATACTCAAGCGCTCGCCCAACTTTAACTTCATCATGACTCAACCCCTCCCATTCGCCAAACCCCACTTCCTTGAAACGCGGTTCAACTGAGACATTAATGTCATGACGTTCCCCTAAAGCATAGGCAAAGGCCTGACAACGTTGCAGCGGGGAAGTAATTATTTGTTGCCACTGATTATACTCACCCACAGCACGCCACATTTGCAACCACCCTTTCTCGCTCAACGGATCATCCACGCCGTGGCCGCGATAACGACGCCCGCCGATGGGCTCACCGTGGCGGATCAAATCGATTAGAGTTTCAGTCATGAAGAATGCTGGCAGGAGAAATCAGATGCAATAGTTTAGCTGATTTATTCCGCATTCCGCATGAAAAATGAGATTGGACAATAAATCCGATCGCTTTGAATTTACCGCAATAATTAAGATAGCTACAGGGCAGACAATGCCAAGCAGGATCAGGAGAGAAGGTGCAGCTTATGCAGAATAAAGAGTATTTTAAGTCAATTGTAATACTAGCAACAAGATAAACGATTCTTCACCGACTTGGCGTTTTCTAATTTCCCAACCACGCATCTAATAATTTCCCACCTTAATATTCGCCCCACCAGTTTTCTTAACCACTCCCAGCGCGATATCGACGTAATCGGTAAATTCCAGCGCATCCTCTTCCGTAATCGGGGTTGTCAGAACAAAATCAGCATGTTTGCGCGCTTCATACTTTCTACCTATCTCATACAATAATTCAGCATAAAAGGCGCGCGTAATGATGTCCTGAGGAAACAGCCCGTGCGCCCGTTTGAGATGTGCGAGCGCTTTCTGGTTACTACCAAAGCTGATTGGAAACCTCGGCAGTTTGTGATACATGCGGCCCAGTGCCCGATGAGCGCCGGCATTCTCGTATCTTTCATCAAGTTCGACTACTTTCAAAAGCAAATCCTCCATCGGCCGAAGCATCCTCAGTGCATTGAGCATGCCGCTATCTTCAGCGATTTTCCCCATCGCAGCAGCCTTCCAGAACAACCCCCGCACATCATTGGCATTCAGTGCCAATGCCTGATCAGCCATGGCAAGACTGCGTTCAAACAAATGGACACGGTGATGTTTATCGAGCTCGAGCTGAGCACGCATAAATTTTAAGCGAGCAAGCTCTGCCAGGGCCGCCGATTCCTGGGAATTTCTCGTCAAATCACGAAACCAGTCTATGGTCTCCAACAACAGCGGCGTATCAATGGCATACTTCCACGCTGCCAGTTCAATTCTCTGCTGATTTTCCGGAGTTAACACGGTGGAAGCACTGCGGTGCGCCAGCACCGATGATGTCAAACAAATGAACGCAACAACTCCGCATGTAAAAAGGATCAACTCTTTTTTTAATCGCTTTATTAAGTTTGATTTTATGAAGTTACTCATGTTAAACCCTTTTTATAAACGGTTTTTTGATCGACCTGATAAAAGTAAAAATACCCGTTGTTTCAGGACGCTTACCAAATATAAGCATAGCTCTATTTAGAGCAAACTCAAATCATAAATAACTAGGGAATTTATGCTTTTTTAAACAATCTGCTATTGCAAAACTTGGGCAAGCCTAAAAATGAATTATAGCTAACATCTCACCCTACGAATCGCAGTTAACCAATGAGACAGCTAATCAATACCATGATTCCAACAATCTGCGCCAAGTTTAACTATCTCACCCACCGGATGAATTTTCCACAAAACAAATTGCATATTTTTTGGATCCATAGTTAGGTTAGAATTTATCGCAACAAAATGGCATTTTGTACCAATTGGTCTCGCATTGCAGCGAATAAACTTACACTTCGTTCCGTTCTGCTACACTTTCTAGGATAATATACAAATTTAGAGCGCGGCCTATCTTTCCAGTCTTCATTTTCCAGCGCTGCAAGGCGGGCATGTAAATAATGCAACACCAACACTCCTTACCTAAACCCGGCACCGTATCCCGATATGCTGATTTTGACGGTTCCAGCGATGCATTATTCCTTGCGCAAATAGCACAACAGGCCAAACCCGTCGCGGTCATTACCGCCAATGCACTTGATGCGCAAAGATTACAGGAAGAAATTCCGTTCTTTGCTCCCGAATTAAGAACGCATTTACTACCCGATTGGGAAACACTGCCTTACGATGTTTTCTCGCCTCATCATGATCTTGTCTCAGAACGGTTGGCAACGTTGTATCAAGTGATGAACAGCGCGTGCGATGTGCTGATTGCGCCACTAACCACTGCGCTCTACCGCATGCTGCCGCGCGAATATCTGGCGGCGCATACTTTTTTCCTCAAGCAAGGTGAAATGCTGGATATGGCGGGGTTACGCAGTCAATTGACATTGGCGGGATATTCGCATGTCACGCAGGTTTTTTCACCAGGCGAATACAGCGTGCGCGGTGGCTTGATTGATTTGTTCCCGATGGGCAGCCCGTTACCCTATCGCATCGACCTGATGGACAACGAAATTGACACCATCCGCACATTCGATGTTGATACGCAACGCAGCATCTATCCAGTCAAGGAAATTCGCCTGCTGCCAGCACGCGAATTTCCACTGGATGAAGCCGGACGCACCTGCTTCCGTGGTAATTTTCGGGAGAATTTCGAGGGCGACCCGTCAAAAAAGCAGATTTACAAAGACATCAGCAAAGGCTTGACACCTACAGGCATTGAATACTATCTGCCGCTGTTTTTTGAACAAACAGCAACCTTGTTTGATTATCTGCCTGAAAACACGTTGCTCTGCTTGCACCAGGATGTTCGTCCGATCATTGATGAATTCTGGCGCGATACTCAATCGCGTTATCAATTGTTACGTGGCGATATAGATCGACCACTGCTGCCACCACAGGAATTATTCTTATCCAGCGACAGCTTTTTCGGCATAATAAAACCTTATGCACGCGTTGAAATTCTCTCCAGTGCACAAGAAACCAAACTCACCGCAGCTAAACCAACGCTTCCATTACCCCCCGTCCAGGTTAATCGTCACGCAGAAAATCCACTGGAAAAACTAGTGACTTTTACCAGTCGATTCACCCAATCGGGTGGACGCATTTTACTGCTGGCGGAAAGCATGGGCCGACGCGAGCTCATTGCTGAATATCTGAACCAATACGGCCTGCATCCGGACAGTTGTCAGGATTACGCGCAATTTCTGACCGGTTCTCAGTCCTTTATGTTGAGTGTTGCGCCGCTGCACACTGGTTTTATTCTGGAATCAGCGCAACGCGCGTTTATCACCGAAAGCGAACTGTATTCGACCCATGTCTATGGACGGCGTGAACGTGAGTCACGCAAAACCACATCAACCGATAATATTCTGCGTGACCTGTCAGAAATCAAACCTGGCGATCCGGTTGTGCATGAGCAGCATGGCATCGGCCGATATCTCGGCTTGGTAAGCATGGATGTAGGGGAAGGTAAGCCGGGTGAGTTGAGTGAATTTTTGTCGTTGGAATACGCGGGTGGCGACAAACTGTACGTGCCGGTTTCACAACTGTATCTGATCGGACGTTACAGCGGTGCTGCCCCGGAATCCGCACCGCTGCACAAGCTGGGCAGCGGTCAATGGGATAAAGCTAAACGCAAAGCCATGCAACAAGTGCGCGACACGGCGGCGGAACTGCTGAATCTCTACGCCCAGCGTGCGGCCCGAGAAGGCCATACTTTTACGCTAAGGCCGCATGATTACGATGCTTTTGCCGAGGGATTCGGTTTTGAGGAAACCGCTGATCAAGCTGCGGCGATCAAAGCGGTCATTGCAGATTTAACCTCAGGGAAACCGATGGATCGCCTGATTTGCGGTGATGTCGGGTTTGGTAAAACCGAAGTGGCACTGCGTGCCGCTTTTGTCGCCGTTGCCGACGGTAAACAGGTTGCTGTCATGGTTCCTACCACACTGTTAGCTGAACAGCATTTCCAAAATTTCTCCGACCGCTTCAGCCTGATTGCCGATCAATGGCCGGTAAAAATTGCTGAACTGTCGCGCTTCCGATCCGCCAAAGAACAAACTCTGGCGCTAGAAGGCCTGGCCAAAGGCGAAATTGACATTATTATCGGCACGCACAAACTGATTCAGAAAGACGTGCATTTTAAGAGTCTGGGGTTGGTCATTATTGACGAAGAGCACCGTTTCGGCGTGCGGCAGAAAGAAGAGTTAAAAAAACTGCGTGCGGAAGTCGATGTGCTGACACTTACCGCCACGCCGATTCCACGCACATTGGCGATGTCGCTGGAAGGGCTGCGCGATTTCTCCATCATTGCCACAGCTCCGCAGCGCCGCCTCGCCATTCGCACCTTTGTCAGCAGTTTCTCGATGGGTATTATCCGCGAGGCTTGTCTACGCGAACTGAAACGCGGCGGGCAAATCTATTTTCTGCACAACGAGGTCAGCACGATTCAGTTGATGCATGAAAAACTATCCGGTTTGTTACCCGAGGCACGCATTAATATTGCCCACGGACAAATGCGCGAACGCGATCTAGAACATGTCATGCGGGATTTTTACCAGCAGCGCTTCAACATCCTGTTATGCACCACCATCATTGAAACCGGTATCGACATTCCCAGCGCCAATACCATCCTTATCAATAATGCGCACAAATTCGGCCTGGCGCAGTTACATCAACTACGCGGTCGGGTGGGCCGCTCGCATCATCAGGCTTACGCATATCTGCTGACACCGCCTGAAGAAGCGCTCGGCGCGCAAGCCAAAAAACGCCTGGAAGCAATCCAGGCCATGGAAGAACTCGGTTCCGGGTTTTACCTTGCCATGCATGATTTGGAAATTCGCGGTGCCGGGGCGGTACTGAGCGAATCACAAAGCGGAGAAATGCAGGAAATTGGTTTCAGTCTGTACAGTTCCATGCTGGATTCTGCCATCCAATCCTTAAAACAAGGCAAGGAACCCGATATGCAGCACCCATTGGGTGTTGCCACAGAAATCAATCTGCACGTTCCGGCTTTATTGCCGGAAGATTATTGCCATGACATTCACGAACGCTTGGTGCTATACAAACGTATGGCCAACTGCAGCGACGACGAACAGCTCGACGACATGCAACGCGAATTGGTCGATCGCTTTGGCTTGCTACCCAACCCAACCCGCGCACTGCTCGACTGCCACCGTCTACGCATCGCCGCCAAACCGCTCGGCATCACACGCATTGACGCTAGTTCTGAGAGTATCCAAGTGCAATTCATTCCCAACCCGCCAATCAATCCGGCAGAGATTATCAAACTGATCCAAAGCAGCCGCGAATATTCGCTATCCGGCCCTGATCGCTTGAAAATTCAAGTGCAGATTGCAGATGTTAATAAGCGGGTGATACGGATTAAGGAATTGATTCAGAAGTAGAGTAGTAATAGCTGAAGTACATCAGTATACGAACAGGCTAGTACCGTACAGTGACAAGAATCGACAAGACAGTTCATAGCACAGCCACGACAAAACGAGCATAAGCCAAAGTCACAGAAAGCTGCAATGGTACGCAAATGACGTCGAATGCCTGCTCATAACAGTTCTCGCAAAGCCATAATAATTAGTCGATCCTGAAATAACAGCAAGCAATTGATGTTAGGCATAAATACTCTGTTTTTGAATGATCAAAACGACCGGGAATGTTAAAATTGACACTTATTTCTGGTCGAAATGGTGATTAAAAATGCTTACAACGAGCAGTACGATTCATCAACCTAATTTGTTTGGAACGGACCTGCTAATGCAGCTTGATGGCAGTGATCCGTTGCTAAAATTATCGGCGGCAATACCCTGGCATGAGCTTGACGAAGCCTTCTCGATCCATTACACAAAAGCGGCAGGCGCGCCGAGCAAGTCGATCCGTTTGATGGTTGGGTTATTGATACTGAAGCAATTAGAGAATTTAAGTGATGAGTCGGTGGTGCTGCAGTGGAAGCGCAATCCTTACTATCAGGCTTTTTGTGGGATGAAGGAGTTCCAATGCAAGTTGCCTTGTTCATAGCACGGAGCTGGTGCATTTTCGCAAGCGCATAGGCGCGGAAGGTATTGAGCAGATTTTCCGGATGAGCGTTGGTTTGCATGGGGAATCGGCGCTGGAAGATGTCATTCACGTTGACACGACAGTGCATGAGAAGAACATCACGTACCCGACGG
>RRZT011278096.1_pt1 | contig 23412 bp, 22 predicted proteins | sample 2165551 | NCBI WGS metagenome assembly RRZT01 (sample SAMN10456910, study PRJNA506462) | wastewater metagenome | biome: wastewater; feature: sludge; material: wastewater sludge; isolation source: wastewater sludge with Escherichia coli K12::gfp cells carrying plasmid... | place: USA: Moscow, Idaho... | reverse complement strand
CTTCTGCTCGATCACCGAGCACGAGGGGCGGATCATCCAGAACCGTTCCGAGGAGTCGATCCTGCGCGAGATCGAGGAGATCCGCGACAAGGTGCCGGGCTTCACCGGGGTGATCTCCGATCTCGGCGGCCCCACCGCCAACATGTACCGCATCGCCTGCAAGAGCCCGGAGATCGAGGCCGCCTGCCGCAAGCCGTCCTGCGTCTATCCGGGGATCTGCGACAACCTCAACACCGACCACTCGGCGCTGATCCAGCTGTACCGCGACGCCCGCGCGCTGCCCGGGGTGAAGAAGATCCTGATCGCCTCCGGCCTGCGCTACGACCTTGCCGTGGAGTCGCCGGAGTACGTCCGCGAGCTGGTCACCCACCACGTCGGCGGCTACCTGAAGATCGCCCCGGAGCACACCGAGCGCGGCCCGCTGGACAAGATGATGAAGCCGGGGATCGGCACCTACGACCGCTTCAAGAAGATGTTCGAGAAGTTTTCCAAGGAGGCGGGCAAGGAGCAGTACCTGATCCCCTACTTCATCGCCGCGCACCCGGGCACCCGCGACGAGGACATGATGAACCTCGCCCTGTGGCTCAAGCGCAACGGTTTCCGCGCCGACCAGGTGCAGGCCTTCTACCCGTCGCCGATGGCCACCGCCACCGCCATGTACCACTCCGGGCGCAACCCGCTGCGCAAGGTCACCTACAAGAGCGAGAGCGTCACCATCGTCAAGGGCGAGCGCCAGCGCCGCCTGCACAAGGCCTTCCTGCGCTACCACGACCCGAAGAACTGGCCGCTGCTGCGCGAGGCGCTCAAGGCCATGGGGCGCAGCGACCTGATCGGCCCCGGCAAGCACCAGCTGATCCCGGCCACCCAGCCGGCGGGCGACGGCACCTACCAGAGCGCGCGGCGCAAGAACTCCACCCCGGCTGGCAGCAAGAAGCTCGGCAAGCCGCTGCTCACCCAGCACAACGGCCTGCCGCCGCGCGCCAGCGACGGCGCCAAGCCGTGGAGCAAGGGCGAGGAGGGCAAGGCGCAGGCCTTCGCCAAGGGCCGCAAGAAGCCCGCCGGCAAACGCCCCGGCGCGCGCTGAACGGCGGCTCGCGCAGGCGACGGGCGCGGGCGCTGGAGCGTGCGGGGTCGTCGCGGTGCACTGCCCGGTTCGCCGGCGGGGCGCCATGCCGTGTGCTGCGACTGCCCGGGAGCCTGTCTTCTGCGGGAGTGGGCGATGAAAAACGCCGTTGCCCTGTCGGGACAACGGCGTGGCGATGACGGCAGGCGGCATGGCGCCCGGCGACCCGGCTCAGTGCAGCAGGCGATCCTCGGCCCGGCAGTGCTCGTTCTGCCAGGCCTGCAGGCAGTGCAGCAGCTGCACGCCCACCGGCTCGCCCAGCTCGTGGCGGCGCAGCAGGTTGAGGATTTCCAGGCACAGCCCGTTGTGGGCGTCGATGTGGGCGGCGTCCAGCGCCAGGCCCAGTTCGCGGAAGGCTTCCTCCTCGCTGACCAGCGACTGCAGCAGGCCGCTGAGCAGGCGCTCCAGGCACAGTCCCACGGCGCTGCGTGCGTCGCGGCGGTGCAGGCTGCCGCTGAGGTGTTCGGTCAGGGTGCCGAGCCAGCGGCGTTGCGCTTCGATCACGGCGATGCCGTGCAGGTCTTGGGCGTTCCAGGGGGTGAAGTGGGTCATTTCGTGCTCCTTGCCGGGCATCCATCGGGCGAGCCCTGAGTCGCTCACCCTCCATGCGCCATGCAGCGTAACCTGCCGGTGTGACAGGACGGCGATCCGTGCTGTCGATGCGTTACCTTTCCACTCGCCGCGGGGGCGGCGTCAGCGACCGAGGCGGCGCAGCTCGTCGGACTCGACGATGCGGATGCCGCGGCGCTCCTCCAGCGCCAGGCGCCAGAGCGCGCGGGCCAGGGTGCAGACGGAAATGGCGCGCCATTTTCCAAGCAACAGGCGTGCCAGCGGTGCGGCCAGCTGTTCGATCAGGCGCTGCTCGCGGCGCGGGCCGAGCAGCAGGGAGGGGCGGGCGATGGTCAGTTGCGGCCAGTCCTGGGCCTTGAGGGCTTCCTCCATCTCGCCCTTGATGCGGCTGTAGAGTACCCGCGAGCGTGGGTCGGCGCCGAGCGCGCTGACCACGATGAAATGCCGGGCGCCCAGCTCGCGGGCGCGCTGGGCGCAGGCGATCACCAGGTCGCGGTCGATGGCGCGGAAGGCGCCTTCCGAGCCGGCCTGGCGCAGGGTGGTGCCCAGGCAGCAGAACGCGATGTCGATCGGCCCCTGCAGTTGGGCGAGCACCTCCTGCAGGTTGCCGCGCGGATTGTCCAGATGGGGGTGCTCGGCCAGCGGGCGCCGGCTGGGGGCGAGCACGCGCTGCACGGTGGGCTCGTTGAGCACGCGGTCGAGCAAGTGCTCGCCGCTCAGGCCGCTGGCGCCGATGATGAGGATGTTGTGGGGATTGTGATGAGGCATGGCCGCTCGATTCTTTGTTATTTTCGCCAGCCCTGAGGCCGTTGCTGCAACGGCTCTAGATCAACATGTGCAGGATGGCCGGGTCAAGCCTGCCAAGGTGCAATCGAGGCGCCCCGCCGGTGGGGTGGCCGCTGCTGCGGAGAACGCGTGATGTTGTTGCGAGGAATTACCTGGCTGGTGCTGTTCCAGCTGCTGGGCACCGGGTTGAACGTGCTGCTGTTGCCGATGCTGCCGGGGCCGATCATCGGCCTGGTGCTGCTGTTCGCCTTCCTGGTGTGGAACGGCGAGGTGCCGGCGCCGGTCAGCGAGGCGGGCGGCGCGCTGCTGCGCTACCTGCCGCTGCTGCTGGTGCCGCCGGCGGTGGGGGTGATGGCCTATGCCGAGGCGATCGCCGCCGACTTCTGGGCGCTGAGCGCCACCCTGGTGCTGTCGCTGCTGCTGTCGCTGGCCTTCGCCGGCTGGCTGATGCAGAAACTGATCGATCGCCAGCAGCGCAAGGAGCCCAAGCCATGAGCACGCAACTGGCCGTCGCCGCCCAGGCGATTCTCGACCATCCGCTGTTCGGCTTCGGCATCACCCTGGGCGCCTACCAGCTGGCCCTGGCGTTGTTCGAGCGCACCCGCTGGGTCTTCCTGCAGCCGGTGCTGCTGTCGATGACCCTGGTGGTCGGCGTGCTGCTGCTGTGCGGCATCGACTACGCCGAGTACCGGCAGAGCGTGAGCATGCTCAGCGTGTTCCTCGGCCCGGCCACCGTGGCCCTGGCGGTGCCCTTGTTCCTCAACCTCAAGCGCATCCGCCAGCTGCTCTGGCCGATCCTGATCACCCTCGGCGTGGCCGGCAGCCTGGCCACCGCGCTGGGCATCGGCCTGGGCTGGCTGCTGGGCGCCGACCATGTGATGCAGATGACCCTGTTGCCCAAGTCGGTGACCTCGCCGATCGCCATGCTGGTGGCCGAGCAGCTCGGCGGCATCGCCGCGCTGGCCGCGGTGTTCGTGCTGATCACCGGGGTGATCGGGGCGATCTGCGGGCCGGCGCTGCTCGGCCTGATCGGCGTGCGCAGCCCGGCGGCGCGCGGCCTGGCGCTGGGTCTGACTGCCCATGCGGTGGGCACCGCCCAGGCACTGCAGGAGAGCGAGGAAACCGGCGCCTTCGCGGCGCTGGCGATGAGCCTGATGGGTGTGGCCTCGGCCATTGGCGTGCCGCTGGTGATGCTGCTGGTGTTGTAGCGTCGCGCCGCCCCAAGTCAGCCGGGCGGCGGCAGCAGGACGAACAGCAGCCCGAGGGCGGGCAGCAGCGCGCGCCACAGCCGGACTCCGGGGGCCGGGAGCGGGCTGTCGCGCTGCAGCAGCCCGAGGCTGGCGGCACACAGGCTGCCGGCCAGCAGTGCGCCGGCCAGCACGTCGGTCGGCCAGTGCGCGCCGAGATACAGCCGCGAGACGGCGATCGCCGCGGCCGGCAGGCTGGCGAGCAGCAGCCAGGCCAGGCGGATGCGCGCCGTGGCGCCGCGCCCGGCCAGCACGCCGAGCACCAGGCAGAAGGCGAAGGCCGCCGAGCTGTGCCCGCTGGGCAGGCTGAAGCTGTCCAGCGGCTGCAGGAGAAGTTCCGGGCGAGGGCGGGCGAACAGCAGCTTGAGTCCCCGGTTGGCCAGTGCGGTGCCGGCCAGGGTCAGGCCGGCGAACAGCAGGGCGCGCCACTGGCGCAGCAGCGCCAGCAGGGCGACCAGCAGCAGGCCGGCGCCCAGTTGCACGGCGAAGTCGCCGAGCCGGGTCAGGCGCGCCATCCACTGGTCCAGCGCCGGCGTGCGTCCGCGTTGCGTCAGCTCCAGCAGCGCCCGGTCGAAGGCGGCGAAATGCTCCCAGCCGGCGAACAGGGCGAGCAGCAGCGTTGCGCTCAGCGCCGCGGCCAGCGGTGCCGCCGTGCGCCGCTCGCGCAGGCTGGCCTGGCCGGTCAGGGCGAGCAGCGCGAGCAGGCCGCCGGCCAGCATCCCGGACTGCCACCAGAAGCCCGCCGGCAGCGGCAGGCGCAGGGCGGCGCCGGCCGCCCAGCCCGGCAGCAGGTAGGCCACCGCCCAGCCGGCCGCCGCCACCAGGCTGACCGCGGCGAAGCGCGGCAGCGGCATGTCGAGCATGCCGGCGACGGTCGGCAGCATCGGTCGCAGCGGGCCGATGAAACGGCCGAGCAGCAGGCTGATCACCCCGTAGCGCTGGAAGTAGAACTCGGCCTGGGCCAGCCATTCCGGATGGCGACGCAGCAGCGGCAGGCGGCGGATGTCCTGGTGGCAGCGGTGGCCGATGGCGTAGGACAGCGCATCGCCGAGCAGGGCACCGGCATAACCGAACAGCAGGGTCTGCCACAACGGCAGCGCGCCGCTGCCGGCCAGGGCGGCGACGGCGAACAGCAGCACGGTGCCCGGCACCACGATGCCAACGATGGTCAGACACTCGCTGCAGGCGATCAGCAGGATGGCCAGGCCCAGCCACTCGGGATGGGCGCCCAGCCAGGCGGTCAGGGCGTCGAACCAGGCACTCATGGAGCGTGCGCTCCGGCGTCGAGCAGCCGGTAGTCCGCGCCTTCGCGCTGACCGCGGCGCAGCGGGTTGCGGGTGCAGTGGCGGGCCTGTTCGGCGTCGACGAAGCGGTAGGGCAGGTGCTCGTCGCGTCCGGCGGGGATGCCCAGGCGGGTGGTCTCGACGATCTGCCGGGGCGTGTGGCCGACGTCCTCGACGAACAGCCGCTGCCAGTCGAAGCGCTGCGCGTCCCAGGCCGGCACCTTCAGGCCCAGGGCGCGGCACAGCAGGGTCTGCCCGGCGCAGAGACGCTGCGGCGTTCGCGCTTGCCCGCGGCGGTCGGGATTGTTGGCCTGCATGCGCGCCAGCGAATCCGCACCGCTGACCGCGTCCAGCCAGGGCAGGGCGGACTTGATCAGCACCGCGTTGCCGGCGCCGTGGGCGCTGAAGTTCAGCGAGTCGCCGCCGCGCGCGTAGTACATGTAGATATGCCCGCCGTCCATGAACAGCGCGCGGCGCTTGTGGGTGTAGCCGAGCGAGGCGTGGCTGCCCTTCTCGTCGAGGTAGTAGGCCTCGGTCTCGATGATCCGCGCGCTCAGCCACAGACCGTCGACGCGGTGGCGGATCACCTTGCCGAGCAGCTCGCGCGCCAGCAGGCAGGCGTCGCGGTCGAAGAAGGCGTCGCCCAGCGGGCGGGCGCCGGGCCAGGGCAGGGCGCGGTGGGGCAGGGAGTTGCTCATGGGCGGGCGGCGGGCGGTGGATCGGGGGCCCATCATAGCAATGCCCGGCAATCATCGGGCGCCGCCGTCCGCCCGTTGCCGCTGGGCGCAGGGCGCCTGCGCCGCTATACTCATGCCCTTTTTTCCCGCCGCCGGAAAGCCGAGACCATGACCGAGTCCGTACTCGATTACATGACCCGCCTGGGTCGCGCCGCGCGCGAGGCTTCGCGGGTCACCGCCCGCGCCAGCACCGCGCAGAAGAACAACGCCCTGCTGGCCGCCGCCCGCGCCCTCGACGCCGCGCGCGCCGAACTGATCCGCGCCAATGCGCTGGATCTGGACAACGGCCGCGCCAATGGCCTCGACGAGGCGATGCTCGACCGTCTGGCGCTGACTCCGGCGCGCATCGACGAGATGATCGAGGGCCTGCGCCAGGTCGCCACCCTGCCCGATCCGATCGGCACCATCCGCGACATGCGCTACCTGCCCTCGGGCATCCAGGTCGGCAAGATGCGCGTGCCGCTGGGGGTGATCGGCATCATCTACGAGTCGCGCCCCAATGTGACCATCGACGCCGCCAGCCTGTGCCTGAAGTCCGGCAACGCCACCATCCTGCGCGGCGGCTCCGAGGCGATCCATTCCAATCGCGCCATCGCCGCCTGCATCCAGCAGGGCCTGGCCGAGGCCGGCCTGCCGGCGGCCTGCGTGCAGGTGGTGGAAACCACCGACCGCGCCGCGGTCGGCGCGCTGATCGCCATGCCCGAGTTCGTCGACGTGATCGTGCCGCGCGGCGGCAAGAGCCTGATCGAGCGCATCAGCCGCGACGCGCGGGTGCCGGTGATCAAGCATCTGGACGGTATCTGCCACGTCTACATCGACGCCGCCGCCGACCTGGACAAGGCGATCCGCGTCGCCGACAACGCCAAGACCCAGCGCTTCGCGCCGTGCAACACCATGGAGACGCTGCTGGTCCACGAGGCCATCGCCGCCCGCGTGCTGCCGCCGCTGGCCGAGATCTACCGCGCCAAGGGCGTCGAGCTGCGCGGCTGCGCGGCGACCCGGGCGATCCTGCCCGAGGCGCTGGCGGCGACCGAGGAGGACTGGCTCACCGAGTACAACGCGCCGATCCTGTCGATCCGCGTGGTCGACTCGCTGGAGCAGGCCATCGACCACATCAACCGCTACGGCTCGCACCACACCGACGCGATCATCACCGAGAACTTCACCGACGCGCGGCGCTTCCTCACCGAGGTGGACTCCAGTTCGGTGATGGTCAACGCCTCGACCCGCTTCGCCGACGGCTTCGAGTACGGCCTGGGCGCGGAGATCGGCATCTCCACCGACAAGCTGCACGCGCGCGGCCCGGTCGGCCTGGAAGGGCTGACCAGCGAGAAGTACGTGGTGTTCGGCGACGGCCACGTGCGCGGCTGATGACCCGGCGCATCGGTCTGCTCGGCGGCACCTTCGACCCCATCCACATCGGCCACCTGCGCGCCGCCCTGGAGGTGGCCGAGCAGTTCGCCCTCGACGAGCTGCGGCTGATTCCCAGCGCCCGTCCGCCCCATCGCGGCGCGCCGCAGGTCAGCGCCGAGGCGCGTCTGGACATGGCGCGTCTGGCGGTGCAGGGCGTGGCACCGCTGACGGTCGACGACCGCGAGCTGCGCCGCGACCGGCCGTCGTGGACCATCGAGACCCTGGAGTCGCTGCGCGGCGAACTGGGCGCCGAGGTGCGCCTGTTCCTGCTGCTCGGCTGGGACGCCTTCTGCGGCCTGCCGGGCTGGCATCGCTGGGAGGAACTGCTCGAACACTGCCACATCCTGGTGCTGCAGCGCCCCGACGCCGACAGCGATGCGCCGGAAACCCTGCGCAACCTGCTGGCCGCGCGCAGCGTCGCCGATCCGCGCTCGCTGGACGGCCCGGCCGGGCAGATCGCCTTCGTCTGGCAGATGCCCCTGGCGGTTTCCGCCACCCAGCTGCGCGAGCGCCTGGCCGCCGGCCGTTCGATCCGTTTTCTGGTGCCCGATGCGGTGCTGGCCTACATCCATGCGCACGGCCTGTACCGTGCCACCCCTTCGACTCAAGAGTGAACCGATGACAATGCAAGCAGAACAACTGGTCCAGCTGGTGATCGCCGCGCTGGAAGACCTCAAGGCCCAGGACATCCTGACCATCGACGTGCGCGGCAAGACCAGCATCACCGACTTCATGGTGATCGCCAGCGGTGCTTCCAGCCGCCAGGTCAAGGCGCTGGCCGACAACGTGCTGGAGAAGGCCAAGGAGCAGGGCGTGCGGCCGATCGGCAGCGAAGGCCTGGAAGGCGGCGAATGGGCGCTGATCGACCTCAGCAACGTGGTGGTCCACGTCATGCAGCCGGCCACCCGCCAGTTCTACGACCTCGAGCGCCTGTGGCAGGGCGCCGAGCAGAGCCGCGCCCAGCAGGCTCAGGAGTAAGGCGCCGGCATGCGCATCCGACTGATCGCCGTCGGCTCGCGGATGCCGCGCTGGGTCGAGGACGGCTGGCAGGAGTACGTCAAGCGCCTGCCGCCGGAGCTGACCCTGGAGCTGGTGGAGATTCCGCTGCAGACCCGCGGCAAGAACGCCGACGTCGCCCGCCTGATCCGTCAGGAAGGCGAGGCGATGCTGGCGCGGGTGCAGCCGGGGGAACGCATCGTCACGCTGGAGGTCCACGGCAAGCCGTGGAGCACCGAGCAGCTGGCCGTCGAACTGGACCGCTGGCGCCTCGACGCGCGTACCGTCAACCTGATGGTCGGCGGCCCCGAGGGGCTGGCGCCGGAGGTCTGCGCGCGCAGCGAGCAGCGCTGGTCGCTGTCGCCGCTGACCCTGCCGCACCCGCTGGTGCGGGTGCTGCTCGGCGAGCAGATCTACCGGGCCTGGACCGTGCTGTCCGGCCATCCGTACCACAAGTAGCCTTCGTCCATGCCGCAGCCGATCCCGCTCAAGGACCACGAACACGATGCCCGTCTGGTTCGCCAGCGGGCCATCGTCGGCGCGGTGTTCGTGCTGCTGCTCACCGCGGTGCTGGTGGCGCGGATGGTCTACCTGCAGGTGATCCAGTACGAGCATCACTCGACGCTGGCGGAAAACAACCGCATCCATGTGCAGCCGCTGCCGCCGACCCGCGGGCTGATCTACGACCGCAACGGGGTGATCATCGCCGACAACCGGCCGAGCTTCAGCCTGACGGTGACCCGCGAGCGTGCCGGCGACTGGCCGGCGGTGCTCGATGCCATCGTCGAGGTGCTGCAGCTGGGCGATGAGGAGCGCGCGCTGTTCGAGCGCCGGGTGCGCCAGGGGCGCCGGCCGTTCGAGCCGGTGCCGGTGATGTTCGAGCTGTCCGAGGAGCAGATCGCGCGCATCGCGGTCAACCAGTTCCGCCTGCCCGGCGTCGACGTGGTGGCCCAGCTGGTGCGCCACTACCCGCAGGGCGAGCACTTCGCTCATTCGGTGGGCTATGTCGGGCGGATCAACGAGCAGGAACTCAAGCGCCTCGACGCGGTGAACTACAGCGGCACCCACCACATCGGCAAGACCGGCGCGGAGAAGTTCTACGAGGACGTGCTGCACGGCCAGGTCGGCTACGAGGAGGTCGAGACCAACGCCCGCGGCCGGGTGCTGCGGGTGCTCAAGCGCACCGACCCGACCTCCGGCAAGGACATCACCCTGCACCTCGACCTCAAGCTGCAGGAGGCCGCCGAGGCGGCCCTCGGCGGGCGGCGCGGCGCTGTGATCGCCATCGAGCCGGCGACCGGCGGGGTGCTGGCGATGGTCAGCCAGCCGAGCTTCAACCCCAACCTGTTTGTCACCGGGATCGGCTTCAAGGACTATGCCGAGCTGCGCGACTCCATCGACCGGCCGCTGTACAACCGCGTGCTGCGCGGCCTGTATCCGCCGGGCTCGACCATCAAGCCGCAGATGGCGCTGGCCGGGCTCGACGCCGGGGTGATCACCCCGGCCACCCGGGTGTTCGACCCCGGCTTCTACCAGTTGCCCGGCAACACCCACAAGTATCGCAACTGGAACCGCAGCGGCGACGGCTGGGTGGATCTCAACCTGTCCCTGGCGCGCTCCAACGACACCTACTACTACGACCTGGCGATCAAGCTGGGCATCGACCGCCTGCACCAGTACATGAGCGCCTTCGGCCTCGGCCAGCGGGTGTCCATCGACCTGTTCGAGGAGGCCGCGGGCCTGATGCCGTCCCGCGAGTGGAAGCGCATCAACCGCCGCCAGTCCTGGTTCCCCGGCGAGACGGTGATCACCGGCATCGGCCAGGGCTACATGCTGACCACCCCGCTGCAGCTGGCCCAGGCCACCGCGCTGGTGGCCAACCATGGCCGCTGGGTGCGCCCGCGCCTGCTCAAGGACGCCGACGGCCTGAGCCCCGAGCAACTGATGCAGAGCGGCCTGCTGGAGCCACGCGAGCCTCCGGACGACCTCAAGGTCAAGGACGATCGCTACTGGGAGCAGGTGACCCGCGGGATGGTCGAGGTGGTGCACGGCCCGCGCGGCACCGCGCGCAAGATCGGCGAACGCTCGCCCTACCTGATCGCCGGCAAGAGCGGCACGGCGCAGGTGGTGGCGATCCGCCAGGGCGAGAAGTACGACCGCAACAAGGTGCGCGAGCGGCACCGCGACCATGCCCTGTTCGTCGCCTTCGCCCCGGCCGACGCTCCGCGGATCGTCGTCGCGGTGATGGTGGAGAACGGCGAATCCGGCTCCGGCGTCGCCGGCCCGGTGGCCAAGCAGGTGCTCGATGCCTGGCTGCTCGACGAGCAGGGTCGTCTCAAGCCCGAATTCAGCAGCGCGCCGCCCGCGCAGGAGGCCCCGTGAACGGCAGTTTCGACCGCACCCTGTCCGACGAGGACGTGCTGCGCCGCCGCGCCAGCCTGCTGCAGCGCCTGCACATCGACGGCCCGCTGCTGCTGCTGCTGGTGACCCTCGGCGCGGTCGGCCTGTTTGTGCTGTGGTCGGCCGGCGGCAAGCACTGGGAGCTGCTGCTCAAGCAGACCACCTCGTTCGGCATCGGCCTGGTGGCGATGTGCGTGATCGCCCAGATCGAGCCGCGTTTCATGGCGCGCTGGGCGCCGCTGGCCTACGGCTTCGGCGTCAGCCTGCTGGTGGCGGTCGAGCTGTTCGGCTACACGGCGATGGGCGCCACGCGCTGGATCAACATTCCCGGGGTGATCCGCTTCCAGCCCTCGGAGTTCATGAAGCTGATCATGCCGGCGACCATCGCCTGTTACCTGGCCGGGCGCAGCCTGCCGCCGACCCTCAAGCACCTGGCGGTCAGCCTGGTGCTGATCGGCGTGCCCTTCGTGCTGATCCTCAAGCAGCCGGACCTGGGCACCGCGCTGATGGTGATGGTCCCCGGCGCCTTCGTGCTATTCATCGCCGGGCTGCGCTGGCGCTGGATTCTCAGCGCGGTCGCCGCCGCGGTGCCGATCGCCGTGGCGATGTGGTACTTCGTGCTGCACGACTACCAGAAGCGCCGGGTGCTGACCTTCCTCGACCCCGAGCGCGACCCGCTGGGCAGCGGCTGGAACATCATCCAGTCCAAGGCCGCCATCGGTTCGGGCGGCGTGCTCGGCAAGGGCTGGCTGCAGGGCACCCAGTCGCACCTGGATTTTTTGCCGGAAAGCCACACGGACTTTATCATTGCGGTACTCGGCGAAGAGTTCGGCATGGTCGGCGTCTGCCTGCTGCTGGTGGTCTACCTGCTGCTGATCGCCCGTGGCCTGGTCATCACCGTGCAGGCCCAGACCCTGTTCGGCAAGCTGCTGGCCGGCAGCATCACGCTGACCTTCTTCGTCTACGTATTCGTCAACATCGGCATGGTCAGCGGACTGCTGCCGGTGGTGGGCGTTCCCCTGCCGTTCATCAGTTACGGGGGAACCTCGTTGGTGACCCTGATGTCAGGGTTCGGGATTTTGATGGCGGTCCACACCCATCGTAAGTGGATCGCCCAGGCTTGAGGCTTAGAGTGAACAACAGCATGCATACACTGCGAAAGTGGGCGCGACTGGCCGCGGCCGGTCTGCTCGGTGCCCTGGCCGCCGCGCCGGGTGTGGCCGGCGCCTACGAGAATGCCGCCCAGGTCGACGCCTTCGTCGCCGAGATGAGCCGCGAGCACGGCTTCGCCGAGGCGCCGCTGCGGGCGATGTTCGCCACGGTCGAGCGCAAGCAGGCGATCCTCGACGCCATCTCGCGCCCGGCCGAGCGGGTCAAGCCGTGGAAGGAGTACCGGCCGATCTTCATCACCGACGCGCGCATCGCCCAGGGCGTGGCGTTCTGGAAGCAGCACGCCGATACCCTGGCGCGCGCCGAGCGCGAGTACGGCGTGCCGGCCCAGGTGATCGTTGCGATCATCGGCGTGGAAACCTTCTTCGGCCGCAACACCGGCAACTGGCGGGTGATGGATGCCCTGGCGACGCTCGGCTTCGACTACCCGCCGCGCGCCGACTTCTTCCGCAAGGAGCTGCGCGAATTCCTCCTGCTGACCCGCGAGCAGCAGGTCGATCCGCTCAGCCTCAAGGGCTCCTACGCCGGCGCCATGGGCCTGCCGCAGTTCATGCCCAGCAGCTTCCGCGCCTACGCCGTGGACTTCGACCGCGACGGCCACATCGACATCTGGAACAACCCGGTGGACGCCATCGGCAGCGTGGCCAGCTACTTCCAGCGCCACGGCTGGGTGGCCGGCGATCCGGTGGTGACTCGCGCCGACGTCGCCGGCCTGCGTTTCGCCGAGGGCCTGACCCAGGGCCTGGAGCCGGTCAAGTCGGTGGGCGACCTGCGCCAGCTGGGCTGGACCCCGCAGGACGCGGTGGAGGACAACTACGCGGTCACCGCCTTCCGCCTGGAAGGCGCCCACGGCGACGAGTTCTGGATGGGCCTGCCCAACTTCTACGTGATCACCCGCTACAACCGCAGCGTGATGTACGCCATGGCCGTGCACCAGCTCTCCGAGGCGCTGCTGCTGCAGCGCGGCGGGCGTTGAGCATGGCGCGCCGCGTGCTCGCGCCGCTGGCGCTGCTGCTCGGCGGCCTGCTGCTGGCCAGCTGCTCGACCCACCGCGCCCCGGCGCCGGGCGCCAGCACGCCGGCCGCGCCGGGAGGCTACGTGCGCCCGCTCAAGGACGGTGCGCCCTGGTGGGACGTGGACGTCTCGCAGATTCCCGACGCCGTGCCGCGCCCGCATTACGGCCCGGTCAAGGCCAGTCCCTACACGGTGCTCGGCAAGTCCTACTTCCCGATCCAGGATGCGCGCAACTACAACGTCACCGGCACCGCCTCCTGGTACGGCACCAAGTTCCATGGCCAGGCCACCGCCAACGGCGAGGCCTACGACCTCTACGGGATGACCGCCGCGCACAAGACCCTGCCGCTGCCCAGCTATGTGCGGGTCACCAACCTCGACAACGGGCGCAGCGTGATCCTGCGGGTCAACGACCGCGGGCCGTTCTACTCCGACCGGATCATCGACCTGTCCTTCGCCGCCGCGAAGAAGCTCGGCTATGCCGAGAGCGGCACGGCGCGGGTGCGCGTCGAGGGTATCGACCCGCACCAGTGGCTGGCGCAGAACGGCCAGCCGGTGCCGCCGCCGGACGCCGCGCCGCGGGCCGTGGCCCAGCCGCTCGCCGCGCCGCTGGAAACCTACACCCCGCCGCCCAGCCAGCATGCCGGCGCGGTGCTACCGGTCGAGCTGGCCGCGGCGCCCGCTGCGGCGCCGGACGCCGCCGGGCTGTACCTGCAGGTCGGCGCCTTCGCCAACCCGGACGCCGCCGAGCTGCTCAAGGCGCGTCTCAACGGCATGGTCGGCGCGGCGCCGGTGTTCATCAGCCCGGTGGTGCGCAACCAGCAGGTGCTGCATCGCGTGCGCCTGGGGCCGCTGAACAGCGAGGCCGAAGCCCGCCAGTTGCAGGACTCGCTGCGCCTGGCCAGCCTCGGCCAGCCGACGCTGGTGCGCCCGGACTGAGTCCGGCGCCACCGCGAACCGGCCCCCGCGCTCCGGCGCGGGGGCCTGTCCGATTCACCCTTCGTTTTTTGAGAGACCGATGAACATCATCACCTTCGTGCAACGCTTGTTCCTGCTCGTGCTGATCGGCATCGCGCCTGCCACCTGGGCCGCCGAACAGGTGGTTCCCGCGCCGCCGCAACTGGCCGCCAGCGCCTGGCTGCTGATGGACGCCAGCAGCGGCCGCGTGCTGGTCGAGCACAATGCCGACGAGCGCCTGCCGCCGGCCAGCCTGACCAAGCTGATGACCGCCTACATCGCCACCCTGGAGATCAACCGCGGCCAGATCAAGGAGAGCGACCTGGTGCGCATCAGCGAGCGCGCCTGGCGTACCGGCGGTTCGCGGATGTTCGTCGAGGTGGGCAAGGAAGTCTCGGTGGACGACCTGCTGCACGGGGTGATCATCCAGTCCGGCAACGACGCCAGCGTGGCCCTCGCCGAGCACATCGCCGGCAGCGAGGACGCCTTCGCCGACATGATGAACAGCACCGCCGCGCGCCTCGGCCTGGTCAACTCGCACTTCATGAACGCTACCGGCCTGCCGCATCCCGAGCACCACTCCTCGGCCCGCGACATGGCCCTGCTGGCCCGCGCGATCATCCGCGAGGACCAGGCCCACTACGCCATCTACGCGCAGAAGGAATTCCTCTGGAACGGCATCAAGCAGCCCAACCGCAACCTGCTGCTGTGGCGCGACAAGACCGTCGACGGCCTGAAGACCGGCCACACCGACGAGGCCGGCTACTGCCTGGTGGCCAGCGCGGTGCGCGAGGACATGCGTCTGATCGCCGTGGTGTTCGGCACCGTCAGCGAGCAGGCCCGCGCCGCCGAGGTGCAGAAGTTGCTGACCTACGGCTTCCGCTTCTTCGAGACCCGCCGCTTCTATCAGCAGGGCACCGAACTGGCCCAGGCGCCGGTATGGAAGGGCGCCGCCCGTCAGGTCAAGGCCGGCCTGGCCGAGGACCTGACCCTGACCCTGCCGCGCGGCCAGTTGGACAAGCTGCAGGCCAGCATGACCCTGCTGCCGCGCATCGAGGCGCCGGTCGCCGCCGGTCAGGAGATCGGCAAGGTCGAGGTCAAGCTCGGCGAGGAAGTCATCCACAGCGCGCCGCTGGTGGCCATCGAAGCGGTCGAGGAGGGTGGTTTCCTGCGCCGTCTGTGGGATAGTATCCGACTGTTTTTCTCTGGTTTGTTCGACTGAACCCCTGAACCCGCGGCGGGCGTCCCGATCCGGGGCGCCCGCCGTGCCGGCTACAAGCCTGCCGTGACGACGCCATGACCGCTACCGAACCCCAAGCTCCGAAAATCGAATTCCCCTGCGACGGCTACCCGATCAAGGTGATCGGCACCGCCGGCGACGGCTTCTCCGACCTAGTGATCGAGGTGGTGCAGCGCCACGCCCCCGACCTCGACGTCACCACCCTGCGCCTGCGCGACAGCAGCAACGGCCGCTTCGTCGCCGTGCAGCTGGCGATCCGCGCCACCGGCATCGAGCAGCTGCAGGCCATCCACCTCGACCTGCGCGCCACCGGCCGCGTCCACATGGTGCTCTGATGGCCGCGCTGACCGTGCGTCAGCTCGGCCTGCTGCCCTACCAGCCGGTCTGGCAGGCCATGCAGCGTTTCACCAACGAGCGCGGTCCCGAGGCCGCCGACGAGATCTGGCTGCTCGAACATCAGCCGGTGTTCACCCAGGGCCAGGCCGGCAAGCCCGAGCACCTGCTGCTGCCCGGCGACATCCCGGTGGTGCAGGCCGACCGCGGCGGCCAGGTGACCTACCATGGCCCCGGCCAGCTGATCGCCTACCTGCTGCTCGACGTGCGCCGCTCGGGCCTGGGCGTGCGCGAGCTGGTCAGTCGCATGGAGCAGGCGCTGGTCGCGCTGCTCGCCGAGTACGGCGTCGAGGCCCATGCACGGGCGGATGCGCCGGGCGTCTACGTCGGCGCGGCGAAGATCGCCTCGCTGGGCCTGCGCATCCGCCATGGCCGCTCCTTCCATGGCCTGGCGCTGAACGTCGACATGGACCTGGAGCCGTTCCGGCGCATCAACCCTTGCGGCTACGCCGGCCTGGCGATGACCCAGCTGCGCGACCTGGTCGGCCCCATCGATTTCGCCGAGGTGCGCGAGCGGCTGCAGCGTCAGCTCGTCCAGCAACTCGGCTATGCCCAATACCAGACCCTCACGGGAGGGGTAGAACTGACATGAGTACCGTGGACAACACCAGCAAGGGTCCGACCAAGGTCGAGGCCGGGGTCAAGCTGCGCGGCGCCGAGAAGGTCGCGCGCATTCCGGTGAAGATCATTCCCACCGAGGAGCTGCCGCGCAAGCCGGACTGGATCCGCGTGCGCATCCCGGTCACCCCCGAGGTCGAGCGGATCAAGCAGCTGCTGCGCCAGCACAAGCTGCACAGCGTGTGCGAGGAAGCCTCCTGCCCGAACCTCGGCGAGTGCTTCAGCGGCGGCACCGCCACCTTCATGATCATGGGCGACATCTGCACCCGTCGCTGCCCGTTCTGCGACGTCGGCCACGGCCGGCCCAACGCGCTGGATCCGGACGAGCCGAAGAACCTCGCCCTGGCCATCGCCGACCTGCGCCTGAAGTACGTGGTGATCACCTCGGTGGACCGCGACGACCTGCGCGACGGCGGTGCCCAGCACTTCGCCGACTGCCTGCGCGAGATCCGCGCGCTGTCGCCCAGCGTGCAGCTGGAGACCCTGGTGCCGGACTACCGCGGGCGCATGGAGATCGCCCTGGACATCACCGCGACCGAGCCGCCGGACGTGTTCAACCACAACCTGGAAACCGTGCCGCGGCTGTATCGCTCCTCGCGCCCCGGTTCGGACTTCGAGTGGTCGCTGGACCTGCTGCAGGAGTTCAAGAAGCGCGTCCCCGGCGTACCGACCAAGTCCGGGCTGATGCTCGGCCTCGGCGAGACCGACGAGGAAGTCATCGAAGTGATGCAGCGCATGCGCGAGCACGACATCGACATGCTGACCCTCGGCCAGTACCTGCAGCCCTCGCGCAACCACCTGCCGGTGCAGCGCTTCGTGCATCCGGACACCTTCGCCTGGTTCGCCGAGCAGGGCGAGGCGATGGGCTTCAAGAACGTGGCCTCCGGGCCGCTGGTGCGCTCCTCCTATCACGCCGACCAGCAGGCGCACGGCGGCAAGATCGGTTGAGTGCGCGCCGGGGCGCTGCCCGGCTGGCGAGCGAAAAACAGCCCGAGCCGCGTGCGGCTCGGGCTGTTTCGTCGTGCCCGTACGGTTGTTGCCGGCGCCGCGAGGGTGTCTGCCGGTGCCCCTGCGGTATGTGCTAAGTTGTTGAAAAATCAACAGAAATTTTCTGGTCAAAAAACGTCCAGTTTGTCTGCAGGCCCCGTGGGGCGTGGCGTCGGCGGCTCTGCCCGACTGTTGTCCACTCAGTTATCCACAGTAATTGTGGATTGAACGCGCCAGCCTGCGCGGCAGAGGGCTGCCGGCGAACTCCGCCGTCTGCCGGCGGCGTCCTTTCCCCATCGATGGAGGGTTTCCATGCCCATGCAAGCGACCGATCTGCTGCTGGGTGGTCTGGCGGTCGGCCTGCCGGCCCTGGTGCTGCTGTATCTGCTGGCGCAGCACGGCAGCCGTGGCGCGGCGCAGCTCGCCCTGCTCGCGGAACGCCTGACCGCCAGCGAGCAGGCCCGCCAGCAGCTGCAGGCGCCCCTGCAGCAGGCCCAGGGCGAGGTACAGCGCCAGCAGCGCCTGCTGGCCGAGCTGCAGGCCGACAACGCGGCGCTGCGCCGCGAGGTGCAGCTGCTCGGCGCCGAGCGTCAGGAGGCGGCGCGCGCGGCGCTGCGCCATGCCGAGGAACGTCGCGAGCTGGAGGGCGAGCTGCGCGAGCTGGAAGGCGAGCGCGCCGCCCTGCAGGCCGCCCTGCGCGAACAGCAGCAGGGCCACCGTCAGCGCCTGGAGGACATGCAGGCGGCCCGCGACGAGCTGCGCGCGCAGTTCGCCGAGCTGGCCGGACGGATCTTCGAGGAGCGCGAGCAGCGTTTCGCCGAGAACAGCCAGCAGCGCCTCGGCCAGTTGCTCGACCCGCTGCGCGAGCGCATCCACAGCTTCGAGCAGCGCGTCGAGCAGAGCTACCAGCAGGAGGCCCGCGAGCGTTTCTCGCTGGGCAAGGAGCTGGAGCGCCTGCAGCAGCTCAACCAGCGCCTCGGCGAGGAGGCGCACAACCTCAGCCGCGCGCTGCAGGGGCAGAAGACCCAGGGTAACTGGGGCGAGCTGGTGCTGGAGCGGGTGCTCGAACACGCCGGCCTGCAGAAGGGCCGCGAGTACGACACCCAGGTCAGCCTGCGCGGCGCCGGCGGCGAGCGCTTCCAGCCCGACGTGCTGATCCGCCTGCCCGGCGAGCGCCAGGTGGTGGTGGATGCCAAGGTCAGCCTGAGCGCCTGGCAGCAGCATGTCGCCGCCGAGGACGAGGCGACCCGCAGCCAGGCGCTGCGCCAGCATGTGCAGTCGCTGCGCAACCACCTCAAGGGGCTGTCCGGCAAGGACTACCAGCGCCTCGACGGCCTCAACAGCCTCGACTTCGTGCTGCTCTTCGTGCCGCTGGAGGGCGCCTTCGCCGCCGCCCTGCAGGCCGAGCCGGCGCTGTTCGAGGAGTCCTTCGGGCAGAACATCGTCATCGTCAGCCCCACCACCCTGCTGGCCACCCTGCGGCTGATCGACAGTCTGTGGCGCCAGGAGCGGCAGAACCTCAACGCCCGCGAGATCGCCGAGCGCGCCGGCTTCCTGTACGACAAGTTCGTGCTGTTCGTGCAGGACCTCGACGAGATCGCCAGCCGCCTGCAGCAGCTCGACAAGGCCTGCGCCGCGGCGCGCAACAAGCTCTGCGAGGGCCGCGGCAACCTGTTGGCGCGCAGCGAGCAGTTGCGCCAGCTCGGCGCGCGGACCAGCAAGAGCCTGCCGGCCGACTGGCTGGCGCGCGCCGACGCGGCGCCGCTGGCCGCCGAGGATGATGGCGTCTGAGTAATATTGGCGTCGATATTTTGGCGATTGTCTGTCTCCCTTTCTGGGTTGGAAAGCTTTTGTAAGTTTTCCTGGCGTCCTGTTTGGTACAACTGCATGGCCGTCACGGTCCACCCGCATAGCTTTCGTGGTGCGGGTGAGCCGTGGCCGCAGGTATGGCATGCCGCCGTTGCGCTGCCGCGCGCAAGCGTCCTGTGCCATGTGTTTAGCTAGCGGAGCCTGGACCGAAATGAACGACAGGGACATGAAAATTCTGGTGGTGGACGATTTCCCGACCATGCGCCGGATCATGCGGGGGCTGCTCAAGGAACTGGGCTTCACCAACGTGGAAGAGGCGGAGGACGGACAGGATGCTTTGGGCAAGCTGCGACAGGGGCCGTTCGACTTCGTCGTCTCGGACTGGAACATGCCCAGGCTCGATGGCCTCGGGCTGCTCAAGCAGATCCGCCTCGACACGGCGTTGCGGCATCTGCCGGTCTTGATGGTGACCGCCGAGGCCAAGAAGGAAAACATCATTGCCGCCGCCCAGGCGGGAGCCAGCGGTTATGTGGTCAAGCCTTTCACCGCGGCGACCTTGGAAGAAAAGCTAAACAAGATCTTCGATAAGCAGAGTGTGATCGGAGCCTGAGCGTGCGGCGCTGAGCGGCTCTATCGGGGGGATAGATATAAGTCCTGTCGGCAGTTGTTCCGGAGAATGCTTATTGGGTGGTTAATAATATTTTCCGCAACGAGTTAATTTCTGTCGACTCGATTTCCTACTCCGCGGCTCGGTTTTTATATTGACGCCAAAATATTGCCTATTGACGGGTTTTTCGGTCGATATGGGCTGCGCTGTATTTTTCCTGCGTGAAAAAAATCCGGCTGCAAGGTTTTGTAAGTTTTAGGCGGGAACTTTTTGGTAAAAGGGAGTTGTGAAAGAGATCACGCCGGGTAATTTCCCGGTGTGCGGTACACAAACGTTTCGACTTATGGATCTCTGCTAGAGGGTCCGTGGCCCGGGGTGGCGAGCACCGCTCCGGAGGCGGCTGCGGGCGCTGCAGGCAGAGCTTTATGGACGCGCCGGAGCATGGCTCCAGCGCTCAGGAGGAATTTCATGCGACCGCAAGCCACTCGAATAAATCCAAAAAAAGAAAATGTCGTCGAAATATGGGGTTGTTTCTTCTGCCTTTCCCTGGTCATAGGCTCCGTGCTCGGCCTGCATATGTTTCCTTGGGAAATTCTCGGATGAAATCACTGTTCCCGGATGTCGAGTGGTCTGTTCAGATTGTTTGAATTGTTGTGTTTCGCTCGAAGATTTCCGGCAATCCTATTGAAGGAATGTTATGAGTTCTCTGCGTAGTTTCATCGAGTTTTCTGGCAATCCGTCGCTGTCCACGCTGGAAGGGTGCAAAGAGAAAAGCGCCATTCTGGAGGAGAAGATGAGTCGCTACCGGAAGTATCCGGACGGAGCATTGATACTGCTGGTGCACAAGGGTGGCAAGGGTTCCACGGCTGACGCCGCGCTCAATCGCGACCTGGCCACTTATCTACTGCTGGAGCGTGGCGTCGCTAACGATGAGATAGAACATATCCTGTCCAGAATGTAATGAGCCTGCCGCTGTGCCGGCGGATATCGATTGCCGGTGTCTGCCCGTACTGGATGTTTCCTGGCCGCCGTAATGCTCATGCCTGCCGATTCGCTCCGCATGCCGGTTACAGGGACGCAGGGCTTCGACCTCAAGGGAACCCGGGGGCGAGATATGTTGGATTGCCTGTTTTGCCATGCACCGACGGACAGCACTTATGTCGCCGAGCGACCGCTGCGCGTGCTGGTCGTCGAAGAGCACGCCGAGCAGTGCGGGAACGTCGTTGCGGCCCTGGCCTGCAACGGCTATCTGGCGCAGGGGGTCGACAGCGCCGAGGCGGTCTACGAGCTGCCGACGGGCAGCCACTTCGATATCGCGCTGGTCAGCCTCAACCTGTCTGGTGAGGGCGGCCTGAGTCTGGTCGCACGCCTGCGCGCCGCCCAGCCCGCGCTGGGCATCGTGGCCCTGGGCGCGCAGCAGGCGCTGGAAGACAAGCTGGCCGGCTACCGGCAGGGCGCCGATCTCTATCTGGCCACGCCGGTCGCCACCGTCGAGCTGTGCGCGGTAGTCGATGCGCTGGCGCGCCGCCTCGCGCCGGAAAGGATTCCGGCCCAGGAGGACGGTTTCATCCTGGAGCTGATCGGGGGACGCCTGCTGACGCCCAAGGGCGTGCTCAAGCTGGGCTATCTCGAAGTGGAGTTGCTATACGCCCTGGCCCTGGCCCCCGAGGGGTTCATGGAGCGCTGGCTGCTGCTGGAGCGCCTGGGCAAGTCGCTGGATATCTACGGCAAGGCGCAGCTCGAAGTGCTGATTTCGCGCCTGCGCAGCAAGCTGCGCACGGAGCTGCCCGAGTGCAACCCGATTCGCGCCGAACGCGGGCAGGGCTATCGGCTGAACATTCCGCTGAAGGTGCGCTGAGCGCGCCGGACGCTCTCGCGCCCGGCGTCGGTGGCCATGCGCGAGCCGGGCTGCGGAGAAGGCCGCCGCGTACGGTGCGCCTCGCACCGGGTGACGCTCAGAGCGCCGGCGCCAGTTGCGCCGCCACGCCGGCCTCGGCCGCCTGTCCCTGGTGGGCCAGGTAGAAGCGCGCCAGCTCGTCGGCGCGCATCGGCTTGCCGAACAGGTAGCCCTGGATCTGGGTGACGCCGATGGCGTCCAGGTAGTCCTGCTGGCGCTGGGTCTCGACGCCCTCGGCGACCGTGGCCAGGCCCATGCTCTGCGCCATGACGGTGACCGCGCGGACGATGGCGCGGTCGCTGGGCGAGGCGACGATGTCCTTGACGAAGGCGCGGTCGATCTTGATGGTGTCCAGCGGGAAGCGCAGCAGGTACTCCAGCGACGAGTAGCCGATGCCGAAGTCGTCGATGGCGATCTGGAAGCCCTGGACGCGCCAGCCGCGCAGCTGTTCGATGGTGCCCTGGGGGTCCTGCATGGCCACGCTCTCGGTGATCTCCAGCTTGATGTGCCGCGGCTGCACCCCGGCGTCGCGCACCGCAGCGGCGAGGATCTCCGACAGCCGGCTGTCCTGGAACTGGCGCGGCGACAGGTTGATGCTCATCTGCAGGAAGATCCCGGCATCCTGCCAGGCGCGCAGCTGGCGGCAGGCGCTGCGCAGGATCCACTCGCCGAGGGCGTTGATCAGCCCCAGTTCCTCCATGATCGGGATGAAGCGCGGCGGCGGCACCAGGCCGATTTCCGGGTGTTCCCAGCGGATCAGCGCCTCGACGCCGACGATGCGGTTGTCGCTGAGCTGCATCTGCGGCTGGTAGACCAGATGGAACTGGCGGAAGTCTTCCTCCAGGGCGGCGCGCAGGGCGAACTCCAGCTTCAGTTCGGTCACCGTGTCGCTGCTGGCCGGGCGGGCGACGCTCAGCGGCATGCCCTGCAGGCGGGCGAGCTGGCGGGCGTCCTGGGCGGCCTGGATCATTTCCTCGGCGTTGCCGGCATGCTGCGGGAACAGTGCGATGCCGGCGGTCAGCGAGGCGAACAGCGACTCGCCGTCGAGGCTGATCGGCTGGCTGGCCCGCGCCAGTGCCGCGTCGGTCTTGGCGCGCACGCGCTCCAGGTCGTTGTGCGGCACCAGCAGGGCGAACTCGTCGCCGTCCAGGCGGGCGACATGGATCTCGCCGGGCAGCCCCTGCTGCAGGGCGTGGGCGACGCGGGCCAGGACCAGGTCGCCGGCCTTCATGCCCAGCGCGTCGTTGATCCGTCCCAGACGGTTGATGTCGAGCAGCACCATGGCCACCCCCTGGCCCTCGTGGCGGGCGCGCTCGATGGCGGCTTCCAGCTGGCGCAGGAACAGCTTGCGGTTGGGCAGGCCGGTGAGGCTGTCGTGCAGGGCCAGGTGCTGGACCATTTGCTCGGTTTCGCGGACCTGGGTGACGTCCTGCCAGGCGCCCTCGAACAGCTGGGCCGCGCCGGGTGTCGGGTTGGGCTCGGCGACCAGGTGCAGCACGCGCATGCCGCCTTCGGCCTGCGGCAGGCGCACTTCCAGGTCGAGTCGGCTCAGCGCGGTGCGCATCACCTCCATGGCCTGGGCGAGCCGCACGCGGTCGTCGGGATGCACATGGGCGAGCAGGCCGGCGAGCTGCGCGACCTGCTCGGGGCGCAGCCCGGTCAGCTCGGGCAGGTCCGCCGACCACTCCAGGCGGTCGCTGTCGGCGTGCCAGGCCCAGAAGCCGAGGCGGGCGATCTTCTGCGCATGGCTCTGGCGCAGGCGGGTGCGCTGCAGCTCCAGACTGGTGCGCCGGGCGCGCAGGGCGTAGCGCAGCCGCGCGGCGAGCAGCGGCCAGTTGATCGGCTTGGTGATGAAATCGGTGGCCCCGGACTCGAAGGCCCGTTCCACGTCGGCGGTGGCGTCGGCGGCGGTGAGCATGATCACCGGGGTGCCCGGCACGCTCTCGGCCTCGCGCATCGCCAGGCAGGCGGCGAAGCCGTCGAGGCGTGGCATCATCACGTCCATCAGTACCAGGTCGGGGCGTTCGCGGCGGAATACCTCCAGGCCTTCCTGGCCGTCGGCGGCTTCCAGCAGGCGATAGCCCTGCTTGCCGAGGATCGAGGTGATCAGCATCCGGGTGGACAGGTCGTCTTCGACGACGAGGATCGATTGCGTGGTCTGCATG
>RRZT012566949.1_pt1 | contig 23438 bp, 17 predicted proteins | sample 2165551 | NCBI WGS metagenome assembly RRZT01 (sample SAMN10456910, study PRJNA506462) | wastewater metagenome | biome: wastewater; feature: sludge; material: wastewater sludge; isolation source: wastewater sludge with Escherichia coli K12::gfp cells carrying plasmid... | place: USA: Moscow, Idaho... | reverse complement strand
TTGGTACTGCCTCCGACGGTTGTCGGCTTTTTTCTTTTAAAAACTTTCGGACCGCTGAGCCCGGCGGGGGGCTTTTTGCTCGATGTTTGCGGCATCAAGATGACGATGACATGGTACTCCGCCATCTTAGCCTCCGCCATTGTTGCCTTTCCGCTGATGTACCGCACCGTCAGAGGCGCCTTTGAAGCTTTTGACAAAAACCTGATTTACTCCGCGCAAACTTTGGGGCTTTCAGACTTTTTTATTTTTTGGCGGGTGATTATGCCCAATTGCAAGCAGGGTATTCTCGCCGGCACAGTTCTTGCCTTCGCCCGTGCCCTAGGAGAGTATGGCGCCACCAGTATGATTACCGGCTACATCCCCGGACGCACTGCCACCATCTCTACCACAGTCTATCAGTTGTGGAGAGAGGGTAATGACGCCCTCGCCTATAAATGGGTGTTGGTAAATCTAGCGATATCTTTTGTAGTGCTAATTACCGTCAACCTTTTGGAAAGTAAGTACAGAGAACCCAAGGGCACCGCACAGGACGTCCTTACGGATAACTTTTAGGAGCGGCCATGTCTATTTATGTGAATATAAAAAAATCTCTCGGCAGTTTTGTCCTCGAAGCAGAATTTGAGGCAGAGAATGAAATCTTAGCTCTTTTTGGTTCATCCGGCTGCGGCAAAAGTATGACTTTAAAATGTATAGCGGGGGTGGAAAAGCCTGATGAAGGTGTAATTATTGCTGATGGGGTGACACTTTTTGATTCCAACAAAGGAATATGCCTGCCGCCGCAAAAGCGCAATATCGGGCTGTTATTCCAAAATTACGCACTGTTTCCTAATATGACAGTATCGGAAAATATAACCTCAGTGCTGAAACTGCGGCATGGGATAAATGTCAGAGAAGAACTTGAATCCATTATGGAATCTTTTTACATTAAGGGACTTGAAGAGCACCACCCATCTCAGCTCTCAGGCGGTCAGCAGCAGCGTGTGGCTCTAGCAAGAATGCTGGCAAGCGCACCGCAAGTTGTTATGTTGGACGAGCCGATATCGGCTCTGGACAGCTGTCTGCGGTGGCAGCTGGGAGAAGAACTGTTGCGCCATCTCCGCGACTTTAAGGGCACGGCAATATATGTCTCTCATGACAGAGACGAGATCTTCCGCATGTGCAGCAGAGTTTGCGTCATGCATAAGGGAAAAACGGAAAAACTACGGACAGTAAGCCATTTTTTCAGTACACCTGAGACGCTCGCCTCTTCACGGCTCTCTGGCTGCAAAAACCATTCCCGTGCCATAAAAACCTCTGACAACAGTCTCTATGCAAAAGACTGGGGCTGTGAATTAAACTGCGCAGACAAGGTTCAGGACGGCACCGCTTTTGCCGGCATCAGAGCACACTCATTAAAGCCTCTTTGCAGCAGCGGAGAAAACCTTATGCTATGTAAAGTGCTATCTGTGACAGAGGATCTCTTTACCGACATCGTCGTTGTATGCCCAGTAAACGCACCTGTAGAGGAACGCGGCTTGATAAGAATAGAATGCGCAAAGGAAAGGGGCACGGAAATTCACGCCGGCGAAACAATCACGGTCACAGCCGCTGCTTCAGACATTATGCCGCTGCTGCCCTCTTAGGTAAATTCTGATTAGACAGCCAGCCTTCAATAATAACCGGCGTACAGTCCGCTGATTATAAGCAGAGAGCCGAAATCTATGATTTGGTACTGTAAATGATTTACACAGATCTTTGATTTACGTAAATCCAACTTAGATTCTTCATTAATCGCTTAGTTTGTTCATTAAACAAGCAGGCTGTTACGCGAGCGCTGCATCTCATCAGTGACTCACTATAGCACTGCCGCCTCCCACAGATAAATTGACGCCACCGTCCCGTATGGGGAGTAGCGTTTGCGGTATCTCTCAAACGCTACTCTATTCAGCTCCTTCAGACCATACAGCGTCATCATCCCCTTACGGATGGCGTAATCGCCGAAGCTTACGACATCTCCTCTGCCAAGGGAAAAGATCAGCGTCATTTCCACCGTCCACTGACCGATACCCTTAATCGGCAGCAGTTTTTGCGCAACTTCCTGGTCGGACATTTTATTAAGTTCATCGATAACCAAGCTGCCATGTAAAACAGCCTCGCACAGTCCTCTGATATAAGAGACCTTTCTCATTGATATGCCGATGCTTTGTATCTCTGCATCAGTTGCCGCAGCAATAGAAGCTGCCTCCATATGCGGAAATTTTTCTCTCATACGTCCAACAACTGTCAATGCCGCTTTATTGGATATCTGCTGTGTTATTATCGAGCGGACTAAAAAACCAAAGACATCAGGATCGAGCTCTCTTTCTACAAAACCGCAGGAGGCAATGAGGGCGCCGAGTTTTTTGTCTCTCTTCGCCAGATATGAAGTCTCCTGCTCGCCATATTCAATTATCGGCATGGGTGCGTTCCAACTCCAAGAGGAAAATCTTTACTTCAAGACCGCCGCCAAACCCGACAAGGGTTCCATCCGCACCAATAACCCGATGGCAAGGGATAATTATCGCGATTGGATTTCTGTTGTTTGCCATGCCAACTGCGCGGCACCCTTTGGGACTGCCTGCCGCGGCGGCAATTTCTTTATAACTTCTGGTCTCTCCATATGGAATAGCGCACAATGCCTTCCAGCAACGGAGCTGAAAATCAGTCCCGCGCGGTGCAAGAGGCAGGTTAAACTTACGCCTGTCTCCGCTGACATATTGACAGAGCTGGGTATAGGCCTCCTTAAGCAAAGGGGTTTCGCTTACGGTAATCTCTCCTGCAGGAGTACGTCCATTTTCAAAGTGGAGGTCAGTGATGCACCCGTCTTCCTCTCCCAATCCTATTCTGCCGATGCCTTTTAGAAGGTAGTAATTATAATTTTTCATCTCGCACCCCCTATAAAATATTATCTGCCAACAGCTGTAATCCATTATACTATCAAGAGAACCGTACCGCAGAAGAGGAGGAAGGGATATGAGAGTATTTATCACAGGCGCTTCCGGAAATGTCGGACGCACAATCATTCGCTCCATGAAAGATTATCCTGCGTTTGAGCTTGCCGGAGGCTGGTGTCGGCAAAGCGGCAAAGACATGGGTCTATTGGCGGGAATCGAAGCAAACGGAGTGCTCACGGCAGAAAGCCTGTCATCAGGATTGGCAGGATCTTTGCCCGATGTTGTTATTGACTTCTCCGTAACCCCCATTCTTGAACAAAACATGAAAGAATATCTAAATTTCGGTCTTAACGCAGTAATCGGCACCACAGGACTTACCGACGAGCAGTTCGCCCCTTATATTAGGGGTGTAGAGGAGCGGGGACTGCGCTGGGCAGCTATTGCCAACTACGGACTCGGTATCAGCTTTGTGCAAGATTTTATCAAACTTATACGAGAATATTACCCCTATGTCAGCATCATTGACAGGCACCATGAAAAAATGGCCAACGCTCCCAGTGGCACAGCAGCAGACTTGGCTCATGCCGCCAAGGGAGAAAACGGACAGGTAGACAGCAAGGAGAGTTACCCCGGAGTGCTTGCGGGGAAGGTGCACGGGGTGCAGGTTATTTCACAGCGTCTGCCATGGCCTGGGCCCTTCTCCGAGCACGAAGTGTTGCTGGGACGGCATGATGAAGTAATAAAAATCACCGTAACAGACTACACCAGCGACATCTATACCGACGGCGTTTATTTGACGGCACAAACTCTGCCGCTGCTGCCGCCAGGCTCTTTTGTCCGCAGCTTATCTGAGATCAGGAATTATCCGCGCTAAGGCAGCTTTCATAGCAGCCAAGCAAGTACCTCTCTAATTTAACGGCAAAGACAACAGATAAAACAAGCAAAGCAAAATACCGCAGAGATTTGCAGACAAAAAAGACCGTCCCGCTTAAAACAAGAGCCGACGGTCTTTTCAAGTAAACGCTGTTCAAACAGCAAGCTTCCAGTAGTAACAGGCGGGTACCGCTGTACTATAATCGATGATTTCGTGCGTAAATCGAACTTGTTTTCTTCATCAATCAGTCGATTTTACCACCAAGGTGCATATTGATACGCACCGCAACAGACGCGGCTGTCTGTGACATGGGCAGAGCCTCTGATAAGCGGCTCCCCGCTACGTCAGATTATCGGCTAAAAAAGTCTTTTCTTCCAAAGCACAAAGGTCGCCGCGATGGTGAAGCATAGGGCGCAAAAGCTGACAATGGCAAAACCCATCGGGTTTGATTCCCAAGGCACTGGCACGTTCATACCAAAGAAGCTGGCTATCATCGTCGGTATAGCCATCACAATGGTCACAGAAGCAAGGAATTTCATCACGATGTTGAGGTTGTTGGATATAACCGAGGCAAAAGCGTCCATCATCCCCGCGAGAACGTCTGTCTGAATCTGGGCCATCTCGATAGACTGGTCATATTCTACTCTCACATCGTCCAAAAGGTCTTCATCTTCCTCACGCAGCTTGATAAGATGCTTCACCTGAGTATTGGAGCATAGGCGCATCAGCCTTTCAACCACGACTCTGTTGGAGCGCAGCGACATGGAATAGTACGTCAGCCCCTTCTGCAGATCGAGAAGCTGAAAGAGTTCCTGATTTTTCATAGACTTGCGCAAATCCTGTTCAATTTTGTCAGATTTTCTCGTCATCTGGCGCAAGTCTTTCAAAAACAGCATCGCCGAGCGGTAGAGAAACTGGAAGAGAAACCTGGTACGCTTAAAAGTGCTGAAATAGCGGTATCGGCTGGCGGTATAGTTTTGTAAAATCTCGTTATATTCTTGGCATACGGTAACGATGTAATCCGTAGTGACAATAATTCCTAAAGGCAGAGTGTCATACTCGCCTTCAAATTCTTCATGGTTCACAGGAACATTTATCAGCACCAAAATATGGTTATCTTCAATTTCGATACGCGAAGATTCTTCCGGGTCCAAAGCCGCGCGGACAAAGTCCTGAGGCGCATCGGTAATCCTTTCAACAATCAGCAGTTCCTCCGCCGTGGGACGAACTAAACTCATCCACGCACCGGTCTCGATTGTCTCCGGTGTTAATTCATGGAGTCCATCATCAAATGTTTTGGTTATTTTGAGCATAAAAGAATTCTCCTCCCGCAGCACACATTACTGTCCTGTATCACCGCACCGTCAACGTTCGCAAGCAGAGCGTATCTGTTCGGTCACAGCAAAGACAGCAAGAGCGGATACCCTTGAATACAGTGTGCAGAATAACTTGTTTTTAATAAATGGGAGTGAGGAAATGTGATAAGCAATATCTCCACACCCGGCAGCGCCAGGTGCGGTTCGCAGCCTGGGCTAGTTCATATTACACAAAGGCCCTACAGGTTCAGGACTGGGGCTTGGACTATCCATTGACTGCTCCTCTCTTCGGGGATCACCCGATACATGACATTCTGATGATTAAAGTTTAGTCGGCATATTTTATATGTCAAGAGGCAGAAAAAAAATCATAAAAAAATCAGGCCTCGCCGTTTGCAAAACAAGCGGCGGTGCCTGATTTATTAACCCTTGTCAGCTACTAGTCTTTGCGAAAATAGATACTTTCAAAATCGCTCACGGGAATAGGTTTGTTGATTAAATATCCCTGTATGCTGCCGCAGCCCAAATCGCGAAGCTCCTTAAGCTGGATGTCAGCCTCTACACCCTCAGCCACAACTTCTATTTTGTACTTTTGGCAGAGAGAAATCACGTGGGCAATTATCGAACGGTTCATCTCATTGGAGACGATGTGGTCAACCAAACTCTTATCCAGCTTTAAAACCGAGAACTTAAGCCATGAAAGTATCGCCAAATTAGAATACTTAGCTCCGAAATCATCTAACGAGAGCCGGTAGCCTGCCTGTAAAATATTATTGCCAATCTGCTTAATTGTCTCAGCTTCAAAATCTCCTAAGCTCTCGGTTATCTCTATTTCCACCATTTCGTTGGGGACATCATATTTTTGGGAGATGCTGAGCAAATTCTCCACTACCCCCGGCTCAAGCATGGTAGAACGAGAAAAATTCAGTGATATCGGCATCAGCGTTCGTCCTTCTTCTTTCCATTTATGCTGTATGCGCAGTACTTCTTCAAACATAAAGAAGTCCAGATAGCGCACCAGCCCGGTCTCTTCCAAAATAGGGATAAACTTACCAGGTGGGATAATTCCGTGTTCAGGGTCCTTGAACCTTACCAGAGCCTCTGCGCCGCAGACAGCTAACGTCTTGGCGTCCACCTTTGGCTGCAGATAGGGAACGAAGGAGCTGTTATCGATGGCAGCAAGCAGCTGCGGCAGCATTTTGTTTTTCTCGGCCTCTTTCTTCGCCTTTATTTTGATGCCGCGCTCACGCTTATCCGCTGTCAGCACCTCGTCACTCTTAATAATCAGAGAATCAATGCTATGTACAGTGTCACTCCAGGCGTTTCCTACAGAAACATCATAATTCGTGATACTGTTAAAGGATTCTCTGAGATCACTCAGACGCTGGCTAAAACTCTCCTTGGAAATATCAGGCAAGAGCACCAGGAACATGCCGCCTCCGTAACGATAGACAGACTCCGCGCCGAACTTGTCCTTAAGTGCGGCGGCAACGCTCTTGACAACTTGGTCGCCATAGCTGTTACCGTAACGGCTGTTTAATTCCTTCAGCCCGTTGATATCCGTGAGAATAACTCCCAGGGAAGAGAGTGATTCCGCATTTGTCTCAAGGACATATTCAACATAGCTGTTGCGTGAGAGCACACCGGAGAGAATATCGTAACGGCTGGTATAGAGCCTATGCTCATCGTTGCGGCGTTTGACAACCTCACTCATTAAGAAGTATGTAAGAGTGCTCAGCACTCCAATCTCGTCAAGGTTCTGCGAAGGGTTGTCCACTCCCACAAACCCTGTAACAACGGAATCAGCAACATATGGCGTCACAAAAAGATTTGTTATCCCCTGACTGCCTAGTATCTTGGCTTCTGATTCACAAAGCCCGTCAAGCCCTTTAATTACCAGCGTTTTTTTCTCCTTATAAGCCCGCATGAAACTGGGGACACTGTCTAAAGGCACGCCTTTTAGCTCATCAATTTGCGAGGAAACGTCGTCTGCGCACCATTCATAGGTATTATCCAGCGCCTTTTTACCTTCATCTACTTCAAGGACATAACTTCGCTCTGCGCCGAAGAAAAATCCAATCTGTTCAAGAACGCCGTCTACAGCTATTTTGGTATCCTTATTTGAAAGCAAGATCTCCGAGCACAGTACGAATAGGTATGCCGAGCACTCACTACTCGCAGCTGCGGCAGACAGAGATAAGTGCGAACCATCGTTTTTGTAGGGCAACAGAGAGACATTATCTCGCTTCAGTTCCAGAGAGTCTTGATAATACTGAACATGGGGCTTCAGCATATCGGCCTTGTCTGTAGCAGATTGAGCGAGATCCAGCATTTTATCAAAATCGGCGATTTCAGCCGACACAATAGCTGCACCTGTCTGGTATATCGTGTATTGTTCAGAGATAGTGGTGAAAAAGGCCGGTTTATTTAATATCTGTAAGACATATTCGCCGAATTCGTATAAAACCCTTTCACTCTCCACATTATCCATAAAAATTACAATGCGGTCTTCCGCGGTGCGGCAGGTAATCTGCCTGTTCAGCAGCGTGTAACGCAGCTTTCGGTTTACAGAGAGCATTAACCTATCCACTGAAAGCGGCCCAAAACGTTCTATAATCAAATTAAGGTTGGCTATTTTGATAACAGCCAGAGCATACAGTGTTTGAGGATTTTTGTTTTCACTTAAGACTTTATTTACAATTGCTTTCATCGTTTTTTTGTTATACATCGAACAGGTGGAATCTAATTCCGCTTTGAAGGGCAAAGACAGTTCTCTCTTTTTCCTCTCATCTATCGTTCTGATGTAGATAAAGGCATAAAGGTCGCCGTTATGCGGATTGGTTAATATTTGGCAGCTCACCGATACCCAGTCTATATTACCGCTGTAATTGCAAAGACGATACTCGTTATAAAGCCAGTCTATGCCGTTATTTGATGATAAGGACAAAGCCTCCGCGGAATATTTGCTATTAAAATCTTCGCACTCACCCTGCCCCGAAAAACGCAAACAAATTTCTTTTAAAAATCCCCCATAAGTGCGGTCGCTGTCAAATTTCATCTCCGTACAGCCTGGGGCTTCAAAGTAGGTTATTCTGTCCTTTGACAAATTCACCCTTAGCAAGCATACTAGGTCATACTTTATCAACAGATGCAGTTTTTCTTCCTGTTCAAAGCGCAGCCGGCTGTCGGCAATATTTTCTACCTCTTCGCTGATGCCGATGGCCTTGTACGGGCGCCCTCCTTCATCATAGACCATGCGATAGGATAACTTTACCAGCGTAAATTGCCCGCTGGCTCTTTGCGCCTTAATAATCGTACTGCCATTTGGCTTACCGGCATAAACATCGGCGTAAAACTCCCTATATGAATCAAGAGAGTCGTCATGTATCAGGCCGGTCTCAATCAAGCTATCGGGCACATTTTCCACCACAGTCGAGTGAATTTTATACTTTGAGACGGAACCCTTAGAGAATACGGCTTCATGGGTATTTATATCCACTTCAAAAGTTTCAAGAGCACTCATTTCAAAGATATAACTTAAGTGCGCACGTGCCGTCAGCTCAGCGTTATGCTCCTCGCCCTTGCCGACCTTCAGCTGAGAATCAAGCGGCGGCTGTATATTTTGAGCCGTCCCCATTGCCTTCACCGGACGCCCCTGCGCATCAAGGACATTCATATATTTAAATCTATGCCAAATGCCCTTTATAAGCCTAATATCTGCTTCAGCTTCAGGAATGCCGTTCTTTAAATCTTCATGTAGTTTGACAAATCTGTCTTTGTAATCCGGGTCGATAATATCACGATCCAAAATGGAGTCAGGAAAGTTTGCCATTACCTCCGGGACACCTAGCTCATCTTGCAGACGCCGGCAGAAAGAGGCCTTGGACTGTTTAATATCATAAATCCAGTAGTAGAGATCGGCATGTTTCTCAGCCGTGCTCAACATCAAGGTCTGGGTATTCAGCCTTTCTTTCTGTTCATACAGTTCCGTCTCGTCAATGACACCGCCTATTAGGCATTTGCCGTCACCGTCATCAATAAAAGCCCCCCAAACCATCACCATCTTTTTATCTCCCTGTTTTGTGACAATAACCATTTCAAACCTGTGATTGGGAGCTCCAGAGGCGACAGCCTTACCAATGTCGTTTTTGATAATATCGCGGTAGTCGGGATGGACATAGCGCACCGCCTTAAGTTCGATGGCACGTTTCATATCTTCTCGGTCCCGGTATCCGTGCAGGTTGTAGTAATATTCGTTACCGTAAATCACAGTAAAATCATCGTCAAGACGGATTTTAAAGATACCTACCAACTTTGATATCGCCAAAGTGGAGATAACTTCGTTTACATTTAGAACACTGTCACCGGCAAGCCCGATATAAGCCATGCTTATACATTCGGAAAAGCCAACGGCGCGAATCGGACGTCCTTTGTCGTCAAAAACATTGGTGTAACGAATGTGCTCATATTGATATTGGTCAGAATTTTCTTTTTTAACACGAAATACGCCAGACACATTTTTAGCCCCATCATAGAGTTTTTTATACATCTCTCTAAACAGCAAAATATCGTCTGTGTAAATATATCCGGAGTCAATCAAAGATTGGGGAACATTTTCAATCACCATGGGGTATCCGTGAAAATCATAGGAACGTTTTGTCTGAATTATTTTTGCGCCATCGTAGATAAAGTCCCAAAAATTAATCGTAGTGTTTTCAAACGCGATGTCCATTCGTTCTCTCTCAATGCTCAGCTCTTCCTCTTTTTCCTTTATTTCGGTAACATCGGTAAGTATGACGATAGCTACAGGATTTCTGCTCTCCTCATAGGGGATTCTCACCGCGCGGATATTACACCAGCCATTTTTGCCGCGAAGCTTCATCCGCACTGTGCATTCAAACAGATTGCCGCCGACAACCGATTTATAAAAGTCTGCGAAGATAGCGGTTCTGTCTTCAGGATAAAAGAGAGAGCTAATGTCATCGAACGAATAAACGTTGGCTGAAGGATTTATGCCTGTCATGCGCTTCATACTTTCGCTGACATAAATGGGAGAAATATTCTGTTCTCCGACTTCAAGAAGAACCATACCGGCCAGCATATACTTCGTCAGAGCTTCCAACTGGACATATGACTGATTTTTTAAAGCGTCTTCTCTCGAAATAACACCGATAGACCTCTCGATACCGCCCTCAGCGCCGCGCATGTGAATCACTGTCAGGCGGCACCAAACATATTCGCCTTGTAATAATTTCAGGCGCAGCGCTACCTGCATATCATTACTGGAGGCGGCGCTTTCGTTTAAGATCTGCTCTCTGTAAAGAACCCTGTCGTCAGGATGCACTCCGGATATATCAACATTTTTGCTAAAGAGCTGCTCTCCTCTCTGTTCAGAAATCTCATATTTGTAAAAAGATTCCGAGGCGACAAAAGTTTTTGTCCTAAAGTTGTACTCCGCAGAGGCAATATCGCATCTTTCCATAAAAATGCGAAAACGCTCGTCCTCTTCCTGCCTTTGAAGTAATTTTTTATTGTATTGCATTACATCTTCAAGCTGACGCTTCCTCTCATCACTCAAATTATCATCAGTCTTAAGCATGTCTATTGGGGTAACAGTAGTTTTTACATTAATGTCTCTCATTTCCGGAGAGTAAAATTCAAAACGGCAGCGCCCCTTTTCTTTAGCTTTATAGACGGCGACATCGGCGCATTTGTACAGATCATTAAAATTCATCCCGTCGCGAGGATAAATTGAAATGCCGAGGCTCCCCGAGGCAAAGACCCCGTCTGTAATTTCAATCTTCATCAGCTGACAAATAAACCCGGCTCTTTTTTCTATGGCTTCCGTATAGGAGATGTTTCTCAGACAGACCATAAACTCGTCGCCACCAATACGACCGACAAGATCTCCCGCACGCAGCACAGCCTTCAGCGCCTTTGACATGGAAATTAAGACCCTATCTCCGGCAACATGACCATATGAGTCATTCACCAACTTAAAGTTATCCAGGTCAATCATAAAGATCGCATGCTGTGAAGCAGGCTCTTTCTTGATAATGCTGTTCACCTTATCTTCAAAGTACTTACGGTTAAGCACTCCTGTTAAAGGGTCTTCCTGCAAACGCTCTTCCATTGCCAATTCTTCGTGTTTTTTATCATTGATATCCTCATATATCATGTAAGCTTTCACATCATGTGTACTGGGATATTCAACCATGTGTACAGAAAGGTTAATCCAACAAAGAGCACTCTCATCATTGGAATAAATGCGAAAATCCATGCTATCTTCTGCCTGCCCGTTGTAATAAGCTTTAAGCAGCCTGTCAAGATTCATAAATTTCACATAATTGTCAAAATCCTCAACACAGACGTTCTTCGATGCCCAAGAAAGGGTCTTAGCGTTAAATGACACCCCTGGCTCGTCGGCTCCATCCAATTTCAGTTCGCCTCTGACATTTTCCAGCACATCATGAGTCAGATTATGTTCAAAAATTTTAATCTTTTCTTTAGGAATCTTAGAGACTCCCTGCTGCCAAAGTTCATAAGCCAGCTCTTTCTCCCGCTGAGCAGTAATATCGTAAAAGGAAATTACCGCCTGTATCGGTGCATTTTTTGCATCATAAATTGTCGTAAACTCACATTTATAGTATTTAGGTTTTTCTCCGGCGGCATCCCTCATTTTAATGACAGAAGATCCGCTACGTTCGCCGCTTATGATCGCTTGATAGAAACGACGGTATGTATCAACACTCTCGGTCTCAATAAGCCCTGACTTTATATTGCTTTCAGGAACATCTTTAACAACTTCTTCTGACCCGAAAAGACAATTCGAACCGAAGTCCTGATAAATTATTTTGTCCTTAATATCAAAGCGAACCACATGCGTACCGCTCTGCTCGGAGGCGATACGGTATTTTTCTTCGCTTACACGAAGGCGCCCCTCTTCTGTCTCCAAAATTCTGCGGTTACGCTGCTCCCATTTTAAGATAATCACAATAATAATTAACATTGAAACTGCCATCAAGGCAAAGAGAATCATCGGCATTACCGCCGCCTCTGAAACCGCATCATCAACAATTTCACCGGCAATACCGCTCAGCAGAAACCAGTCATTGATGGGCAAAGGTTCATATATGACATATCTGGTATAGCCGCCTATAGAAAAGCGATAGACGCCGCGACGCCCCTCCGCGAAATTTTTTCGCATATCAGATACGGTGCTGTCACCCATTGCTTTTGTTTTAGCATAGCCGTCCAGAACATTGTCGACACCATAAAGCGGTTTGCCCTTGCCGAAAATATAGGCAGAAGAGTTGCTGGAAATAATAATATTTCCTTTGGAATCGCAGATATAAGAAGCCCCCCTCCCTTCAAAAACATGTGGAACAATAAGGTCTCTGAGCATATCCTCGTTATAGCTGCCGTATATTATCCCCACAGTTTTTCTATTAATTACAAGCGGTATCGAAACAATAAAACGGGGGAATTTTTCTATCTTGCCGCGGGATACTCTTTCAATACTCCGTCTTCCCGCCATGCCCCGTTGAAAATAGCTCCGATCTGAAACATTAACCTCTTTGCCGTCATTGAGAAATCCCTTTCCATCACTGCGAATAAACCCCATATGAAGAAATGGAGAGGAGCTTAGCACATTGTTCATTTTTTCCATCATCATCGGCTTACTGCTGTATTCTTTCAAAGTTATTGACTCAGCAAATGTTTCCAAAATAGCAAACTGCCCGCCCATCTTGGCATTAAGCGTCAGGCTCTGCTCTTTAGCGGAATCAGATAGACGCTGATATGTAAGTTCTGAAGCGCGCTTAACAGCGTCTGCACGATAATAAAGAATGCTGGCTAGAGTAAGCAGACCCATAAAGATTAGCGACGCTAAGAAAATATTAAGATGCTTCCGTTCCATGTTATTCCTCCAAGCAAACTCTGATTGGCTGATCCAAATACTCAAAGTATATTACAGACACAAAAGTAAAGAGGCTAAAGAGACATTTTAGTACAAGCAGATGACAAAATACATGTAAACAGATAACAAAATATTAGCAGAGTAAAGTTCATTAAGCAACTATTATTTACATGTAACGTTTTTAAATTTTTTATAATTAACTCTTGCTGTCTATTGTCAATGTTTTCATTATAATAAATCTATATTTTTGATTTAAAGTAATTATTTTTAAAAAAGCGAAATCAGGCGACAGCCTAAATAGTAAAGATAAATAGCCTGTTTTGGACAAGAAATATTTTATTTTAATTCCAAATACTAATTTGAGTGAGGAAAAATTGAAAATAAAAAACGACTTGTACCTATCACGCATGAGCATCATCAAAGTTTTTGTACTTGTAAAATGTGGGATAAAATCTACATAAGTGTTTTTATTATATTCATTAGGTAAGAAAAGATCTTTAAACGACAAAACCGACTTTACAAATTTAATTCACCATCTATGAAATAAAACAGCTGAATTGTACCGTCATAAGGTCAATCCATAGGACTCAGAAGCAGTAATAGATATATTAAAAAATAATGTAAGATAATTTAAGAGATTTTAAAGAGGAACTGAGAGCAGAAGGTCGAAACAGTTATGAAGGTACGATTAGACAATGTCCCCAATAGATTTAATAAAAGGTTTAATTGATAGTCAATACAGCATCTTTAATGCACAATAAAAATACAACAAAAAAATTCTTGATGTCTTATGCTTATATTTTTACTATTTTGTAAATATTGTTCATTTAAAATCTTGTTTTGACAAAAACACCCGCCGCGCTGTTTCTTGCGGGCGGGTGTTTTGAAAAGCTGAAAAAGCGACAGCGCAAAAGCGCTCTGCCTGATTAACGCTTTGAGAACTGCTTGTTCGCTCTGGCTCCCTTGAGTCCGACCTTCTTACGCTCGACCATTCTGGAGTCGCGGGTAAGAAGTCCGGCTTTTTTAAGCGCCGGGCGGGCTGCGGGATACATCTTAAGAATCGCTCTCGCTACGCCGAGACGGATTGCTCCGGCCTGACCGGTTAGACCGCCGCCGTGAGCATTGACGAATACATCGATTTTTCCCTCAACGCCTGCCGCTGCAAGTGCCGCTATTGCCTGTGAAGACCAGTAGTAACGGGGAAGGTAATCTTTGACTTCGCGATTGTTAATGAGGAATTTGCCTTCGCCTTCGCAGATGCGAACACGGGCGATTGCATTCTTTCTTCTGCCTGTACCCCAGATGAAGGCTGCAGGGGCCGCTGCTTCTGTTTTCTTTGCCATTTTAATCCACCCCTATCCTTAATCTATCTGCTCTGGCTTCTGAGCCTCGTGGGGATGGCTCGGGCCTGCATAAACCTTAAGTTTGCGGTACATGTCGCGTCCAAGTTTTGTCTTGGGAAGCATTCCCCAGACAACTCTTTCAATCAGACGTTCGGGACGGCGCTCAAGAACCTGCTGATATGTGAGTGTCTTCAGTCCGCCGGGATATCCGCTATATGTGGATATAGTTGACTGAATAAGCTTCTTGCCTGTGAGAGCAATCTTATCAGCGTTGATGACCACAACAAAGTCACCTGTGTCAACGTGAGGTGTGTATGTGGGCTTGTGCATTCCCGCAAGAATACGGGCTACCTGTACTGCAAGGCGGCCGAGGTGTTTGTCTGTCGCGTCGATTACATACCATTTACGCTCTACTGTTTCACCTTTGGCCATGAACGAACGTGTGCCGAGCATGGATCTTCCTCCTTAGAAAAAACGTGGTTCTTAATTTTTTAGTTTAGTTTTATTTCTTAAAGCGGCTCTTCCGGTTCCTGTCAAACGTGGCATTTGTACGAATTATTCCGTACCATCTGCAGGACGCGATCTGTTGACGTGGGGGAAAACAGACAGCGGGTCTAGAGTACGCGTTCAAGCCTTGGGTTAGGCACTATTCCCGGCAAACGCCCGCGTTTGGCTACAGGTTTGCCGTCTACCATTTTGATGTCCATCGTCATATCACGCGGCGTTCCCTGCGTGATATAGCTGCCGACGCCATAGACACTGGCTCCGGCCTCGTTCATTACTTTTATGCGCTCCGGCGTAAGTCCGCCGGTGGCAATGACTTGTACTTTTTCAAAGCCAGCTACATCAAGACGCCAGCGTATTTCACGCACCAGATCGGGTGTGACGCCGCCGCGCTCGCCCGGTGTGTCCAGCCTGATACCGGAGAGTTTGGCACCGAGGCACTCAGCAACTCTCATAGTCTCTTCTGCTTCATCTTTAAAGGTGTCCACCAGCACAATTCTCGGTTCCTCTGCCGGCATTTGTTCGTCATATACTTTCGCGAGCTTAACAGTGTCACCCATCAGCAATATCGCCGCATGGGGAACTGTACCTTTTGGCTCCTCGCCGCAAAGCTTAGCGGCAAGAATGCAGCTCATCGCGCTGCAGCCGGCGATTTTAGCCGCCCGTTCCATAACAGGAGCAATCGCAGGATGCACATGACGTGCGCCGAAGCAGAGCACATTGCGCCCTTCAGCGGCTTCAACACATTCTCTGGCGGCTGTGGCCCAGCCGGTGGAAGAGGCCAGCATTCCCAGAAGAACAGTCTCGTACATGCCAAATGATTCATATGTTCCTGTTATTCTCATGAGAACTTCTTTGGCGGCAAAGGTGCTGCCCTCTTTGAGGCTCTCGACCTGAGGCGGGTTGGGCAGAGTGCGGAACAGGCGCAGAACTTCCTCCGCTCCGGCGAAAACACCGCTCTTCCTGGCAAATACCTCCGCAACCACTGGGGTCTCTAAAAGTCCGGCGGCACGCAAGACATCTCTCGTTTTGAGAAAGTAGATGTCTGTTGTCCAACCGGTAAGTATCTCCTCATGTGTCGCTGAGAGGAGACGGTCTTTTATCGGCAAGAACAAATCAATATCTTTTTGGCTGTCTAAACGTTTTAGAGGCATTTCAGCTTCCGGCCCTATCTAATAACGACCTGTAGGACAGAAAGAATCATGAAAGCAACCATCAGCCCCGACGTAATTTTTGTCAGTGATGACATGCGCTGCCATGTGCCGCTGTTATCAGCCTGTGTGCCGCCGCCTCCGAATGATCCGGTGAAGCCACCGCTCTTTCTGTGCTGCATCATTATTACACCGATAAGGGCAAAGCTTACAAGTAAGTGAAGAACTCCAAGAAGGATTTTCACAAACCCACCTCCAGAATTTTAGTCTTTAGCTTAATTGGGATTTTCATCCTCTTTAGGCTGAGAATTATCTATAGTGCGTACAGTAGAGTATTGTATCACATGCATAAGCTTTTCGGCTATACCTTTTATTGCAAGAGCCCGATGAGAAATTTTTTTCTTAACTTCATCGCCCAGCTCGGCAAACGTTTTGTCATAGCCGGTGGGGATAAAAATAGGGTCATAGCCGAAGCCGGACATCCCCGCCGCCTTTAATGCAATCGTTCCAGGACAGCATCTTTCGCAGACCAGAGGCTCTTCTTTGCCGGGAAAGACAACTGCGATACATGAAACAAATCTGGCATTGCGGTTTTTTTTGTCTTTCATCTGCTGCAGAAGCCATGCGGTTCTATCTGCGTCACTGCCGGGAATTATTCTTGCGGAGTGTACCCCGGGAACGCCGCCCAAAACCTCTACTTCAAGCCCGCTGTCGTCCGACATTGACGGCAGAGCTACAGCTTCCGCCCAGCCTCGTGCTTTGAGCAGAGCATTTTCACGGTAGGTATCCCCCGTCTCTTCAATTTCCGGCGGGTTTTCAAAGTCACCGCCAAAGAGCAGTTCTATGCCCAAAGGGAGGAATTCTTCTTTCATTTCTCGGTATTTATTTTTGTTGCCGCTCGCAAGTACTATCTTCATTTTGTCTCCTTATTGTTAAAAGAGTTTTTACGGGACATCTTTTCATCTAATAGCATCAAAAATTATTTTTTCTTCATCTGTCAAATTCAAGGTGTCTTTTTGTATTTTATGTATCTCTCTGATGCCGATCCAACCCAGAGCGACTATTTCATCAAGTTCTGCCCGCGAGAAGACTCCTCCCTCGCCTGTCCCCTGGAGTTCCACGAAATCGCCTGATGAGGTCATGATTAGGTTGGCATCTACTTCCGCCTGAGAATCTTCCTCGTAACATAAGTCCAAGGCGGTTTCGCCGTTAATTTTTCCTATGCTGACAGCCCCTATTTGCGCCTTAAGCGGCAATTCGTCGATTTTTTCGTTTGTCGTAAGCCAGCGCAGAGCTTCTGTCAGAGCTACAAAACCTGCGGAGATTGAGGCGGTTCTTGTTCCCCCATCAGCCTGTATCACATCACAGTCGATGAGGATACTTCTCTCCCCCAGCTTTTCCATGTCAATAGCGGCGCGCAAAGAGCGTCCGATCAGCCGCTGTATCTCGCTGCCCCTGCCGTTGAGTTTGCCCTTGCTGACATCGCGCTGCATTCTCTGGTGCGTAGAGCGGGGAAGCATGGAATATTCTGCCGTTACCCAGCCTTTGCCGCTGCCTCTCATGAAGGGAGGTACTTTTTCTTCTACAGAGGCGGTGCAAAGCACATGAGTGTTTCCCCATTTAATAAAAGCGGAGCCTTCGGCATATCTGTTGTATGCACGTTCAATAGTGATAGGGCGAAGCTCTGAGAGCTCCCTTCCGTCAATTCTGCATATACCCATTTTATTCTGTTTTCCCCCACGGTTTTGTTAGGTCTACGGGAGCTGTCTCTTTAGATTCCTTGCCATCAATAAAAAACTTTATCTGTTTGACCGGAGAAAAATTTTCCGCCGCCGTTTTTGTCATGCCGCTTAGTATTTGAGAAGCCTTAGCCGCACCCTGCTTTTTTAAAGACGAGAGGAAGGGCTGGTTCATATCTAGAAACATTATTTCGCCGCTGATAAACACATTGGCTATTTTAGCAGAGCTATCAAGCATATTCGTCTCTTTCAGCCCGTCAACATACATTGACAACACTTTCGCTGCGTCAGCTTCAATCGTGCCTTTGGTGATATCTATCCCGCGCTTGGTGTATTTGCCGTTATCGGGAAGGTAGATGGTGTATCCTGAGGTGATCGTCTCTCCCTGGGGGCTGGCCGCTTCCATCTGCTTCACCTCGGAGGGGCTGACGATAACATCTCCTACTCTGGTACCACCGCGCCTATCGGCCCAATTAAAGATGAAGTTCGCGCCCAAATAACCACAGGCGAAAAACACTGCCAGTAAAGCCCCCCAAGCAAAAACCCTTACTAGAAGAGGCGCTTTTTTACCTGGATCATCTTCCTCATCATCTTCATATTCGGGAATGGGGCGTTTTTTCATCACGTGTCTGACAGCAATATCCTCGTCGTCGTCACGCAAAGGACGGCGCGGAGAGAACATTGGACGTGCCTCTTCCCTATGTTCCTCATCTTTTTCCGCACCGTAGGTACGCACAACTTTGCGGCGTACAGTGGGTTCGTCAAGGTTCGTCTTGCGCTTTTCGCCTACAACAAAGTGGCGCGTTCTCTCTTCCGGATCCCTCATCGCATTTTCCTCCTGCTTCCCGTCTATCGGGCCACCACGGGGTGTTCTTTAATATAGGACACAATGCCGCTTGCAAAGCTGGCACACAGCGTGTCAAGATAGTTCTGGGTCATTAGTTTGCGCGCCTCTCCGGCGTCAGTAAGGTATCCCATTTCGATAAGAACAGCAGGCATGCCCGCACCTCTTAAAACAAAAAATGGTGCCTGCCCCACTTTACGCATAGGAAGCCCGCTGCTCTTCGCCGATTTGTGAAGAACTTCAGCAAGGTTGGTGCTTTCGTTTATTTTGTCGTTTTGCTGCATGTCACCCAATATTTTCAGCAGCAGCTTAGTCTTTTTGTCCGAGCGCTGTTCCGCATCGGCATGGGAATCTCCGCCGCTGATTTCTTTGTTTTCATATATAGCCAACTGCATCGCATCTCTGTCAGACGGCAAAGCCATGATGTAGAATTCAAGCCCGGCAGCACGCTTTCCCTTGGGCATCGCATTGCAGTGCATACTGATAAATACGTCAGCTTTGTTGTCATTTGCGAAAGCAGTTCTTTCTTTAAGCTTCAGGTAGACGTCTGTCTTTCTGCTGTAGCGCACATCTACACCATAGCTTGAAAGTATGCGCCCCAAGGTGTGCACTGCTTTGAGATTGATGTCTTTCTCTCTGGCTCCATTCGCGCCCGCGCCGGGGTCATGACCGCCATGACCTGCGTCAAGCACCACAACTGGCCTTTTGGAGCCGGTAAAGACCTGTGTTACAACCGGCAGAGGCAATGTTTTTTCTTCCTGAGGCGGTTCGGCAATTACAGGCTCCTTCTTAGGCACTGCTGTTTTGCTCTCCGCTTTAGCCTCTGCCTTCACCTCTGCTGAAGTTTCTTTTTTAACTTCCGGTTTGACTTCCGGTTTAACTTCAGGTTTAACTTCAGGTTTGACTTCAGCTGTTTTCTGCACCACAGGTGAACCTGCCGCACCCCAAGTCATACCCGGCTTTTTGCCTATGGAGACGTAGTATTGGTCAATTATCTGTACCAGGGATTTTGCGTCAGCCCACCAGTGCTCGTCCTCCACAGAGATCGGTGAGGGAAGGCTAATAATGGCTCCGTTTACACGAACCACACTTGAAGCGTTCCAAAATTCCATTTTCTTGCCGTCCAAAAGCACGACAATGGCCTGAAGGTTTGCCGTTCTGGCAAGACCCAAGGAAGAGATAACCTCCTCTATAGCCACGTCTGTTCCGCCAAGAGAGTTTTTCCTCGAGGAGATGTCACCTTTTTTAGTTTCTCCGTACCAAAGCGAAAGTGTATCCGCAAAGGCTAAAGAGGCAAAGGTGAACACCAACATGAACGCAAGAATCAGGATTCCAACTCTTTTCTTATTCGCCTGCAATAACAACATTTTCCACCACCAGTGTCGGAGCTGCTACAGAACCGAAAAATTTTAAGTCTGACCCAACAGCGGCAATACTTTTTATGAAGTCCATCAGATTGGACGCAATGGTGACGCCGCTCACGGGTTTGGTAATCACGCCGTTTTCTATCATCAGGCCTTTGGCGCCAATGGAAAAATCGCCGCTGATTGGGTCTACTGTGTGAAGCCCCATGAATTCTGTCACGTAAAGACCTTTTTTGACATTAGCTATTAAGGACATGGGGCTTTCCGTCCCGGCCTCAAGTACAAGATTGCTGGTTCCCACATCAGGCAGAGAGGACATGCCTCTGCAGGCGTTGCCGGTGGACTCTACACCGTCTTTCCAAGCATACTGCAAGTTGTAAAGGTAAGATGAGGCTTCGCCATTTTTGATAATTACCGTTCTGCCCGTGGGTACTCCTTCCGAGTCCCAACAGCCCGTGCCTGCTTTCCATGGAATACGGCCGTCGTCAACTAGGGTGATGCAGGAAGAGGCGACAGCGGTGCCTAAACGTCCCTTCATCAGAGACCTCCCTTTGTGTATCTCCGGTGCGCAGAAAAGATCGCCGATAATATCCACTAAAGAAGAAGCTGTTTCAGGTTCGATGACAACAGTGTACGTCCCCGTCTTCATTAACGTTGCTCCCAGTGAAAGAAGGGTTCTGCGCGACGCCTCCGAGGCCGTCTCGGCAATATTCAATTCATCAAAACGGCGGGACTCCACACCGTAACCGCCCATTTCCGTAGAGCTGCCATCCTGCGCCAGCACAGTAACCCCGCAGCTGGCGCTGCTGCCGCGTTCCCAGCCTGCCAAACCGCTGGTAGTGCAGTAAAAAGAAGCCCCCCAGCCGTCATGCCAAGCTGCGCTGCGCACAGAGATAATGCGGCTATCAGCAGATTTAGCGATAGCGGTCATTTCCGCACAAAGCTCCATTCGCTCTTTAGGAGTAATCTGCGCAATTCGTGCGTCTTCCAAAACTAAAGCGGGGTCTGTTACCAGCTCACCCTTATAAAGAAAAATTCCCTCTTCCGGTTCAGCATTGCGGCAATTGGAGATGCTCCACGCCACCAAATCTTTTACCGAGCCACGGTCAAGTCTGCTGCCATAGGCGATACCCTGGCGTCCATCGGTCATTATCGTTCTGATGCCAATTCCCGCGGTACGCCCGCTAACACACTCTTCAACTTCACCGTCATTGAGAGAAAGCCCCGAGCCTGCGCCCTCCGCATAGAGAATATCAGCATCAGAAGCGCCCATTTTAAGCGCTTCGTCTAATGCCCAAGAGGAAAGAGCTTCAACCTCAGCGGCACTCATAAAATCCGTCACGCAGAAAGCACCCCCGTAATTATCGCCGCAGCCCTTTCAACATCTTCCCTGTTCACATCAAGGTGAGTCACCAAACGCACACGGCGCGGAGCGATCATAATCAAAAGCAGTCCCTTTCTTTCGCAGGCCGCGACAAAGGCATCGTCATCCGGAAGTGAGTCCGGAAGCGGGAAAAAAACCATATTAGTCATATTGGGAGTATCTTCAACAGCCACTCCGCCTTTTTTCAGCAGCTCAGCTAAAAGCAGCGCGTTTGCATGGTCTTCCTCCAAGCGGGGAATATTGTTTTTCAAAGCGTAAAGACCGGCAGCAGAAGCGATACCAACCTGCCGTTGCGCTCCTCCCAAACGTTTGCGCCACTTTTTTGCTCTCTCGATAAAATCATAAGACCCGCAGAGCATCGACCCCAGAGGAGCGCCCAACCCTTTGGAAAGACAGAACTGCACAGAATCGACCTCTTGCGTAAAAGCTTTAACATCTGTCTTGTGGTAGACAGCTGCATTAAAAATTCTAGCACCGTCAAGATGAACATGAAAACCCAAACTTCTTCCCATGCGGGCGGCAAGAGCAAATTTATCCGGCGAAACAGCGATACCGCCGGTATAGTTATGTGTATTTTCCAAAGAGAGAATCGTAGTATCAGGATGGTGAATATTACCGTCAGCGCGGTTCGCCTTGGCGATTTCCGCCGCCTCAGGCACACCCTCGTCATCATTCAGCGGATAGGGACAGAGACCGCCGACAGCGGAAAAGCCGCCCACCTCAGAACACCAAACATGTGAACGCGCTCCCGCAAGAATACTCTCGCCATGCCTTCCCACTGTGAGAAAAGCCAAAAGGTTGCCCATTGTGCCGGAGCAGGCGAAAATCGCCGCCTCTTTGCCCGTTATCTCAGCAGCGTAGGCGTTTAGCTCATTGGAAGAAGGGTCGTCACCGTAGATATCATCTCCTACAGCGGCGGACGCAATAACCGCCCTCATCTCTTTTGTCGGACGAGTAACGGTGTCGCTTCGGAAATCCATCATTTTACAATCCAATTTATATCTCCTCCATCTTATATAGAGATTATTTTTTCTTGGCTGCTGTACCGAATTAAATATTTATTCCCAACCTCGCCCAAGGTAAAAAGTCCTCGCTCACCGCCATGCCAATATCGATTCCCGGGCTGTTGCTGCCGTGAAAATCAGAGCCGGCTGTAGGAAAGAGCCCAAACTCGTCACACAATGAAAGGTAGTTGTAAATCTGTTCCGGACTATGCCCTGAATAAACAGCTTCCAGCCCCCACAGCCCCGCTTCCTTAAGCCTGCAGAGCAGCTTTTTAAGGGACTCATCATCCAGCTTTGTCTGAGCAGGATGAGCCAAAACGGCAACTCCCCCGGCATCAGCTATGAGCTGCACACACTCCTCCGCAGAGAGTCTTACCCTCGGGACATAAGCACTGCCGCCTATTCCCAAATATTTTATAAAGGCCTCCGCATTTGAGGAGACATACCCCCGCTGAACCATCAGTCTGGCAATATGAGGACGGGCCACAACCTCACCGTTTGAGATGGCCGCGGCATCTTCTACCTTGATATCCATTCCTGACTTTTGCAATTTTTCACAAATCTCTACATTTCTGTTGTCCCGATATTTCCTAATCTCCGCAAGACGCTTCTCCAATTCCCTAGCTCCCGGTGTAATGCGAAAACCGAGAATATGCAACGTATAGCCAGCCTCTGCGGACAGCTCAATACCGCAAAGACCTGCGATGCCATTTGTGCGGCAGGCCTCCGTAAATGGACGAAGACCGGAGGTTGTATCATGGTCTGTTAAACTTATCAGCGAAAGGTGCCGCCGTTTAGCAGCTCTAGCGATAGCTTCCACTGAAAGTGTACCATCAGAAAATGTGCTGTGAACGTGCATATCAATTAATATCATCTTGTCTCCTCTGCAGTTTCCGCTACGCACTCCTCAAAAAACAAAAATTTATGCAGCGGCTGCGAAACAACAAAAGCAATGATACCTAATGTTGAGAGATCTTCATGCGAAAATGCACCTATCTCAGAAGACTCCATTTGCAAAACACCCATTTTATCGCCGCAGGCATAAAGCGGAACAGCAGCGATAGAATTAGAATCTCTCGATATCG
>RRZT011341713.1_pt1 | contig 23448 bp, 16 predicted proteins | sample 2165551 | NCBI WGS metagenome assembly RRZT01 (sample SAMN10456910, study PRJNA506462) | wastewater metagenome | biome: wastewater; feature: sludge; material: wastewater sludge; isolation source: wastewater sludge with Escherichia coli K12::gfp cells carrying plasmid... | place: USA: Moscow, Idaho... | reverse complement strand
TCGACGATGCTGGCCACCTCGCCGCCGCCGGCGTAACCCATCTGGCTGATCTTGATGGACGCCTCGACCAGCCGCCGCAGGATCGCCTTCTCTTTGACGATCTCGGCGTAGTAGCTGGCGTTGCTGGCGATCGACACCATCGACAGCAGGTCGTGCAGGTAGATGTGCCCGCCGATCTTGCCCAGTTCGCCCCGCTTGGCCAGCTCGTCCGCCACCGTGATGGCATCGGCCGGCTCGCCCCGGCCGAACAGGTCGATGACGGCCTCGTAGATCTGCTCGTGCTTGGGCAGGTAGAAGTCGCGGCCCCGGACCACCTCGGCCACGTCGCCGATGGCGTCTTTGCTGAGCAGCATGGCGCCCAGCACCGACTGCTCGGCCTGCACGTCTTGCGGAGGGGTGCGATCGGGCGCGGCGAACTCGCGAGGGTCTTCCTCGTACGGGGGAAGCGACGCGAGTGACATGACCCTCCTGTGCGCGAACGTCTACGATCATGACGCTACGGGCGCGCGCTGACACTTCTGTGTGGGCGCGCAGCAACACACCGCCGAAGGCGCGGTCGTCAGATGATCAGTTGACGTTCACATGTTCGAATTCTGTACTTCTCAAGGGCTGCCCGCCGGTGGGCGGGGGTGGCCTACGTGACGACGATAGACCTGCTCCTCGGGGGTCGTCCAACGCGGGTTATCCACAGAAACGAGTTTTGCTTGTGGATTCTGTGGAGACGCGCCGTGCGGCCTGTGCACGACGCGCCGACGGGTCGGTGGACGACGAAAAGACGGGCTTGCGAAACGCCGTCCGACAAGGTGTCTTAACATGCCGTTCAGGTGAGTTTCACCTGAGTGCAGGCTGAGGCCATGTTCTCGACGCCCTCTTGACAGGCCACAGAGAGGGGGGTGTATGCACCGGCGCGCCCTGGTTGTCCACATCTGCAGATTTCACAATCCATACCCTTGGGGGGTATGCTGACAAGCAGTGATGGACGGCGACCACGGCCCGGGAGGAACACATGTCACAGGCGACACAATCGACACAACCCGAAACCACCGAAAATCAATCCGGCCACCAGGCCACGCGCGGCTACCTGACCAGCAAGGACGACTACCTCAAGCGCCTGCGACGCATCGAGGGTCAAGTCGGCGGAGTGGCCAAGATGGTCGTCGACGACCGCTACTGCATCGACATCCTGACCCAGATCTCGGCCGCCACCCGTGCCCTCGAAACGGTCGCCCTGGGCCTGTTGGACGACCACATGCGGCACTGCGTCGCGCAGGCCGTGCAGCAGGGTGGCGACGAGGCCGAAACCAAGCTCACCGAGGCCCGCGAAGCGATCGCGCGCCTGGTGCGTTCATGAACCGAACAGAAGGAGACACCATGCAAACCACCTACACCGTCGAAGGCATGACCTGCGGCCACTGCGTCGCCGCCGTCACCGAAGAGGTGAAGCAGATTCCGGGCGTCACCGACGTCGCGGTCACCCTCGAAGACGGACGGCTCGTAGTCACCTCGACCGACCCGGTCGACTTCGACCGCGTTGTCGAGGCCGTCGCCGAGGCCGGGGACTACACGCTGGCCTGATCGCCCGCCGACGGACTCCGCTCTGGGACGGGCGCACCCCCCGGCACGGTCAGGGGTTGCGATCTCGAGATCCCTGCACGATGGCGGGAAGCCGTCAACGATCTCGCGTTGCAACCCGAAACCTGAAGGCGTACCCGAAAGCGTTGGCCGATCTCGAGATCGCCGCCCACCGAAGAAGGCGAGCCTCCCACCGGCATCGCGCGTACCACGATCCCCACACATCGAATCTGAAAAGAAGACATGACCACCACCCAGCACACCTCGGTCGAACTCGACATCGACGGCATGACCTGCGCCAGTTGCGCCGCGCGTATCGAGAAGAAGCTGAACAAGGTCGACGGGGTCACCGCCTCGGTGAACTACGCCACCGAGAAGGCGCGGGTGCTCACCGACGCCCCGATACCCGTCGCCGACCTGATCGCCGTGGTCGAACAGGCCGGCTACCACGCCGCTCTGCCCGACCCCGAGCGGCCCGAGGTCGACCACGCCGCGCAGTTGCGCACCCGGGTGATCGTCAGCGCCGTGCTGGCCGTGCCCGTGATCGCCCTGGCCATGGTGCCGGGCTGGCAGTTCGCCGGCTGGCAATGGGTGTCGTTGGCGCTGACCATTCCCGTGTACGTCTGGGCGGCCTGGCCGTTTCACCGCTCGGCCCTGGTGAACGCCCGGCACGGCGCCACCACCATGGACACCCTGATCAGCCTCGGCACCACCGCCGCCTTCGGGTGGTCGCTGTTCGCGCTGTTCTTCGGCCACGCCGGCATGATTGGCTACACCCACCCCTTCGAACTCACCCTGCAGCGGGGCACGGGCGAGGGCAGCATCTACTTCGAGGCCGTCGCGGCCATCGTCACGTTTCTGCTGCTCGGCCGCTGGTTCGAGGCGCGCAGCAAGGCCAAGGCGGGCGAAGCCGTCCGAGCGCTGTTGCAATTGGGCGCCACCGAGGCCACCCTGCTGCGCGGCGGCGTCGAGACCCGGGTGCCGGTCGACTTTCTCAAGCCCGGGGACGAGTTCGTGGTGCGTCCGGGCGAGAAGATCGCCACCGACGGTGAGGTGGTCGACGGCGACTCGGCGGTGGACGCGTCCATGGTCACCGGCGAGTCGGTGCCGGTCGACGTCGGCCCAGGCGACGCCGTGATCGGCGCCACGGTCAACGCCAACGGACGCCTCGTGGTGAAGGCCACCCGAGTCGGGGCCGACACCCAACTGGCGCACATCGCGCGACTCGTCGAACAGGCTCAGACCGGCAAGGCGAACGTGCAGCGGCTCGCCGACCGAATCAGCGCGGTGTTCGTGCCCATCGTGATCGGCTTGGCCGTGCTCACCTGGGCGGGCTGGCTGCTGGCGGGGGCCGGACTGGCGTTCGCGTCGTCCGCGGCCGTGGCGGTGCTGATCATCGCCTGCCCCTGCGCGCTCGGCCTGGCCACCCCCACCGCGCTGCTGGTGGGCACCGGTCGCGGCGCCCAACTGGGCATCGTCATCAAAGGCCCCGAGGTTCTCGAACGCACCCGCTCGATCGGCGCCATCGTGCTCGACAAGACCGGCACCGTCACCAGCGGCGAGATGGCCGTGGTCGACACCTTCGGGCCGGACGGCGACTGGCTGGGCCTGGCGGGCGCCGCCGAGTCGGCCTCGGAGCACCCGATCGCCCGAGCCATCGCCGAGCGAGCCGTCCCTGGTGCCACCGTGACCGAGTTCACCAACCTGCCGGGGCGCGGCATCAGGGCTCAGGTCAACGGCCGCCAGGTGTTGGTCGGCACGCCGGCATTGGTTGCCGAGGCGGCCCCCGAGGCCGCTGTGACGGCCGCGTTCGAGGCCGCGCAGGCCAAGGGTCACACCGCCGTTCTGGTGGCCGTGGACGGCGCACTGGCCGGCATGATCGCCGTGGCCGACACCGTGAAACCCACCTCGGCCGAAGCGGTGGCGCAACTCAAGGCGCTGCACCTCACCCCGGTGCTGCTCACCGGCGACAGCGTGGCGGTGGCCGAAACCGTGGCCGAACAGGTCGGCATCGACACCGTGATCGCCGACGTGCTGCCGGCCGACAAGCTGGCCGAGATCCGCCGGCTGCAGGCCGACGGCACCCAGGTGGCCATGGTGGGCGACGGCGTCAACGACTCGGCGGCCCTGGCCCAGGCCGATCTGGGCATCGCGATGGGCACCGGCACCGACGCGGCGATCGCGGCGTCCGACTTGACGTTGATGCGCGGCGATCTACGCTTGGCGGCCACCGCGATCAGGCTGTCAAGGGCCACGCTGGCCACCATCAAGACCAACCTGTTCTGGGCCTTCGCCTACAACGTGGCGGCGATTCCGCTGGCCGCGTCGGGCTACCTCAACCCGATGATCGCGGGCGCGGCGATGGCGTTCAGTTCGGTGTTCGTGGTGCTGAACAGCCTGCGGCTGCGCACGTTCAAGGGCTGAGCCTGGCGCGAGATGGGGACGGTTCCTAACCCGCGCCACCTGCGGATCTGGCGCGAGATGGGAACCGTCCCCAACCCGCGCCATGGTCTCGCCCAACTCGACCCGATGGGTGGGCGTTCAGTGCAGCCGACCACCCAGCCGGGGGCGGCCGAGGTCGGGTTTGAGGTTCTCACTCACCGGCACCGGACGGCCCGCAATCAGGTCCTCGTAGATGCTCATCATCTCGGTGGCCTGGCGTTCGATCGTCCACTGCCCGGCCAGCTCGCGGCTGCGCGTGGCGCCCTCGGCGGCGACCGCTGGGTCTTTCAGCAGTCGCAGCATGGCCATGATGGCCTGGCTGAGCGACACCACGTTGGGCCGCGCCACCAGGGCGTTCACCCCCGGATCGACCACCAGGTTCAGCTCGGGGTCGACGATCACCAACGGCAACCCGCACAGCGCCGCCTCGTGCAGCACCAACGCCTGGGTGTCGGTCATCGAGGGAAAGACGAAGACGTCCGAGCCCGCGTAATAGCCCGCCAGATCGTCGCGCGGCACCCGTCCGACCAGTTTGGTGCCGCCGCGTCGGGCCGCCTTCTGCAGCCGTCGACGCAGCCCGGGCGGACTGTCCTTCCAGTCGCCGACGATCATCAGTTCGGCGTCGGGCTCGAAGTCCTGGACGAGCTCGAACGCGTCCAGCAGCAGGTCGAGGCCCTTCTCGGGCGAGACCCGTCCGACGTACAGCAGGCGGGGGCCCTTGGCCTTGGGAATGGGGAGGCGTTCGGGCAGCGGGTCGAGCCCGTTGGGCACCACTCGCACCTTCGCCTTCGGCGCCAGTTCGAGCACGCGGGTGCCGGTCTTGTCGGACGGGGTGGTCACCACGTCGGCGCTGGTCAGCATGTCGGCCGCGGCCTGCAGCAACTGCAACTGCGCGCCGCCTCGGCGGGGACGCTTGGGCCGCATCTTGGCCAGCGCCTTCCACGGCTTGGGCTCGGCCCGCAGGGCGATGAGTTGGTAGGCGCCGTACAGAAACGGCCCCAGGTGCCAGTAGTGCTCGGCGTAGGCCTCGAGGTCGGTGTGCCAGGTCACCACCAACGGACGATTTGCCCGCTGCGCCACCCACACCCCCAGCAGGCCGACGGTGCCCAGGCCGTGCACGTGCACGATGTCGGGCGGGTCGGCCACCAGTTGCGCGAGCCGAAACTCCAGGTCTTTGCCCAGCGACAGCCGAATGCCGGCGCCCGGAATGCGCACCGACGGCATGCGAATCTCGCGCCGGTGCGGGTTGTCGGCCAGCGGGTTGGGGCCGTCGGCCTCGGGGGCCACCAGCAACACCCGGTGCCCGGCGGCCAGCACCTCGGACTCGAGGAACTGCACCGCGTACAGCAGGCCGGAATGGGCCGGGCCGTAGTTGTCGGTGAACTGGGCGATGGTCAACGGACGCTCCACGCGTTCGTCGGCGGTGACGTCCACCTCGGCGGCGTGCGGGTGCTCGAAGCTGTGCGGATCGTCCGCTGTCGCGGGGTCGAGATCGGCCATAGGGCTCAGGCTAGTGGGGTCGCGCCCCAGGGATGACTCATCGATACCGGCATCCGTCACTGGTGCCAGGTTCGGCGACTGGTGCCGTGCTATCTCGTGGCAGCTGTGGTGCAACCGGACACCAGACCGATGGCGGAATCGGTCGCGCTGAAAGTGCTCTGTGGGTCAGGCGGCTCCAGCCCGGACGAGACCAGCGCCCGTCCGCCTTCCAGTAACGATGATCCTGAGCCGGAAGTGGAACCGTCCCCTGAGCCGGAAGTGGAACCGTCCCCATTCTGGCTCACAGGTCCCGACAGGCTCGACCAGCGCAATGCAGGTCAGCGGTGTATCGAGCCGTACACCCTTCGGGCGTTCTCGAGCGCGGCCACGTAGCCGGCGCGCGTCACGGCGTCGGCGTCGACGTCGCTCGGCACCGCCAGCAGCCCCCGGAACTGGTCGACCGAGGCGTAGTCGTGCCGGGCCATCCAGTCCTGCAGGCCCATCAGCAGGCTGTGGGCGTACCCGGCCCCGTGCCGCACCAGCGCGGACGTGCTCATCACCACATCGGCCCCCGCCAGCAGGTACCGCACCACGTCGGAGCTCTCTTCGACCCCCGAGGTGGCCGCCAGCGACGCGTTGGTGTGCCGGGCCAGCGAAGCGATCCAGGTGCGCGGCAGCCGGCCCTCGAAGCGCGACGACAGCGCCACCGAGGGCTTCACGGTCAACGCCTCGACGTCGACCTCAGGCTGAATGAACCGGTTGAACAGCACCAACCCGTCAGCGCCCGCCTCGATCAGCCGCAGCGCCATGTTGCCCGGCGAGGAGAAGAACGGGCTCAGCTTCACCGCCAGCGGCAGGTCGGTCGCCCGCCGCACCGCCGTGACGATGTCGAGATGCTGCCGCTCGACCTCGTCGCCGGTGACGCGCAGGTCGCCCGGCACCAGGAAGATGTTCAACTCGATCGCGGACGCCCCCGCGTCGCCCAGTTGCCGCGCGATCTCGATCCAGCCGCCCAGCGACGAACCGTTGATGCTGGCGATCACGGGCACGTCCACGGCCTGGGCCGCTCGGCGCACCAGGTCGACGTAGCGGTCGGCGACCCCCGGCTCGGCCCGCTCGGCGGAGGCTGGAAAGTAGCTCAGCGCCTCGGCGAACGACTCGTCGTGCGCCTGCTCGAGTTCGGCGTCGCGCAGCAGTTCGCGGCGCACCTGCTCTTCGAACAACGAGTACATGACGATGGCGCCCACGCCGCCGGCAGCCAGTTCGCGCACCCCGGCCACGGTCTGCGACAACGGACCCGCCGAGGCCACCACCGGGTTGCGCAGCGTGAGGCCGAGGTACTGCGTGGTGAGGTCCATGACCACCTGCTTTCTCAGTTGCGGGCCCGGCTCAGCGGGCGCCCTGGGCGAACATGTTCGCGTCACTGGACGCCAGTTGTTCGTATTCGGCGAACCGGCGCAGCACCTGGTCCTGGCCCAGTTGCAGCATGCGTTCGGCCTCGTCGGGGTGGGTGTTGGCCAGCATTCTGAACCGCAACTCGTTCTTGTGGTAGTCGCGCAGCGGCACCCGAGGCCGGGGCGAATCGAGCAGGAACGGGTTCTTGTTCGCCTCGCGCAGCACCGGGTTGAACCGCATCAGCGGCCAGTGGCCCGAGTTGACCGCCAGGTACTGCTGGTCGAGCCCCTTGCGCATGTCGATGCCGTGGGCGATGCAGTGGCTGTAGGCCAGAATCAGTGACGGCCCGGCGTACATCTCGGCCTCGCGCAGCGCCCGCAGCGTCTGCTGCGGATCGGCACCCATCGCCACCCGCGCCACGTACACGTTGCCGTAGGCGATGGCCTGCATCGCCAGGTCCTTCTTGTAGGTGGTCTTGCCGGCCGCGGCGAACTTCGCCACAGCCCCCAACGGCGTCGACTTGGACGACTGCCCGCCGGTGTTGCTGTACACCTCGGTGTCGAGCACCAGCACGTTCACGTCACGGCCCGACGCCAGCACATGGTCGACGCCCGCCGACCCGATGTCGTAGGCCCAGCCGTCGCCGCCGACGATCCAGACCGAGCGGCGCAGCAGGTGGTCGGCGACGCTGCGCAGGTCTTCGATCAACCGCAGCCGGGCGCCGTCCAGCGGCGTGTCGGCGGGGACCTCGGTGTGGGTCTCGAACTCCGCCTCACCGGTGGGCACCGGCCTGCGGCCGACCATTTCGACGTGCCCGCCGTGGGCCCGGAATACCTCCAGCGGAAACAGCAGGGTGACGTGCTGTGGGCTGCGGCCGGTGGTGAGCATCTCGTCCAGCAGCCGCTTGAGGTGCTCGACCCGGGCCCGTTGGTGGGTCAGGTCGCTCTCGTACTGCTGCGGCGCGGTCAACACCAGCTCGACCAGCTCGTCGCCCAACTCGGGGCGCAGCGCGTCCAGGCGTTGCCGGGCCAGGTCGGTCTGCAGGTCGGCGGCCAGCCGCAACCCCAGCCCGAACTCGGCGTTGTCTTCGAACAGCGAGTTCGACCAGGCCGGGCCGCGGCCGTACTTGTTGCGCGACCAGGGCGTGGTGGGCAGGTTGCCGCCGTAGATGGACGAACAGCCGGTCGCGTTCGCCACGCTGGCCCGCCCCCCGAACAGCTGGGTGAGCAGCTTCAGGTACGGCGTCTCGCCGCAGCCGGAGCAGGCGCCCGAGAACTCGAAGAGCGGCTCGAGAAACTGGGTGCCGCGCACGGTGGCGAAGTCGATGCGCGAGCGCTTGTTCACCGGCAGCGTCTCGAAGAAGTCGACGTTGGCCTTCTCGGTGCTGCGCTCCAGCACGGGGGCGAGGTTGATCGCCCTGCGGTCAGGGGTTTTGATGGGTTTGACCGGGCAGGCCTCGACGCACAGGCCGCAGCCGGTGCAGTCTTCGGCGTACACCTGCAGGGTGTAGCGCGAGCCCGGGAAACCGGCGGCGTTCAGCGGGGCCGACAAGAAGTCGGGGGGCGCGTCGGCCAGCGCGTCGTCTTTGTAGTACTTGGCCCGCAGCACCGCGTGCGGGCACACGAAGGCGCAGTTGCCGCACTGAATGCAGGCCTCCGGATCCCACACCGCGATGATCTCTGAGATGTTGCGCTTCTCGTACTTGGTGGTGCCCGAGGGGTAGGTGCCGTCCACCGGCAGGGCCGACACGGGCAGCAGGTCGCCGGTGCCGGCCAGCATCGACGCGGTCACGGTGCGGACGAACTCGGGCGCCTCGGCCGGCACGGGCGGAATGCGCTCGGCGTCGCCGACCGGTGCGGCTGGCACGGGCACCCGGTGCAGCGAGGCCACGGAGGCGTCCACCGCGGCCTCGTTACGGGCCACTACGTCGGCACCCTTACGGGCGTAGGTCTTGCGGATCGCGGCCTTCACCTTCTCGATCGCGACCTCGGGGTCGAGCACCTTGCTGATCGCGAAGAAGCAGGTCTGCAGCACGGTGTTGGTGCGGTTGCCCATGCCGGCGGCGCGGGCCACGGCGCCGGCGTCGATGGTCCACAACTCGATGCCCAGATCGATGATGCGTTGCTGCATGTCGCGCGGCAGCCGCGCGAACACGTCCGCGGGCGGGTAGGGGGCGTTGATCAGCAGCACCGTGCCCGGACGGGCGAACTCGAGCACGTCGACCCGTTCGAGAATCGACCAGTGGTGGCAGCCGATGAAGCCGGCCTTGCTCACCAGGTAGGGCGCCTCGATCGGCTTGTCGCCGAACCGCAGGTGCGACACCGTGCGCGAACCCGACTTCTTCGAGTCGTAGACGAAGTAGCCCTGGGCGTAGAAGTCGCCGGTGCCGCCCAGAATCTTGATGGTGTTCTTGTTGGCGCCCACGGTGCCGTCGGAGCCCAGGCCGTAGAACACCGCCCGGTGGGTGTGCGGGTCTTCGAGGTCGAGTTCGGCGGCGTACGGCAGCGACAGGTGGGTGACGTCGTCGTTGATGCCCACGGTGAACCGGGGCCGCGGACGGTCGAGGGCGAGTTCGTCGAAGATGCCCACCACCATGGGCGGCGTGAACTCCTTGGACGACAGCCCGTAGCGTCCGCCTATCACCAAGGGCATCGGACGGTCTTTGGTCGGGTCGTCATCCCGGCGTTCGCCGGGATGACGGGGGTCGGCGTGCCGGGCTTGCTCCGGGATCTCGGTGCCGGCGTGCCGCAGTTGCTTGCTCGCGTACGCCTCGCCCAGGGCCGCCACCACGTCGAGGAACAGCGGCTCGCCGCCTGCCCCCGGCTCCTTGGTGCGATCCAGCACTGCGATGCGCGTCGCGCTGGCGGGGATCGCTGCCAGCAGCTCCTCGGTGGGGAACGGTCGGTACAGCCGCACCTGCACGCACCCCACCCGCTGGCCCTGCTCGGCCAGGTGGTCGATGGCCTGCTTCACGGTCTGGCCGCCGGACCCCATGATCACGATCACCCGGTCGGCCTCGGGGTGACCGTGGTACTCGACCAGTTTGTACTGCCGGCCGGTGAGGGCGGCGAAGTCGTCCATGGCCTGCTGCACGATGCCCGGCACCGCCAGATAGAACGGGTTCACCGTTTCGCGCGACTGAAAATAGGTGTCGGGGTTCTGGGCGGTGCCGCGAATGATCGGGTGCTCGGGCGATAGCGCCCGGCGGCGGTGCTCGCGCACCAGGTGCTCGTCGACCAGCACGGCGAGGTCGTCGTCGCTCAGCATTTCGAGGGTGTTCAGTTCGTGGCTGGTGCGAAAGCCGTCGAAGAAGTGCAGAAACGGTATGCGTGAGCGCAGCGTGGCCACCTGCGCGACCGCCGCCAGGTCGTGCGCCTCTTGCACCGAGGCCGAGCTCAGCAGGGCGAAGCCGGTCTGCCGCACCGCCATCACGTCCTGATGGTCGCCGAAGATGCTGAGGCCCTGCGCGGCCAGCGACCGGGCCGCCACGTGCAGCACCGTCGAGGTGAGCTCGCCGGCGATCTTGTACATGTTGGGAATCATCAGCAGCAGGCCCTGCGAGGCGGTGAACGTGGTGCTCATCGCGCCGCCCTGCAGCGCCCCGTGCAGCGCGCCGGCTGCCCCGCCCTCGGATTGCATCTCGATCACCGTGGGCACGGTGCCGAAGATGTTGCGGCGGCGCTGCGCCGACCACTCGTCGGCCAACTCGGCCATGGTGGACGACGGTGTGATCGGGTAGATGCTGCACAGCTCGTTGAGGCGGTAGGCGACGGACGCGGCGGCCTCGTTGCCGTCAATGATGGCTCTCATCGTGGCTCCGGAATCATCTCGATGGCGTGCACGGGGCACTGCTCGTAGCAGGTCGCGCAACCGGTGCATTTCTCGTAGTCGAAGCGGTATCTGAAGCCCTTGCCAAGCTTGATGATGGCATCCTCGGGGCACGAGCCGAGGCAGCCGTCGCATTCGAAGCAGTTGCCGCAGCTCAGGCAGCGCGACGCCTCGACGTGGGCCTGGGTGACGTCCAGGCCGCCGTGAATCTCGTCGAAGGCGGTGACCCGGTTGGCCGGGTCGAGTTCGGGCTGGCTGCTGCGGCGGTTGTCGCCGAAGTACCACAGGTTGAGCTTGTCGAAGTCGGCGAGCTCGTGCTTGGGCAGCTCGCGCAGGGGGCGGCTGTCGAGCCAGGCGTCGATGGTGCGGGCGGCGCGTTTGCCGTGGCCCACCCCCACCGTCACGGTGCGTTCGGACGGCACCGCGTCACCCCCGGCGAAAATGCCCGGCACGTCGGTCATCAGGGTGCGGCTATCGACCTGCAGCACGTCGTGATCGAAGCGCATGCCGGGAATTGCCTTGAGAAAGTCCGAATCGGTCTCTTGGCCGAGGGCCAGAATCACGGTGTCGGCCTGCAGGGTCTCGAACCGGCCGGTGCCGACCGCGCGCCCCTCGTCGTCGAGTTCCATGATCTCGACGGTCATGTCGCTGGAATCGAGCGACGCGATGGTGCGCAGCCAGTTCATCTGCACGCCCTCGGCCAGCGCCTCCTCGCGCTCGGAGGCGTGGGCCGGCATCTGCTCGACGGTGCGTCGGTAGACCACGATCGACTCTTCGGCACCCAACCGGCGGGCGACGCGGGCGGCGTCCATGGCGGTGTTGCCGCCGCCGTAGACGGCCACCTTGCGTCCGATCACCGGCCGTTCGCCGCTGGCCACGTCGCGCAGAAAGCTGACCGCGTCGACGATGCGCGACGCGTCGCGGGTGGGAATGTCAATGCGCTTGCTCAGGTGGGCGCCGATGGCCACGAAGACGGCGTCGAAGTGACCCTCGGCCTGTTCGACCAGCAGGTCGGTGACCCGGTGGTCGGTGACGATGCGCACACCCAGGGCGACGATGCGGGCGACCTCGGCGTCGAGCACGTCGCGGGGCAGCCGGTACTCGGGAATGCCGTAGCGCATCATGCCGCCCGGCTCGGGCGAGGCGTCGCGAATCTCGACATCGTGGCCCAGCATGGCCAACTGGTAGGCCGCCGACAGCCCCGATGGGCCCGCCCCGATCACCAGCACCCGGCGGCCGGTGGCGGTGCGGGTGCGGCGGAACGTCCAGCCCTTCTCGATGGCGAGGTCGCCCAGGTAGCGCTCGACGGAGTGGATCGACACCGACCCGTCGAGTTCGAGCCGATTGCAGGCGGTTTCGCACGGGTGGTAACAGACCCGGCCGTGAATGGCGGGGAAGGGGTTGTTGCGGGTCAGTTCGCGCCAGGCGTCCTCGTCGCGCTCGGCCTTGACCAGCCGCAACCACTCCTGAATGTTCTCGCCGGCGGGGCAGGCGTTGTTGCACGGCGGCAGCAGGTCGACGTAGACGGGCATGCGGGTGCGCACGGGGCCGACCCGGCCGGTGGTGGCGGCGAGGTCGGGCAGATGGGTCATATCCAGACGCGGCGGCTCGGTCATGGCGTCCTCTCGACGGCGAGGTGAAGCCCTTTGAATCTAACCCGGCGCGCTGGTCCCAGCAGGTGAACCGCAAAGGTCGCAGCCGATCGACGCTCACTCCCGGGGGTGGCATGAGTTGGGAACCGTCCCCATCTCGCGCCGGGACGTCAGGTGGCGCGAGTTAGGAACCGTCCCCATCTCGCGCCGGGACGTTCAGAATCACCCGGCGCACCTCGTCGAACGACGCGGCGCCCGACGCGAGGGCGTACCCCGCCAGAAACGTCGACACCGGGGCCATCGGACGGGCGACCCGGTGCGCCACCCGTCCGGCCAGCGCCAGCACGGCGTCGACATCGAGCGACTCGCGGGGCACCCCCAGCGCGGCGCAGACCCCGTCGATCCAGGGGTCGTGAATGCTCAGGTCTTCGCGTTCCACCATTGCGTGCTTCCGTCGGCCGTCACTTCACCTTGTCGGCGTTCACCGCCCAGGTGTTGCAGGCGCCCAGGTTCTCACCGTCGAGCCCGCGCGGCCCCCAGTACTGCTGCGCCTTGACGCTGCCGTGGCCCTCGGCGTCGGTGGTGTCGCCCCAGACGTCGAGAAAGAACTCCTTGTCAGAGCCGGTCAGCTCGAAGCTCGGCACGTGGGCGAACACGTAGTAGGTCCAGCAGAACACCTGCAGTTCGATCCGCCGAATCGTGACCGCGCGCTTCTCGTCGAGGCCGTCGGACTCGTCGAAGAAGTTCATCATCGCCTGCACGTGGTGGCCGTCCTCGTGCACCACCACGTCGGCCACCGACAACCGGGCGTACTGCGCGTCTTCGTACACGCGATTCGAGAAGTACATGGTGTTGTCGGTCTCGCAGTAGAAGGCATAGGCGTCGGTCTCTTTGCCGCACGGCGATGCGACCGTCTTGTCGTAGAACGTGCGGCTCACCGTGCTGAAGTCGCCCCCGGCCGAATCGATCACCGGGCGGTACAGGGTTTCAAGGCACGCGATCAGGTCGTCGACCTGCTGTTCGTACTGGCTGCGCGACGAAATCGTCTTGACGGGCTTCGGGCAGGTACCACTGAGCGTCTGACGGTAGAGGGCGCTGTCGGTGAGCTCGGGCACGCCGACGCCCGTCGACTTGTTGGTGGTCGGCGTGCTGGAACTCGGCGAGGGGGTGGTCGACGAGCCGGGCAGGGGCACCGGATCGGTGCCGATCGGCAGCGTCTGCAGGCCGGCCACCACCAGGCCCACCACGATCAGCAGCACCACCATGAAACCCAGCGGCGAGGGCCCGCGGCGGGGTGCCGGCGGGCTCCACTGCGGCTGCTGAACCGGGGCCCACTGCGGTGGGCCGGCCGACCAGGTGGGTTGCTGAGGCGCCGGCGGGGGGACGTAACCGGGCCGGTATTGACTGCCGTCACCCGGCCACTGACTCACGGCTCAACGATATGGCACCGTACCAACCGCCAGTTCGACGGTGCGGTCGCAGCGGGCGATGACGTCGGGATCATGGGTGACCACCAGCAGCGGCACACTCGTGAAGCTGCCGAACAGGTCGTCGAGCAGCGCTTCGGCGGTCAGGGCGTCCAGATGCTCGGACGGCTCGTCGAGCACCACCGCCTGAAAGTCGCCCACGAACAACCGGGCCAGCGCCAGCCGTCGGGCCTCGCCGCCCGAGAGAGTGCCGGCGTGCTCGCCCACCACCCGGTCGAGGGGCAACGGCAGGCCGGCCCGGTCGAGCGCCTTGCGGACGTCGGCATCGTCGGCGTCGCGGTTGCCGATGCGCACGTTCTCAGCGACCGACGTGGCGAAGATGTGAGCGTCCTGCGCGAGGTAGCCCACCCGTCCGACCACCTCGACGGTGCCGGCCTTGGGCGGAATCTGGCCCAGAATCGTGGCGGCCAGCGTGGTTTTGCCGCTGCCGGACGGCCCCACGACGGCGACCGCCTCGCCGGGGGCGATGGTGAGGTCGATGCCCTCGATCAGGGTGGGAGCCCCGGGCCAACCGATCGCCAGACCGGTGAGCACCAGGGCGCCGGGCGCCACCGGCGGGGGCAGGTCGCGATCGCCGACGCCGACCGGGGGAGCGTCCAGTACCTCGCGCACCCGACGCAGGGAAGCCAACGAACGAGTAGCGCTCTGCGCCGCCTGGGTGAGGGTGCTGAGCACTTCGTGCAGGGCCAGTGGGGTGAGCACCAGCACGGCCAGCATCACCGGCGGCAGCGTGCCGTCGGCCACCTGACTGCCGCCGATCAGTAGGGCGGCGAGCACCGCCACCGCCGCAGCGAGCACCTGGCAGCCGGCTGCGACGCCGCGAATCCAGGCGCTGCGGTCGTCCTGCCGCTTCAACCGCTCGTCAACGGCCAGCACCCGGCCGAGCGCGGCGTCGGCGACGCCGTAGGCGACCAGGTCGGGGGCGGTGCGGGCCAGTTCGTGCACGCCCGCCGCCAGTTCGCCGCGGGCGGGTGCGGCGGCCTCGTCGTAACGCCGCGACAGCCATTGCGCGAGGCCCGGCACCAACACCCCGGCGACCAGGGCCGAGCCCAGCAGCCACAGGGCCGTCGCGGGTGAGAAGGCGGCGAAGACGGCGGACGTCGCGACGATCACCAGCGAAGCCGACACCACCGGCACCACGAACCGCACGATCAGCTCGAGCACGGCGTCGACGTCGGCGGTCACCCGGGCCAGCAGGTCGCCACGGCGGGAGCCCAACAGCGTGGTGCGGGCGAGTCGCTGGTAGGTGCCGATGCGCAGGGCGCTCTGCAGCCGCAACGCCACGTCGTGGCCGACCAGCCGTTCGAGGTAGCGAAACAGGCCGCGGCTGATGCCGAACACCCGCACGCCGATGGCCGCGACCTGCAGGTAGAGCACCGGAGGGTGTTCGGCGGCCCGCGACAACAACCAGGCCGACACCGCCATCAGCGCCACCGAGGCCGCGCTGGCACCGAAGGCCAACAGCACGGCGAGCGCGGTTCTACCGGGGGCGTCCGGCATGAGGCGCAACACCCAGAACCGGCCCGCGGGCATCGCGGGCCCGTCTGCGCTCATGGCAGCAGAATAGGCCACCGATTCGGGCCTGCTCGGCGGTAGCCTTGGCCGCATCAGCGCAGGTGTTCCGGCGAAGCGTCGGAGCAACAGGGGAGGACGCCGTGAGCCAGCCACCGAACACGCCGAGCGGAGGCAATCCGCAGCAGCCGCCGTCCGGCTGGAGCCCGAACCCCGCAGGCGGCTCGGACCCCTCACCGCAAGGCTCGAACTGGGGCAGCCACCCCACCCAACCGCTGCCGGCGGGCCAGCAGTACCCGCCCACCCAGCCGCTGCCCGCCGGTGAGCAGTACCCGGGCGGGTCGTTCAGCGCGACCGGCCAGCCGGGCATGTATGGCCAGAGCAACCAGCCCCCGTACGGGCAGCAGCCGGGTCAGTACGGTCAGCCGGGCCAGTACGGCCAAGGCGCTCAGTCGGGCGGCCAGTACGGCGCTCCCGGGCAGTACGCGGCGCCCGGCCAGTACGGCCCGGCCGGTGGCGGAGCCCAGCCCCCGGGCGGCAATTACCCGGCCCCGTCCGGTGGAGCCGGCGGCGGACGCAACTCGACCCCGCTGATCGTCGGCATCGTGGCCGCCGTCGTGGTTCTCGGGCTGCTCGCCTGGTTTCTGTTCCTACGGCCGGCCACCACCGCCACGCCGACGGTCAGCACAGCCCCGCCCACGTCGGTCGAGCCCAGCGCCGAACCGTCGGTACTGATCACGCCGACCGACGAGCCGTCCGAATCGCCCAGCGAGCAGCCCAGTGAGAGTGCCAGCCCCAAGCCGTCCGGCACCACCAGCGCCGCCTGCGCCGATGCGTTGAGCAAGACCCAGTGCGACTGGGCGGTGTACCTGAAGCAATTCGTGGTGATCAACACCTGCGCCCCCGACCCCAGCGACGAGCCGCGCGAGGCGTTCACCTGCGCCGCCAACAGCCGCGGCAAGCTCGACGGCAACGTCACGGTTTCGCTGCGCTGGGCCGACGACAACGCCGACCTGACCGACCTGATGGACGACTTCTTCGCCCGCGCCAAGGTGAGCAAGAGCAAGATCGGCAGCAACTGGAAGAAGCCGCCGGCACTCACCCAGTGGTGGTACACCGACAAGCCCAGCGAAAAGCTGGGCAAGCTCGGGTCGGCCGAGTTGGACGGCGCCGGCCGAGTGGCCTGGACCTTCAAGAAGCAGCGGTTCTTCATCGAGGCGACGTCCGATTCAGACAGCGCCACCACGATGATCGACTGGTGGGCGCGCACCTGAGGCTGGTCGATCTCGTCCCAACCCGCTGGTCGAGTTTGTCGAGACCTGTGAGAGCTGGTCGGCTTGGCGGTTGGTGGGCAGGGGTAGCCGTCCGCCGCTGACGCCGAGGCGCACCGGAGGAACGATCAACCCGCGGGCAGCGTGAGCACCCGGTCGGCGCGCGCGATCACCGCCGGACGGTGCGACACGGCCAAGGTGGTGACGCCGTCCAGTGCGTCGAGCAGGGCGGTTTCGGTGCCTTCGTCCAGCCCCGCGGTCGGTTCGTCGAGCACCAGCAGGTCGGCGCGTCCGGACGCCACCCACAGCAACGCCCGGGCCACCGCCACCCGGCGGCGTTCGCCGGCCGAGAGTCCCTCGCCGTCGTCGCCGACCCCGCGGGCCGGGTCGAGGCTGCCGCCGCCCGCTTGTCGAAGGGCCTGGCGCACCGCGGCGTCGTCGGCGTCGGGGTCGCCCAGGCGCACGTTGTCGGCGATGGTGCCGCTGATCATGCCCGGGGTCTGGCCCACCCAGGCGATGCGCTCGCGCCTGGAGGCCGCATCGAGAGCGGCCCCGTCGACGAGTACGCGTCCGGCCGTGGGTGCGATGAACCCCATCAGGGCGTTGAGCAGTGTGGTCTTGCCGCAGCCGGACGGCCCGGTGACCACCAACAGTTCGCCGGGGTGCAGGTCGAACCCCACCGGAGCCAGTGCCGGCGCCTGGGCGCCGGGGTAGGTGTGTGACAGGGCGTCCACGCTGATCCGCGGGGCGTTCGGCACCGGCGCCGATGCCGTGCGTGGCGGGGTGGTAGGGGCCGACTCGATGATTGCGAAGGCCGACTCGGCCGCCGCCATGCCGTCGGCGGCGTCGTGGTAGTGCACGCCCACCTGGCGCACCGGCAGGTACACCTCGGGGGCCAGAATCAGCACGAAGAACGCGGTGGTCAGGTCGACCTGGTCGAACACGACGCGAAAGCCGATGCCGACGGCCACGATCGCCACCGACAGGGTGCTGAGCAGTTCGAGCACCAGCGCCGACAAAAACGAGATGCGAAGCGTGCCCATGGTTTCGCCGCGGTGGGCGTCTTCTGAGCGACGCAGCCCCTCGGCCTGGGCGCGGGCCCGTCCGAACACCTGCAGGGTCGGCAGCCCGGCCACCAGGTCGGCGAAGTGTCCGGCCAGCCGGGTCTGCACCAGCCAGCGCTTGCGGGTGCGGGCCTCGGTGGTCCAGCCCACCAGCGCCATGAAGATCGGAATCAGGGGCAGGGTGAGCGCCACCACGATCGCCGAGGCGAAGTCGGCGGTCAGTATGGCGATGCCGATGATCAGCGGCACCGTGACCGCCAGCACCAGTTGCGGCAGGTACTTGGAGTAGTAGCCGTCGAGGGCGTCCAGGCCCTGGGTGAGCAGGGTGACCAGCGAGGCCGTGGACGAGCCGGGGTCGACCGGATCGGCCAGCCGGGCGGCCAGCACGTCGCGCCGCAGCCGTGACTTGACCGCAGCGGCGGCCCGATGCGCCAGCCACTGGTTCAGCCAGGCCAGCACGGCCTTGCCGGCGAACACCGCGACCAGCAGCCAGAACACCTGCTGCAGCACGGTCAGGGTGTGGGTGGCGAAGATGTCGCCCAGCGCCCGGGCCAGGGCGGACGCCTGCACGAGGGTGAGCACGGCCGTCGCCGACCCCACGGCAATGCCCGCGATCAGATACCCGAGGGTGGCGCGGCCCCGGCGCAGCAGCCTGGGGTCGAGGGGTCCGCGGCGCCGGGTCGCAGCGCTGTCGGACGTGGTCACGTGCCCATCATGCTGCACGGCTGCCCATCAGGTGCTGACTGGCCATGGAACCGACGTAGCTGCCCTTCTGACACGTCACTGCCTGCACGCGGGCAGCGACGTGTCACAAAGGCAGTTACGTTGGGCCGAGGGGCGCACAAACCCGGGGACGTCGCCTCGCCTGTCGTCCCGGCGAACGTCGGGACCTCGTAATCGCCGCACCGGACCCCTCCGTTCCGACGGAGATTCCGGCGTCCGCCGGAATGACGACCGACCGCTACCCGGGTCAGGCGACCGGCTCGGCGTGCTTGACGTCGTCCGGAATGTTCTTGGTGCTCAGCCGGCGCCGGAACACCCAGTACGACCACGCCTGGTAGGCCAGCACGATCGGCACGAACACGCCCGCAGCCCACGTCATGATGCCCAGCGTGGTCGGGCTCGCCGACGCGGTGACGATGTTGAGGGGCGTCTCGGCGGCCGAGTTGTCGAAGCCGAGGTCGGGATACATGCTGAGAAAGATGCCGATCGCGATCACCACGATGGCGACGGCGGTGCCGACGAAGGCCCAGCCGTCCGAGTCCTGACGCACCATGAACCAGGCGAAACCGAGCCCGGCCGCCGCCACCAGCAGCAGGATCCAGCCCGAGACGCCGATGCCGTAGGCGAGGTTCGACCACAGCAGCCATACGCCGCCGGCGCCGATCGCCACCAGACCGATCTTTTCGGCGAACGCCTTGGTGCGGGTGTGAATGTCGCCGCGGGTCTTCAGCGCCAGGAAGATCGCGCCGTGGAAGAGGAACACCACGACCAGCGTGACGCCGCCGAGCAGCGCGAACGGGCTGAACAGCGACCAGAAGCCGCCGGTGAACACGTGCACGCCCTGGCGACCGTCGGCCACCTGAACCGGCAGCCCCTTGACGAAGTTCGCGAAGCCGACGCCGAACACCAGCGACACCACGAACGAGCCGATGCAGGCGCCCCAGTCCCAGCGGTCTTTCCAGGCCTGTTCGGGCCGCTTCGCCCGATACTCGAAGGCGAGGCCGCGCACGATCAGCCCCATCAGAATCAGGAACAGCGGCAGGTACAACGCAGAGAACAATGTGGCGTACCAGCCCGGAAAGGCGGCGAAGGTGGCGCCACCGGCGGTGAGCAACCAGACCTCGTTGCCGTCCCAGAGCGGTCCGATGGAGTTGACCAGTACCCGCTTCTCTTTGTCGTTACGACCAATGAACGGCAGCAGCATGGCGACGCCGAAGTCGAAACCTTCGAGAACGAGAAACCCGATCCAAAGCACGGCGATGAGGCAGAACCAGACGATCTGCAGGGTGCTGGGTTCGACGATCATGACTCGACACCCTCTCTCAGTAAGCGAACGACAAAACGTCGTCGTCGTGGGTGATCTGTTCGACGGGCTCGACCTCAGGCAGCCCCAGCCGGATGTACTTCAGCATCAGGCCCACCTCGACCACGGCCAGGGCGCCGTACACCAGGGTGTAGCCGATCAGGCTGATCCACAGTTCGAGCACCGTGACCCCCGGAGACACCCCCGCCATGGTGGGCAACGTGCCCGAGACGATCCAGGGTTGCCGGCCCATCTCGGTGAAGATCCAGCCGGCCGAGTTGCCGAACAGCGGTCCGAGCGGCATCAGCACCAACAGCAGCGTCAGCCACTTGTTGTCGGGTGGCAGCCCGCCCTTGCGCAGGAACCACAACAGCAACAGCGCGACGGCGATGGCGGCCATGCCCAGGCCGATCATCAGCCGGAAGCTCCAGTACGTCACCGGAATGATCGGGGTGAACGTGTCGACGCCCCAGGCGCGCATGTGCTCGGCGTAGGCCTGCTGCAGTTCGTTGCTCGGGTCGACGAGCTGGCCCTCGGCGTAGGCGGCCTTGAGTTCGTTGATGCCCTGGACGCGGCCGTCCCACGTGCCCGTGGCGAGGAACGACAGCAGGTTGGGCACCTCGATCGCGAACAGTGGACGGGACCCGTCCAGGGTGCCGATGGTGAGAATCGAGAACGGCGCACCCGACCCGTCGCCGCCGGCGCTTTCATAGATCGCCTCGGCGGCGGCCATCTTCATGGGCTGCACCTGCGTCATGATCTTGCCCGACTCGTCGCCGGTGATCACCAGCCCCACGCCCGACACCAGCATGGCGATCGCGGCGAAGGTGGCGGCGAAACGGTGCGCGGCGATGCTCTGCTCGCGGTTGGAGTTGGTCGCTGCAACAGCAGTCGCGGATTCGTCCCCCTCGGCCTCGGTCGCCGGACGGTTCAGCTTCATCAGGTGCCAGCCCGACACGGCGGCCACCAGGGCGGCGGCCGTCAACCACGACGCCATCAGTACGTGCGGCAGCGCCCACAACAACACCGGGTTGGTCAGCACGGCACCGAAGTCGTGCATCTCGGCACGGTCGGTGGCGGGGTTGTAGATCGCACCCTGCGGGTTCTGCATGAACGAGTTGGCGGCCAGAATGAAGATCGCGCTCAGGTTGGTGCCGATCGCCGCCAGCCAGATCGCCATCAGGTGCAGATGTTTGGGCAGCCGGTCCCAGCCGAAGATCCACAGGCCGAGGAACGTCGACTCCATGAAGAAGGCCAACAGTGCCTCGAACGCCAGCGGTGCGCCAAAGATGTCGCCGACGAATCGCGAGTATTCGCTCCAGTTCATGCCGAACTGAAACTCTTGGACGATGCCGGTGACCACGCCCATCGCGAAGTTGATCAGAAAGAGCTTTCCGTAGAACTTCGTCAAGCGAAGGTACTTGTCATTGCGCGATCGATACCAGAGGGTTTGGAAGATCGCCACGATGAACGAAAGTGCAAGCGTGATCGGAACGAAGAACCAGTGGTAGACGGTCGTGATGCCGAACTGCCAGCGAGCCAGTGTCACCTGATCCATGGGCGAAATGTACTACGCGGTGTCGTAGGGGGGCAATCGTGGTTAGGCTGAGGTTGTGCCAGTGTTCGGCGACCTTGAGCAGGCGGTGATGGACGTGCTGTGGGCGAGCCCCACAGCGATGTCCGTGCGCGATGTTCACGCGGCCCTCGCCAACGATCGCGAACTCGCCTACACCACGGTGATGACGGTGATGGATCGGCTCGCCAAGAAGGGTCAAGTCACCCGTGAACTGGACGGCCGCGCGTGGCAGTACCGTCCGTCGCGCACCTGGGTGGAACTGGTGGCCAACGAGATCGTCGGCATTCTGAGCAACGGAACACCCGAGCAGGCCAGGGCCGTGCTGGAGGCCGTGCACGAACGCGTCGGCTGAGGGCAATCGGGCGGTCGGTGGTCGTCCGAGGTCGTGACCCGTACCGGCGCACATCACGTCATCCCGGCGCAGGCCGGGATCTCTGTTGCCGTTGGCAGGGTGCTGTGTGGAAGGCTCGCGGTTGAAGTTGTGAGATTCCGGGGTGCGCCGGAATGAGCCGCTCTCGCCGCGGGAATGGTGCCGAAGCTCGGGCGGTTGACCCTATGTGAGCTCCGTTCCCCTCTCCATTCTCGATCTCGCCCAGGTGCTGCCCGGTGAGTCCGTTGCCGACGGGCTCGCCGCCACCGTGACCCTCGCCCAGCAGGCCGAAGCTTGGGGCTTCCGGCGCATCTGGTACGCCGAGCACCACAACATGCCGACCATCGCCTCGTCGGCCACGGCCGTGCTGATCGCCCACGTGGCGGCCAACACCAGCTCCATTCGGCTGGGCTCGGGGGGCGTGATGCTGCCCAACCACTCACCGCTGGTGATCGCCGAGCAGTTCGGCACCCTGGCCGAGCTGCACCGGGGCCGCATCGACCTCGGCCTCGGACGTGCTCCCGGCACCGACCAGGTGACCGTGCGTGCGCTGCGCCGCGACCCGGCGGCCGCCGACACCTTTCCGCGTGACGTGCACGAACTGCAGGGGTATCTCAACGAGTCGCTGATCGCCGGCGTCACGGCCACGCCGGGCGCCGGCACCCGGGTGCCGCTCTACATTCTCGGCTCGTCGCTGTTCGGCGCTCAGCTGGCCGCCGCCCTCGGCCTGCCGTACGCGTTCGCGTCGCACTTCGCCCCGGACGCCCTCGAAGCCGCCGTCGCCACCTACCGGCGCGACTTCCAGCCGTCCGATCAGCTGGCCGAGCCGTACGTGATCGCCGGCGCCGGCGTGATCGCCGCCGACACCGAGGCCGAGGCGCGACGGTTGCTGGAGCTCACCAGGCGCGCCCGGGTGCGCATGTTCCTGGGCCGCGGACGCAGGCTCACCGACGACGACGTCGAGGTGCTGATCGAGGGCCCCGGCGGCGCCCAGGTCGACCACATGCTGCGGTACACGGGCGTGGGCACCGCCGACCAGGTCAAGGCCTGGCTGGACGGTTTCGCCCGGCACGCCGACGCCGACGAACTGATTCTGGTGTCGTCCGCGGTCGATCGCACCGCCTCCCGACGCAGCCTGGAACTGGTGGCCCCCATCTCCGGCTGAGCAGCCTGGGTGGGACGTTGCCTGCGCAAACGTTCGTTGCCCGCGTCCGGACGCAGGCAACGAGCCCTAGCGCAGGCAACGTCGGCTCAAAGCAGGGCGACGATCGCCTCCCGGCGGGCCAGGAAGTCGGCCAGCGCCGCCTCGGTGCGCTCCGGTTCACCCTGCGTGACGGCCAGGTTGATCATGCCTTCATCCCCGCGCCTCACCGCCTCGCGGATGCCGTCGATCGCCAGCTGCACCCGTGGTTCGACGGCGTCCAGCACGCGCTCGGCCGCCGTGCCGTCGCCGGCTGCGAACACCCCCAGCCGATCGGCCGCATCGTTCACCGGGATCGGACGGAACAGCGGAATCGAGGTCCACGCGGTCAGTCCCAGGTCGGCATCAGGCGTGGACGGCCCGGCCAGGTCCCAGTCGAAGACCCCCGCTACCTCGTCACCGTCGAAGGCGACGTTGTAGGGGGCGACGTCGTTGTGGGTGATCAGCGTCGGGGCGACCACACCGAAGAAGCGCCACGGGCCCGGGTGCTCGAAGCCGGTCATCGCCTCGTGCAAAGCCCGTAGCCAGCGGCCTAGATTGACCAATCGGACGGGGCTCAGCAGTGCGGTGTCGACGTCGATCACCTCGCCCGGCAGGTAGTCAAGCACCTCACGGCCCCGCACATCGACGCCG
>RRZT011355932.1_pt1 | contig 23459 bp, 30 predicted proteins | sample 2165551 | NCBI WGS metagenome assembly RRZT01 (sample SAMN10456910, study PRJNA506462) | wastewater metagenome | biome: wastewater; feature: sludge; material: wastewater sludge; isolation source: wastewater sludge with Escherichia coli K12::gfp cells carrying plasmid... | place: USA: Moscow, Idaho... | reverse complement strand
CAAAAAAGAAAATAAATTAATATCGTTGGAGGTTTTTATAAAATGACATTAGCTAACAGTGACAGAATCCGTATATTTACAGGTAATGCCAATCCGCAATTGGCAAAGAATATTGCGAAGTGCTTAAATATTCCTTTGGGTAATGCCTATGTTGGACATTTCAACAATGGTGAAACTCAAGTTATGATTGATGAGAGTGTTCGTGGTAAAGAAGTTTTTATTGTTCAACCAACTTGTCAGCCTGTAAATGATAGCTTAATGGAATTGTTAATAATGATTGATGCTTGTAAAAGAGCTTCAGCTAAAAATATTGCGGTCGTTATTCCTTACTATGCTTATGCTCGTCAAGATCGCAAGACCCGTGGTCGTGAACCTATTTCAGCTAAATTAGTGGCGGATTTGCTAACGAGAGCCGGAGCTAGTCGTGTTATTACAATGGACTTACATGCTGGACAAATTCAAGGCTTTTTTGATATTCCGTTAGATAATTTATTAGGTGTGCCGATTTTATCGGATTATATTGAAACTAAAGGCTTGAAAGATATTGTAGTAGTATCGCCGGATTTAGGCGGTGTAACAAGAGCTAGACAATTAGCAGATCGCTTAGAAGCACCGATTGCAATTATTGAAAAGCGTCGTCCAATGCCGGGTGTAGCAGAGGTTATGAATTTAATTGGTAGCATTGAAGGTAAAACTGCGGTGATTGTGGATGATATTGTAGATACTGCGGGATCATTAGTTGAAGGTGCAAAAGCTTTAGGTAAGTTTGGGGCAAAAGAAGTTTATGCTTGTTGTACGCATGGGATTTTAAGTGACCCGGCGATTGCCAGAGTGGAAGCATCTAATATTAAGGAATTAATTATTACGGATACGATTCCTTTAGCTGAAGAAAAAAAATCCTCCAAAATTAAAATTTTATCAGTGGCACCAGTCTTTGCGGAAGCGATTGAATTAATCTACGGTCAAAAATCTGTTAGTAAATTATTTAGATAAAATTATTATAAGGACACGTGTAACGTGTCCTTATTTTAGATATAAGGGTGAAAAAATGAAAATTGTTGTGGGTTTAGGAAACCCGGGCAGTGAATATAGCCAAACTCGTCATAATGTCGGCTTTATGGCTATCGATGCCTGGGCGGCAAAGCATGGGGTTGTTACTTGGAAAAATAAATTTGAGGCACAAATTGCCGAAATAAAAATAAATAATGAGCAAGTTATTTTAGTGAAACCGCAAACTTATATGAATTTAAGTGGAGTAGCTGTTGCTCCTATTGTTAAGTGGTATAAGGCGCAGTTAGAAGATGTTATTATAATTTATGATGATATGGATACGACTTTAGGAAAAATAAGATTGCGAAAAAAAGGAAGTGCCGGTGGCCATAATGGGATTGAATCGATTTTGGTCAATTTAGGGCAAGAAGATTTTCCGCGAGTGCGTGTGGGAATTAGCAGACCACCACAAGGTTGGACGGTCGTAGGCTATGTGCTAGGTAAATTTTCTAAAGAAGAACAGGGGATAGTAGTGGAGGTTCTTGAAAAAATAGGCTTAGCGTTAGAAAGTTGGCTCAAAGAAGGGCTGGATAAAGCGATGAATAAATTTAATAAATAGGTGATGAAATGATAACAGCGTTATTTGCTGATGAAAATGGTGAAATTTTTGATGATCCTGAATTTTTGGGGTTAGGCCGAATTGGTGCAGAAACTATTTTGTTAAAACCCCAAGATCTTATTCCGTTGCCTGAAGGTGCTGATTTAATGTTATTGCCACAACGTCAAGCACTGGGGTTTAAAAACAATAAGATTGTGACGTTGTCAGGGCAGGCGGTGGCGGCAATTTTACCGGCGGGTTATACCAGAACTTATTTGCCGGCATATCAAGAGGATGCTAATACAAAAGCTTTGCCATTATATGGCTATACTGCGGTGGTGCTATATAAGGATGAACTACATGTAGCGGCGATTAAAACTGATGATGCTACTAAATGGAACCCTTTAGGCTTTAATACTAATCAACTAAAAAAATTAGTAAATAAAACGAAGAAAGAATTAGCTGATAATAGAATAGTAGAGCAATTGGCTAAATGCTCCTTACAATGGCATTGTTGTACGGCTCAAAACTTATTTTATCGACGCTGGGAAGCGGGAGTGCCGGTTTCGCCAGTTTGTAATGCCAATTGTTACGGCTGTATATCGCTGCAACCAGCAGAATGTTGTCCTTCGCCCCAAAGTCGCATTGATTTTAAACCGACCCCACAAGAAATTGCAGAAGTTGGAACTTATCATCTAGAATATGCTCCGGAAGGGATTATTAGTTTTGGTCAAGGTTGTGAAGGTGAACCATCGTTAGCGGCTGATAATATTGCAGCGGGGATAAAAATTATCAGAACAAAAACTTCAGCTGGCCAAATCAATATTAATACCAATGCTGGTTATACTGAAGGTATAAAAAAAATCGTAGATGCCGGACTTGATACGATGAGAGTTAGTATTATTAGTGCGATTAATGAGACTTATGATGCTTATTATAAAGCTAATTACAGTCTTGATAATGTTAAAGAATCGATTAATTATGCGAAAAGTAATGGAGTGTTTGTTTCTTTAAATATGCTCTATTTTCCAGGGCTTAATGACCGTTTAAGCGAATTTGAGGCTTGGGAGAGTTTTCTGGCAGAAACTAAAGTTGATATGATTCAGTTGCGTAATTTAAATGTTGATCCAAATGCTTTTTTGAAGATTATGCCACAATGTGACAGTAAGATGCTAGGAACGCTATTATTTATTGAAAAAATAAAACAAAAGTTTCCACAATTAGTGTTAGGGAGCTTTAGTCATTATCTAAAAAAATAACTGTACAAGAAAAGGGTGGGGGCAATGAAATTGAAAATTGGTTTGCTTGCTGAAAAAAGTGAAGTTGTCAGCGCCAATAACACTGCGATTAGTTATGGTAGCGGTAGTATAGCGGTCTATGCAACGCCGGCGATGATCGGTTTAATGGAGGGGGCTGCTATAAAATGCGTTGATGATAAACTGGAAAGCGGTTTGGGGACGGTAGGGATTAGTTTAAACGTTAGACATTTAGCGGCTACACCAATAGGAATGAGTGTTACGGCGACCGCTGAGTTAATTGAAATAGTAGAACGTAAATTGGTTTTTAAAGTAACGGCATTTGATAATAACGAAAAAATTGGTGAAGGAATTCATGAACGATTTATTATCAAAATTGATAAGTTTTTAACAAAATGTAATAATAAAAAACAGTAAGATAATAAAATTATTGTAATTTTATATTTAAGGTATGTTCTAATTGTCCGGAGCAGAAAATTTCGAGTAAAGTAGCATTTAAATTTATTAAAGTTAAGCTACCGTCACTTTGGGTAATTATTTTGTGTAGTGCAACAAAAATACCTAAGGAGGCACTATCGATATAATCAGCAGCAGCTAAATCTAAAGTATAATGGTGATAACCTTGATTGAGGGTTAGGAGGATTTGTTCTCTGATTTTGATACTGTAATTGATGGTAATACTACCACTGATATGAATAATGATATTATCTGCATTTTTATCTAGGTTGAAGGTCATAGCAAAAACTCCTAACATAAAATTATTTACAGTTTAATTCGCTGTTAATGAAAAAATTTCCTGTAAAGTAAGGGCGGTCGCGAAATATTTTACCGGAGTTAAAAAATCTTTTTATTCTTGCACAGTTTTTAGCGGTATGCTATAATTGTCTGGTGATAAGCACAGTTATTGCTTGTTGCGTTCGAGATTGCTGTGTTCTCAAGACTGACTAGCTTTGCCTTCAACAGGGTTAAGGCTTAGTTTTAACAAAATATTTAACCCTGGTTGGGGAAAGAGTGAGGTGCAATAATTAATGAAAGAACAAATTCATCCTGATTTTAAAGAGGCAAAAGTTATTTGTGGTTGTGGACAGACTTTTATGACTGGTTCCGTTAAACCTGAATTACGTGTGGACGTATGTTCCAAATGCCATCCTTTCTTTACAGGTCAGCAACGTAATATTACAGCTGGCGGACGAATTGAAAAATTCAATAAACGTTACGGTAAATAAAATAAATGGATGCAGAGCAGAGATGCTCTGCTTCATTTATAATATAAGTGATTTTTAGGAGGCTAAGGTGGATAAAAAGCCGAATATTGGTGGGCAAGCTGTAATTGAAGGAGTAATGATGCGCAATGCTAATGCGGTGGCGACGGCAGTGCGAGAGCCATCAGGGACAATTACGGTAAAAAACGAAAAAATTATTTCGATTGCGGAAAGATTCCCAATATTAAAAAAGCCGATGCTTCGCGGAGTAGTGGCATTGGGTGAATCTTTAGTGGTGGGGCTAAAGGCACTTTCGTATTCGGCACAAATGGCCGGTGATGAAGGTGAAACTTTGAGTGACAAAGAGATTGTGTTGACAATGATTTTTTCATTGTGCTTAACAATAGTGTTATTTGTAATTATTCCAACCGCTGCTGCAAAATATGTTCATAGTGCGATAAAAGATCCAATGCTCTTAAATTTAGCCGAAGGCGGTTTAAGGATGTTGATTTTTTTCCTTTATATATATGGAATATCCCGCATGAAGGATATTAAGAGAGTATTTCAATATCATGGTGCAGAACATAAAACCATTCATGCTTATGAAGCTGGTGTGCCTTTGACAGTGGAGAATGTGCAGAAATTCAGCACCCTTCATCCGCGGTGTGGAACATCATTTTTATTGATTGTAATGATTGTTAGTATTTTAATGTTTGCTTTTTTAGGCTGGCCTGATTTGTGGATGAGAATATTATCAAGGATTATTTTGTTGCCGGTAGTCGCCGGAATATCATATGAAATAATTCGTTATGCTGGACGCAGTGAAAACAAATTTGTAAAATTTGCAACATTACCGGGATTGTGGTTGCAAAATTTAACCACTAATGAGCCGGATGATGAGCAGGTTGAAGTGGCAATCAGAGCACTGGAAGAAGTTAGTGTAGTTGATTAAAAAATAATGAGGTGGATTTTGTGCTTGATAAATTACAAGCCATTGAAGATAAATACTTACAACTGGAGTCGATGATTAGTGATCCTGATATTATTGCTGATATGAATAAATGGCAAAAATATACTAGGGAACACTCTAAATTGGGCGAAATTGTAGTAAAGTTTAGAGAGTATAAAGAGGTTTTGCAAGGCCTCGATGATGCTAAAGAAATGCAAAAAGAAGAGACTGACGACGAATTTAAAAAGATGATTGATTTGGAAGTAGCAGAGCTGAAAACCAAGCTGTCGGTCTTGGAAACAGAATTACCAATTTTGTTGTTACCAAAAGACCCCAATGATGATAAAAGCGTTATCGTTGAAATTCGTGGTGGTGCTGGTGGCGATGAAGCAGCGTTGTTTGCGGGCAATTTGTTTAGAATGTATACGCGCTATGCTGAAGTTCAAGGCTGGAAAACAGAAATTTTAGATTCTAATCCGACGGAATTAGGTGGCTTTAAAGAAGTTGTTTTTGAAATTGATGGTTATGGTGCTTATAGTAAGTTGAAATATGAAAGTGGCGTTCATCGGGTACAACGTGTACCAACCACTGAATCCAGTGGTCGTATTCATACATCGACGGTAACTGTGGCTGTTTTACCAGAAGTAGAAGAAGTCGATGTTGTGATAAATCAAAATGATTTGCGAATTGATACATATTGTGCCAGTGGCGCGGGTGGACAGCACGTTAATAGAACGGAATCAGCAGTTCGAATAACGCATTTGCCAACCGGAATTGTAGTACAATGCCAAGATGAAAAATCACAGTTGAAGAATAAAGATAAAGCGATGAAAGTTTTGAGAGCGAAAATTCAGGATTTAGCTGAAGAAACTCAGCGCTCAGAAATTGCGGAAAATCGGAAAAGTCAAGTCGGAACAGGTGATCGTAGTGAACGAATCAGAACTTATAATTTCCCGCAAGGACGAGTGACTGATCACAGAGTAGGATTAACTTTGCATAAGCTTGACTATGTTTTAAATGGTGAGCTGGACGAGCTAATAACAGCTTTAGTTACTGCCGATCAAAGTGAAAAATTAAAGCAGGTTACTTAAGATGACAAAAGCTAAAGAAGTTTGGACAATTGGAGCCATTTTAAAATGGACAGGGCAGTATTTCGCAGAAAAAGGCGTGGAAAATCCACGCCTTGATGCTGAAGTACTGCTTTCTAATATCTTGAAAAAAGAACGAATTTATTTGTATGTAGAATTTGATAAACCGTTATTACCGCAGGAACTAACAAGTTTTCGCGAAGCAATCAAAAAACGTGTAGCTAAGCAACCGGTAGCTTACATCTTGGGTTATAAAGAATTTATGGGTTTAGAATTCAAAGTTACTCCGGCGGTCTTGATTCCGCGTCCCGATACTGAAATTTTAGTAGAACAGGCCTTAAAATTGTTAAGTAACTATGAAAATCCAAAGTTTGTCGATATTGGAACAGGTAGTGGCGCAATTGCTGTGTCCATCGCGAAACTTTCACCTACAGCGGTTACCGGAGTAGCGGTAGATATATCACCGGAAGCCTTAGCGGTTGCGAAAGAAAATGCTGAAAAGTTAGCTGTAAGTGAAAAACTAGAGTTTGTTTTAGGCAATCTTTGTGAACCGCTTAAGGGAGCTAAATTTACAGCGTTATTGTCAAATCCGCCGTATATTCCTAATGCTGATATAGCATCATTGGCACCGGAAGTGAAAAATGAACCCTATTTAGCCTTGGCCGGAGGTGCTGAAGGGTTAGATTGTTATATTGAATTGATTCAGCAAGGGCGACATTTATTGATTGATGGTGGCTTCATGATGTTTGAAGTTGGAATAAATCAGGCACAAAGTGTAGCTGAAATCGCTAGACAATATGAGGATCTAGAAGTTTGGGAGATTATTAAAGATTATGGCGGAATTGACCGTGTGGTGGTAATAGGAAAAAGGGAGAGTTAAGATGGAAACTAAGCTGATGATAGCTTCAGAAGACGAAAACAGTTTGAATCAAGCAGTAGCTTTCTTGAAAAATGGTGAGTTAGTGGCATTTCCAACAGAAACGGTGTATGGGTTGGGGGCAGATGGTCTTAATAATAAGGCTGTTGAAAAAATTTATCAGGCCAAAGGGCGACCATCTGATAATCCATTGATTTTACATATTGCAGAGTTAGCACAACTAGAACTGTTAGTAGAAACAATTTCACCAGAAGCGCAGTTTTTAATAAATAAATATTGGCCGGGTCCCTTAACGATTGTTTTTAAGAAAACAGAACTTGTGCCGGCGTTAGTGTCAGGGGGACTTGATACTGTAGCGGTAAGAATGCCGGATCATAAAATTGCCAGAGCTTTGATAAAACTGGCTAATGTACCATTGGCAGCACCAAGTGCTAATACTTCCGGACGCCCCAGTCCTACTACTGCTAAAGCTGTAATGGCTGATTTGCAAGGGAAAATTGCTGGAGTGCTTGATGGTGGTGATTGTCAGATTGGCTTGGAATCAACAGTGGTTGATTGTAGTGGTGAAATTCCGGTGTTATTACGTCCCGGCGCCATAACTTTTGAAATGTTACAGCATGATTTAACAAAACTAGTGGTTGATCAGGCTGTAGTTGATGTTAAGGCTAGACCGAAAGCACCGGGGATGAAATATCAGCATTATGCTCCGGCTGCGCCGCTTGTTTTATTTGAGGGTGAAAACAGTACAGCGGTTATTCAAAAAATGCTGGAAGAATATCAAAAAGCATTGGCTGAAGGAAAAAAAGTTGGGTTTATTATTAGTGAAGAAACGGCGCAAGTTTTACCGAAACAAAATTTAACGGTAGTATACGGTTCGCGTTACATCTTGAAACAAATTGCTTTGAATTTATATTGTTCGCTACGATTTTTTGATCAAAATAAAGTCGATGTTATTTTCGCGGAAGGTGTTAAACGCAGTGGGCTGGGCGTTGCGATAATGAATAGACTAGACAAAGCTTGCGGCCATAATATTATCAAGTGTTAAACTTTGTAAACTTAAAATTATTGTAAAAACATACAAAATCTTAACGACATCCGTTAAATATTCTAGTAAAAAGCTATCTTAATATGATAGAATGGCGTTGGATACTTTTATGGAGGCAAAAAAATGGAAGTATTATTTGTTTGTACAGGAAATACTTGTCGTAGTCCGATGGCAGAGTTTTTACTACGTGACAAAATTTTAAAAGCTGGTTTAAACACAGCTGTAACAATATCTTCAGCCGGTTTAGCAGCGGTACCGGGTGCTATGGCTTCAGCTAATGCCATAGCGGTCTTAAAGGATAAAGGGATTAATGCTAATAACCATAAAGCTAGACTATTAAACTTAGAGTTACTAAAACAAGCTGATTTGGTTTTAACGATGACGAAGTATCATAAAAATGATATTATAAAAGCTGTTCCCACGTTTAGTCACAAAGTATTGACGTTAGGTGAATTTGCGGAATCAGCGGTAGATGTTGATGACCCTTTTGGTGGTGATGAGACAATTTATAAAAATTCTTGTCAACAAATTGCTACTTTGCTGGAATTGGCTTGGCCTAAAATTTTGGCAATGAAGAGCTAAAGGGTTGTAATATATTTTTGGAGGGTTATTGTGAAGGTTACAATTGGTAGTGATCATGGTGGGTTTAACTTAAAGGAAGAAATTAAAAGCTTATTGGAAGAAATGAAAATTGAATATAATGATGTTGGAACATATCAAGCTGAAGCGATTGATTATCCGGAAGTTTCAGGAAAAGTTGCAAAAAGTATTTTACAAGGTGAAGCTGATAAAGGTATTATAGTTTGTGGAACCGGTATTGGTGTTTCGATTGCCGCTAATAAGTTCAAAGGAATCAGAGCGGCGTTGTGTAATGATGTTTTTTCGGCACAAATGGCGGCTGAACATAATAATGCGAATATCATCACATTGGGTGAAAGAGTGGTCGGAGCCGGCTTAGCTAAAATGATTGTTAAGACGTGGTTAACGACTGAATTTGCTGGTGGTCGTCATGAACGCCGAGTAAATCAGATAACAGCATTAGAAAAAAATCTTGATTAAAGAGGTTATTATCATGGAGCTTGCGTTAATAAAACAACAAGCATATACGGTAGCAACTGAAATCATTACAATTGGTGCATTGAAAACTAACGATATTCTGGTGGTCGGTTGTAGTACCAGTGAAGTTATTGGTGAAAATATTGGAACTGCCGGCTCAGCAGAAGTTGCAGCTAATTTATTAGCAGGGCTTATGGAAGCTTGCTTAGAACATGATGTTTTTTTGGCAATTCAATGTTGTGAGCATTTAAATCGAGCATTAGTAGTGGAACAAAGCTGTTGTGAGCAGTATTTGTTAGAGAAAGTTAATGTAAAGCCTGTGGCTAGAGCCGGTGGGGCGTTAGCTGATAGTGCCATGAAAACCTATAAAAATCCGGTGGTAGTTGAGACAATTGTAGCTCATGCTGGCGTTGATATTGGCGCAACCTTAATTGGGATGCACTTGAAAAAAGTTGCAGTACCGGTACGGTTGTCGATAAAAAATATCGGTGCAGCGATGATTATTGCGGCACGAACTAGACCAAAGTATATTGGTGGACATCGTGCTCAGTATGAAGCTCTTTAATATTATATTTGGAGGAATGTAAAATGAGTTTTTTAACCCAAGTAGATCCTGAAATTGCAAAAATGATTGGTGAAGAAAGTAGCCGTCAGCAAAACAAATTAGAATTAATTGCCTCAGAAAACTTTACTAGTGAAGCTGTGATGGAAGCACAAGGTTCAGTTTTAACTAATAAATATGCCGAAGGATATCCTGGTAAACGCTATTATGGCGGGTGCGAATGTGTTGATGTGATTGAGCAATTAGCAATTGATAGAGCTAAAGAACTTTTTGGTGCAGGATATGCTAATGTACAACCGCATTCTGGAGCACAAGCTAATATGGCGGTGTTTTTTGCTTGTTTAAATTTAGGTGATACTGTTTTAGGCATGGATTTATCACATGGTGGTCACTTAACACATGGTAGTCCTGTTAACATGTCAGGTAAATATTTCAAAATAGTACCTTATGGTGTTAGTGCCGAAACAGAAACAATTGATTATGATGAATTAGAAAAAATTGCGAAAGCTTCTAACCCGAAAATGATTATTGCCGGTGCTAGTGCTTACCCTAGAATCATTGATTTTGAGAGAATGGGTAGTATTGCTAAAAAAGTAGATGCCTTATTAATGGTAGATATGGCGCATATTGCTGGGTTGGTTGCAGCAGGCTTGCATCCAAGTCCAATGGATTATGCTGATATTGTGACCACAACTACTCATAAAACTTTGCGTGGACCAAGAGGCGGTATTATTTTAGCGAGCGAGGAAAATGGCGCTAAATTTAATTTCAATAAAGCTGTGTTCCCAGGAATTCAAGGTGGCCCACTAATGCATGTTATTGCGGCTAAAGCAGTAGCTTTTAAAGAAGCACTTACTCCTGAGTTTAAAGTTTATCAACAACAAGTTATTAATAATGCTCAGGCCTTGGCGAGTAAATTATCAGCGGAAGGTTTTAGATTAATTTCCGGTGGTACTGATAATCATTTAATGTTAGTTGATGTTAGAGGACAAAACTTAACTGGTAAGGTTGCCGAAAACTTATTGGATGAAGTTGGTGTTACTGTTAATAAAAACACAATCCCATTTGATCCAGCTAGTCCATTTGTTACTAGTGGTATTCGTATTGGGACACCGGCGCTTTCATCTCGTGGAATGAAAGAAGAAGATATGAATGTTATTGGCGAAATTATTGCCATGACCTTAAAAAATCCGGAATCTGAGGATGTAAAAGCAACAGCAAAAGGTTTAGTTGAAAAACTTTGCCAAAAATATCCTTCAGTTCGAGTATAATCTTAGGAGATGAATTAATGTCTAATTTAAAAGTTAATGTAATCGACCATCCGTTGATTCAACACAAGTTAACTTTAATGCGCGAGGAAGGTACTGGTACAAAAGATTTTCGTGAGTTGTTGGAAGAAATTTCAGCATTAATGGCTTATGAAATTACCAGAACTTTACCGCTGGAAGAAGTTGAAATTAAAACACCGGTACAATTGTGCAAAAGTAAGGTGTTAAGTGGTAAAAAAATTGCGGTGGTGCCAATTTTAAGAGCTGGCTTAGGTATGGTAAATGGAATTGTCAAGTTAGTACCGGCGGCGAGAGTTGGTCATGTTGGTTTATACCGTGATCCGGAAACACTAAAACCGGTGGAATATTATTGTAAGTTGCCAAGTGATGTTAGTGAGAGAATGTTAGTGATAACTGATCCAATGTTAGCAACTGGTGGCTCAGCGATTGCGGCGATTGATTTATTAAAGCAAAAAGGTGCCAAAACAATTATTTTAATGTGCTTAGTAGCAGCGCCGGAAGGCGTAATTGCTGTGAATGAGGCTCATCCTGATGTTGACATTTATGTTGCTAGTGTGGATGAATGTTTAAATGACCATGGCTATATTGTGCCTGGGCTTGGAGATGCCGGTGACCGTATTTTCGGTACCAAGTAGTGACATATAAATTAATAGCTGCCAAGATTTCTTGGCAGCTATTAATAAATTTTACTTAAGTAGAGTTGATGCTCTGCTTTTCGGTATTTTTGGAGGTAAATATGAAACGCCCGGAGTGGGATGAATATTTTATTGAAATAGCTAAAGTGGTAGCGAGTAGATCAACTTGTTTAAGACGGCAGTATGGTGCAGTGTTAGTAAATGATCAAATTATTATCAGTACCGGCTATAATGGTGCGCCAAGAGGCGAGACAAATTGTATTGACAGCAATTTATGTTATCGTGAAGAAATGAATGTTCCGAAAGGTGAACGTTATGAATTATGTGTGGCTGTTCATGCGGAACAAAACGCGTTAATTAACGCTGACCCTAATAAAATGAAAAATGCAACATTATATATTGCGGGATTTAATGCGGATGGCAGTGCTGCCGACGGCAAACCATGTTTGTTGTGTCGGCGGATGATTAGAAACGCCTTAATTTCCAAAGTTGTTTACTTGGCAAAAGACGGTTCACTGATTACTTGTGAGCCTAAAGATATAAAATAAGAGGTGCCTGATGATTACGATGTTGAGTTTGCCAAAACTTAATAGATTGTCGCCGAATATGCAATCGACTTTACTAAAAATAATAGAAGAAGCTGGCGAATTGGCAAGAGCAGTACTGACTTTTTTGCCGTATGAGCATTTAGGCAAAAAAGAAATTTTAACTGAACCGTTAATTAAAGGCTATTTAGATGCGGTAAGTTCAGAGTTGTTAGATGTAGCGCAAACTTGTGTAACAATGATTTTTGTGTTGGAAGAAGAATGTAATGTAAAGACTGAACGGTATATTGACAATCACTTAAAGAAATTAAGTAACAAGGGTTATAATTTCAATAAAACTTTAAATTATAATATTTACACGGAAAATAATTTCAAATATTTAGCATTGCCGAAATTGTTATTACCCAAGGTGACGCTGCTTACAACGGTTTGTAAAATCCAAGAAGAAGTTGGTGAATTAACGCAATACTTGGGAAAAAAAGCCGGTGCTTCTGGCGAAAGTGAAAAACTTGATTTTTCAACAATATTGGATGGCTCAGTGCAAGAATTATTGGATGTAGCACAATGCTGTTTCACGATGTTATATATTTTAGCAGACCGCTATGATGTTGATACTATTGAACTGGTAGAAGACCATGTTAATAAACTTAAAAGGAAAGGCTACTGCGTATAATTTAAACAAAGCTAACCGTAGTTGATGAAGGTTAGAACTGGTTTGGCTCATTTTATAATATTTGACAGTCTAATTACAGTAAGGTAAAATGAGCTTGGTACGTAGAAAAGGAGTGCATAAGAATATGCAAATGTATATAGGGGCATTTTTAATTGCCTTAGCGGTGTCATTTTTTTTGACCCCCAAAATAATTTCGTTAGCGATAAAAGCAGGGGCGATGGACGCGCCGGATGAACGTAAAGTTCATAGTAAACCTATCCCGAGAATGGGTGGGATTGCGATTTATATCGCTTTTATGGTAGCCGTTATAGCAACGACCCCATTGAGTAGTGAAATCATCGGTTTATTGGCTGGTGGAACATTAATTATGTTGGTAGGTATTGTTGATGACTTAAAAGGCTTACCGGCAAAGGTTAAGTTGTTAGGACAAATTATCGCGGCAGCGGTATTAGTATTGTTTGATATTAGAATTGATTGGTTGACCGGTCCGTTTGGTGGGATGGTTTACTTAGAAATGTTGGCGATTCCAGCGACCTTGTTTTGGGTAGTGGGTCTAACTAATACTGTAAACTTAATTGATGGCTTAGATGGCTTAGCAGCTGGGGTGGCCAGTATTGCGGCTATTACTATTTTATTGGTAGCGCTACAGCAAGAAATTGTCTTAGTATCGTTATTAACAGCAGCGTTAGCAGGTAGTGCCCTTGGATTTTTACAACACAATTTTAATCCTGCCAAAATTTTCATGGGTGATACCGGCAGTATGTTTTTAGGCTATATGTTGGCTGGTATTTCTATTATTGGCGCGGTTAAAAGTGCGGCAACGATTGCGTTAATAGTTCCAATCTTAGCATTAGGGTTACCGATTATGGATACTTCTTTTGCAATTTTTCGCAGAGCAATTAATGGTAAGCCTATTTTTAAACCGGATCGTGGACACTTGCATCACCGTTTATTAGATATGGGTTTTAATCAAAAACAAGCGGTGTTATTGATGTATGCTATTAGCGGTTGCTTAGGCCTTAGCGCTATTGCTTTATCTGAGGTCAATGGGTTGTTAGGAATAATTATTGTTATCGGTGTAATTGTGGTAGCATTAATAGGAGCAAAAAAAGCCGGCATATTGAAAATTAACTAAACTAATAGGCAGGCTTAGGCCTGTCTATTTTTACAAATAATGCAGAGGATATTGAAAAGAGGTAAAAAGATGAAGCGTATAAAAGTAATGACTGTTTTTGGCACTAGACCGGAGGCTATAAAAATGGCGCCTGTCGTTTTAGAATTAAATAAATATCCTGAATATATTACGCCGGTGGTAGCAGTTACCGCACAACATCGCGAAATGCTAGACCAAGTCTTAAATTTGTTTGAGATTAAGCCTGATCATGATTTGAATATTATGGCGCAGGGCCAGACTTTATTTGATATTACGACTAAGGCAATGCAGGGGCTAAATGAGGTCTTAAGTACAGAAAAACCTGATATTGTTTTGGTTCATGGTGATACTACCACAACTTTTGCCGGAGCGCTAACGGCTTTTTATCATCAAATAGCGGTAGGGCATGTTGAAGCTGGGCTGAGAACTCATGATAAATACTCACCATATCCGGAAGAAATGAATAGAAAATTAACAGGTTCTTTGGCTGATTTACACTTTGCGCCAACGGTGACATCCAGTCACAATCTTTGTCAAGAAAACATTGATGAAAAAGCAGTGTTTATTACAGGAAATACCGTAATTGATGCGTTGTTGGCTACTGTTGATGAAAATTATCAATTTGAAAATGAATTATTGAAAAATATTGATTATAAAAATAAGAAAATAGTGTTGGTGACAACACATCGTCGGGAGAATCTTGGTGAGCCGATGCGCCATGTTTATCAAGCCTTGCGTTGCTTGGTCGAAGAATTCCCTGAAGTAGAAATAATTTTCCCAGTGCATAAAAACCCTAAAGTTCGTAGTGTAGTAGATAGTGAACTAGGGGATTTGGCACAGGTTCATCTAATTGATCCGCTTGATTATGAACCTTTTGCTAATTTGTTAGCAAGATCATATCTTGTTTTAACTGATTCCGGTGGAATTCAAGAAGAAGCGCCGGCACTTGGCAAGCCGGTATTGGTATTGCGTGATAATACTGAACGACCAGAAGCGGTAGAAGCTGGTACGGTCAAGTTAATTGGTACTGACAAACAGATTGTATATGAAGAAGCAAAGTTATTATTAACGGATGCTGGTGAATACCAAAAGATGGCTAATGCTTGTAACCCTTATGGTGATGGCAGAGCTTCAGAACGTATTGTAAAGGCAATTTTATATAAATACGGCTTTATAAAAGAATTGCCAACAGCTTTTAAGGCTTGCTTAAAATAAGGTTAACCTGTTATTATATTAATGTTATAAATGTTTATTTGTTATTTAATTAATATCTAATATGTTTTTTATAAATTAGTACAGTAAAAGTTGGTGCATAATGTCTGGGAAAAAAGATAAATCTACTTGGGAAGCGTTTACTTTTGTTTCAGGATTAGGCTTGACGGTAGTTATTGAAATTGCTGTAGGCATTTTTATTGGTAATTTTGTTGATAAATATTTTGATAGCACTCCTATTGGTACGACAGTGGGGATTATTCTGGGTATAGTTATTGGAATATGGTCTGTTTATAAAAAAATAATAAATTATTAGAATGATTGAAATTATTGTTTATAGCAGGAAATGTTTTAACTTTGTTGAATTTACTATTTGACATAAAATAGAAAATTCAGTAGTGGTTTAATTATGGAATTGGCGGTAAAAATGAAGGATATTTTAATTTGCACTAAAAGAGTTTTATGGCAATTGTTAATATCTGTTATTATATTAGCAATAATACTGTGGCAAGAACAACAAATGATTTTACTAAATGGAGTTTTGGCAGGTTTTATCGCCGGTCTTACTTATTTTTATATTATCGGGAAGAGATTGTTTAAGTCTACTGAATTAGAACTTGAAAAAGCTGTAATTTATATGAGGGCAGGTTGGTTTATTAGACTGAGTATTCTGGTATTGATTTTTATCTTATCAATAAGAATATCAACAGCAATGTTTTGGGCTGCTGTGGCCGGCTTAGTATGGGTTAATGTAGTTGTACTTATTAATGCTGTTATTTATGCATATCAGAAGAAAATGCATGAAAATAAATAAGAGATAAGGAGGGGATTTTATGCATGAAATTGGAGCTCATAAGGTTGCCCATTTAGCGGGATTTAGTTTTAATTTAGACACGCTGTATATGACTTGGATTTCGATGGCAATTGTTATTGTTATAGCGATTTTGGCAACGCGAAATTTAAAGCTGGTTCCGCAAGGTTGGCAAAATATTTTAGAAATAATTATAACATCCTTACTTGAGCAAATTGACATGGCAATGGGACCACGGGGAAGAAAAATAGCGCCATTATTAATCACTTTATTTTTGTTTATTTTAATTTCCAACTGGTTAGGGTTAGTTCCTGGCTTTACATCACCAACGAATGATCCTAATACAACATTAGGTTTAGCGTTGATGGTAGTGATGTTACTGCATATCTTGGGCTTGGTGTTCAAAGGAAAACATTATATTAAACATTTTTTTGAACCGTTTGCGCCGTTTGTTATTGTTAATATGTTGGAAGAGGTTGCAAAGCCGATTACTTTAGCTTTTCGTCTCTTTGGTAATATTTTAGCGGGAGAAATTCTAATTATTATCCTAGCACAACTATTACCAATGTGGTTTCCGATTCCAAATATAATCTGGTTAGGCTTTAGTGTTTTTGTTGGTGTAATTCAAGCCTTCATTTTCACAATGTTGTCAATGTCTTATTTGGCAAATGGTGTAAAAGAAGACCAACATGACTAAAATAAAATAATTTAAAAAGATATTATTAAGGGGGATTTTTTATTATGGAACATGCAATTATGGTAACAGCAGCTTTGTTTAGTGCAGGGCTAGCAATCGGTTTGGCTGCTATTGGAGCGAGCCTTGGTAACGGTCTTGTAACTTCAAAATTTATTGAAGGTGTATCAAGACAACCTGAAGCAAAAGGTACTTTATTAGTAAACATGCTTATCTCCGTAGGTTTGATTGAGGCAGTGCCTATTATTGCGGCAGTTATAGCAATTGTTATGCTTTATGCAAATCCTTTAATTGGTAAATAATGTTGTGCGTTGGGCGACAGGATTCTGTCGCCTGCCTTTGCGCTAACAGACAAGGAGGTGCCCGAGATATGGTAGATATTAATGCTACGCTGATAGCACAAATTATAAATTTTCTGATTTTATTATTTATTTTGAAAAAATTTGCTTACGGTCCTTTAATGCAAGTAATGAAGGAACGCGAAGATAAAATTTCCTCTAGTCTTGAGGCCGCTGATAACGATAAGAAAGCAGCTGAAGAACTAAAAGCTGAATATCAAAAACAACTTGCCCTAGCAAGAACGCAAGCGCAAGAAATTGTTGATAAGGCTATTAAAATCGCTGAAGAAAGTAAGCAACAAATTTTGGCGGAAGCTAGAGCTGAAAATGAGCGTATGTTACAAAATGCCAAAGCTGAAATTGAGCGTGAAAGAGTAAGAGCGATAGCTGAGCTAAAAGGTGAAGTTGTAACTTTATCAATGAATGCAGCAACAAAAATTATTGGTGAAAATATCAATGAAGAAATCAGTGCAAAATTGGTAAATGACTTTATCAATAAGATTGATGAAGAGAAAACAGGTGGTTTACCATGCTAAGCAATGAACTAGCCAATAAGTATGCTAAAGCTGTTTTTGAATTAGCAGTGGAAGAAGAAAAACTACAAGAAGTTGAAAATGACTTAAAATTCATTGTGCAAACAATAAGTTTGCAACAAGATTTAAGTGATTTTATTTATCATCCACATGTTAAGCTTGAAGCAAAAAAGGAAATTTTCACTAAAATATTTAGAGCAGAAATTGGGGACTTAACTAACAAGTTTATGTCCTTATTGTTTGATAAAAAAAGAGAAATGTTATTGCCGCAAATTGTTGGTGAATTTGAAGTACTAGCAAATGAAGCTCAAAATATTATTAAAGCGCAAGTTATTGTTGCAGTGGACTTAAATGTTGAGCAACGTACTGCCTTAATTAACAAATTGAGTATGGCTACAGGGAAAACTGTGGTAGCTGAGTATAAAATTGATACAGGAATATTAGGCGGCGTTATTGTTAAAATTGGTGATAAATTAATTGATGGCAGTGTTATTCGCCAATTAGAAACATTAAAAACACAATTATTAGCAGATGAAACTACTAAGATTGGGGTGAACGAGTAGTTATGAAAATGAATCCGGAAGAAATAACGGCGATAATAAAGGAACAAATTAAAAATTATCAAGTTGAACTTAATGTTGATGATATAGGTACAGTTATTGAGGTCGGTGATGGTATTGCTCGTATTCATGGCTTAGAAAAAGCGATGGCAGGGGAATTACTGGAATTTGACAATGGTGTTTATGGTATGGTCTTGAACTTGGAAAAAGATAATGTCGGTGGCGTTATTTTAGGTGGTGAAACCTTAATTAAAGAAGGTGACACTGTAAAAAGAACAGGACGAATCATGCAGGTTCCTGTAGGGGAAAATATGGTAGGTCGTGTTGTTAATGCTTTAGGACAGCCTGTAGATGGTAAAGGTCCGATATCAACAACCGAAACCAGACAGGTTGAATATCCAGCTCCGGGGATTGCCGCTAGACAATCAGTAAATGAACCGTTACAAACAGGGATTAAAGCAATTGACTCGTTGGTGCCGATTGGTCGCGGCCAACGTGAGCTTATAATCGGTGACCGTGGTACCGGTAAAACAGCAATCGCCATTGATACTATTATTAATCAAAAAGGTCAAGGTGTTATCTGTGTCTATGTAGCAATTGGTCAAAAAGCATCAACTGTTGCAAGGGTTGTTAAAACCTTAGAAGATGCCGGGGCAATGGATTATACGGTAGTAGTTGTTGCAACAGCTTCTGATAGTGCACCGTTACAATATTTAGCACCATATGCCGGAGTATCGATAGCGGAGTACTTTATGTATAAAGGTCAACATGCATTATGTGTATATGATGACTTATCAAAACATGCAATGGCGTATCGTGCAATGTCATTGTTGTTACGTCGTCCGCCAGGTCGTGAAGCATATCCAGGAGATGTATTCTTCTTACATTCACGTTTATTAGAAAGAGCGGCAAAATTATCTAAAGAATTGGGTTCAGGCTCAATTACCGCGTTACCGATTATTGAAACTTTAGCCGGTGACGTTTCGGCATATATTCCGACTAATGTAATCTCTATCACTGATGGACAGATTGTCTTGGAAAGTGAATATTTCTATGCTGGTATCAGACCGGCAATTAATGTCGGATTATCAGTTTCCCGTGTTGGGGGTTCAGCGCAAATTAAAGCGATGAAGCAGGTTGCCGGTAGAATGAGACTAGACTTAGCACAATATCGTGAACTAGCAGCTTTTGCTCAATTTGGCTCTGACTTAGATGCAGCGACAAAAGCTCAATTAGATCGTGGTGCTAGAATGGTTGAAACGTTGAAACAACCACAATATTCACCAATGGCGGTAGAAGACCAAGTTGTAATCATTTATGTATCAACTAATGGTCATTTAGATGATGTTCCAAGTAATCATGTTGTAAAATTCGAAAGTGATTTCTTGAAATTTATGAGATCAAATTATGCTGAAGTTAGCAAGGCGATTAGAGAGAAGAAAGCAATTGATAATGAAATTGAAACTTCATTGCAAAAAGCGATAAAAGAGTTTAAAGGTACATTTGTATCTTATCAACAAGAAGCGTAAGCAGTAACGAGGTGATTTAGGTGGCTAGTACCCAAGATATACGTCGTCGTATAAAGAGCGTAAAAAATATTCAGCAAATCACTAAAGCCATGAAAATGGTTGCGGCAGCTCGTTTACGCAAAGCTCAGGAAAAAGCATCAGTCAATGAACCTTATACTAATAAGATGAAGCAAGTTTTAGCTGATGTGGCCGGTAATGCCGGCAGTGTTGTTGAGCATCCATTACTTACAGTCAGACCGGTTCAAAGAACTGTTTATGTAGTAGTGGGACCTGATAAAGGTTTGGCGGGTGCTTATGCTAGTAATGTTTTTAAAGAAACAGTTGCTAAAATAGAAGCTAAAGAAAGTACTGATATTATTGCAATTGGTCGTAAAACAAAAGATTATTTTGGTAAGCGTGGTTATAATGTAATCAGTTCTTATGAAGATTTCAGTGAAAAACCTAGTTATGATAAAGCTAGAGAAATTTCACGACAATTAATGCAGTTATTTACTGATACTGCTTGTGATGAAATTTACATGGTTTATACGAGATTTGTTTCGGCAATTCAAGTAGTGCCAACAACTGTAAAATTATTACCATTGACCAATTTAGAGGAAAATAAATCTTTAGCCAGTGGCACTGAATATATTTATGAACCGTCAGCGGCAGAAGTTTTAGGCTATTTGTTACCACAATATTTTGAAACAATGGTCTATGGAGCATTATTACAAGCGGCTGCTAGTGAACTTGGTTCAAGGATGACAGCAATGAGTTCTGCAACAGATAATGCTGAAGAATTAATTAACAAACTAATACTTAATTACAATAAAGTTCGTCAAGCGTCAATTACTAGTGAGATTTCGGAAATTGTTAGTGGCGCTGAAGCGTTGAAGTAAGGAGGGGGACCTAAGTGAGTATAGGTAAAGTAGTACAGGTTATTGGACCGGTAGTAGATATTGAATTTCCCCTAGATCAGTTACCGGCTATTTACAATGCTGTTAAAATCGAAGGAAAAGTAGATCAAGTAGAAATAAATTTAACAGTAGAAGTAATGCAGCATCTAGGAGATAATACAACCCGTTGTATCGCCATGTCCTCTACGGACGGTTTGACTAGAGGAATGAAAGCGACTGATACTGGAGCACCAATTAGTATTCCGGTTGGTCCGGAAACATTAGGTAGAGTTTTTAATGTTTTGGGACAAACGGTAGATAATAAGCCTGAAGCCGTAAAAACGGCCGAAACATGGCCAATTCATCGAGCTGCACCAAGCTTTGAGGAACAGGAAACAGCAACTAGCATTTTGGAAACAGGGATTAAAGTAGTAGATTTGATTGCGCCGTATTCTCGCGGTGGTAAAATCGGTCTCTTCGGCGGTGCCGGTGTTGGTAAAACTGTTTTAATTATGGAACTTATTCATAATATTGCAACGCAACATGGTGGGTACTCCGTATTTGCCGGCGTTGGTGAGCGTACTCGTGAGGGTAATGATCTTTGGTCAGAAATGCAAGAATCCGGCGTTATTGATAAAACGGCTTTGGTTTATGGACAAATGAATGAACCACCTGGTGCGAGAATGAGGGTTGCCTTGACTGGTCTTACAATGGCGGAATATTTCCGTGATGTAGCCGGACAAGACGTATTGCTATTCATTGATAATATCTTCCGTTTCATTCAAGCTGGCTCGGAGGTTTCGGCGTTACTTGGTCGGATGCCTTCAGCAGTAGGGTATCAGCCAACATTAACAACAGACGTTGGTGCGTTACAAGAACGTATTACCTCAACTAAAAAGGGTTCAATCACGTCAGTACAAGCAGTTTATGTACCAGCCGATGATTTAACTGACCCAGCTCCGGCAGCGACTTTTGCTCATTTGGATGCAACAACAGTTTTATCCAGACAAATTGCCGAGCTTGGTATTTATCCAGCCGTAGATCCACTTGATTCTACTTCGCGGATTGTTGATCCTAATACTATTGGTGAAGAACATTATAAAGTTGCTCGTGGTGTGCAGGAAGTATTGCAACGCTATAAAGAGTTACAAGATATCATTGCTATCTTAGGGATGGAAGAATTATCTGATGATGATAAATTAATGGTATCAAGAGCACGTAAAATTCAAAGATTTTTAAGCCAACCGTTCTTCGTAGCGGAAGTATTTACTGGTACTCCTGGTAAATATGTACCGTTAAAAGAAACGATTAGAGGCTTTAAAGAAATATTAGATGGTAAACATGATGATTTACCGGAATCTGCTTTCTACATGGTAGGAACAATTGATGAAGTAATTGAACAGGCCCGCAAAACAAAGGGGGAGTAACAATTGGCTCACAAAATAAAGTTGGAAGTTGTTTCTCCTGAAAAAACTGTTTTCAGTGATGATGTTAACATGGTTATAGCTCATAGCACTGGTGGCGAAATTGGTATTTTACCGAATCATGCACCGCTAATAGCAAGTTTAACAACGGATTTTTTTCGCATTTTAACTGATGATGGTGAAAAAACTTTAGTTGTAACGGGTGGTTTTATTGAGGTACAGCCAAAGAAAATTACCGTTATTGCTGTCACGGCTGAAACACCGGAAGAAATTGACGTGGACAGAGCACAAAAAGCTTTAGAACGTGCTAAAGAAAGATTGGCACAAAGGAAACAAGAAATAGATGAGTTGAGAGCGCAAGCTGCTTTAAAAAGAGCAATACTACGCTTAACTTTGGCGGAACGCTATCGTCATCGCTAAAAAAAGTTCGCAGGTAACTGCGAACTTTTTTCTTTTACTAATTTTCTTAAAATACCATAATTATTACTTGCTTGACAATATGCTTAATGGTAAACTAAGGGAAGGCTGTTAAAGTGGTTAACTGTGTTTATTTTTAGTTAAAACTATAGTGCTATATCATTTTATGAAATGACATAGTACAATAAATAAGCATGAAATTACAAGTTGCTTTACTTTATTGCAGAGTAAAGTTAGATATATTTGCCTTAGTTATTATGGGAGGACTTCATGGAGAAATTAGTTGTAAATGGTGGTAAGCGTTTAGAGGGTAAAGTGAAAATTAGTGGAGCGAAAAATGCTGTATTACCGATTATAGCAGCATCCTTACTAGGGACTAGTCCTAGTATTTTGGAAGAAGTTCCTGACTTGGAAGATGTTCGCACGATTTCAGAGGTATTAGGGCACTTGGGTGTTAAGGTCTCTAATGGTGGTAATAATACGCTGAATATTGATAGTAGCGTAATCTCATCTTGTGAAGCTCCATATGAGCTTGTCAGAAAAATGAGAGCGTCATTTTTGATAATGGGACCGTTGTTAGCCCGTTGCGGTAAAGCTAAAATTTCATTACCGGGTGGTTGCGCGATTGGCACTAGACCGATTGATTTACATTTAAAAGGCTTTGATGCCTTAGGCGCTAAAATTGATTGTGGTGAAGGTTATATTGAGGCTTCAGCACCTAATGGGTTGAAGGGTGCCAGAATTTATTTGGATTTTCCTAGTGTGGGTGCGACCGAGAATATTATTATGGCAGCTTGTATGGCTGAAGGACAAACTATTTTAGAAAATCCGGCGCATGAACCAGAAATAATTGATTTAGTTAACTATTTAAATGTAATGGGGGCTAATATCAAAGGAGCCGGTACTAATATTATTAAAATCGAAGGCGTTAAAGCTTTAAAAGGTTGTAATTATACTATTATTCCTGATCGGATCGAAGCGGGAACTTATATGGTTGCAGCGGCAATGACTAACGGTGATGTTTATATTGAAAATGCCTTAAGTGAGCATTTAAAACCTATTATTGCTAAACTCAAGGAAGCTGGAGTATTTATTCAAGAAGAAATAAATGGTATTAGAGTAAAATGAACCGGTAATATTAAAGCGGT